>ERZ1034379.189-NODE-189-length-13990-cov-2.399067_pt1 | contig 13990 bp, 15 predicted proteins | sample MGYA00520614_ERZ1034379 | MGnify/ENA primary metagenome ERZ1034379 (study PRJEB33736, sample SAMEA104288465) | Azolla filiculoides | biome: Urban; feature: water surface; material: ditch water | place: Netherlands | collected 2014 ... | reverse complement strand
GTCCCCATCCGGTCAGCTTCCTGCGCGAGGATCTCGCCCGCCGCAATATCGTCACCTGTGCCGAGGCAACATCGGCCCGCGATGGTCGCTGGTTGATGACATCAGGCCTTGTTCTCGTCCGCCAAAAGCCGGGAAGCGCCAAGGGCGTCATGTTCATGACCATCGAGGATGAGACAGGCGTTGCCAATATCGTCGTCTGGCCGAGCCTGTTCGAAAAACAGCGTCGCGTCGTGCTCGGATCCTCAATGATGGCGATCAACGGCAAGATCCAGCGCGAAGGCGGCGTCGTGCATCTGGTGGCGCAACGGATGTTCGATCTGACCAGCGATCTGGCAAGCCTTGCCGAGCGGGATAGTTTCCGGCTGCCGTCAGGACGGGGCGACGAGCTCGCCCATGGTTCACCGGGCAGCCCCGACAGCCGCGAGCGGCCGCCGATAGGCGTCAAGACGCGTGAAATTTACGTGCCTGACTTGCATATCGACACGCTGAAGGTGAAAAGCCGGAATTTTCAGTGAGTTCGGTGGCCGGCTACAGAGGAGATGCGGTCAAAAGCAAGGCGACAGGGACACTGAGCGTGGAGGCGGTCAATGCCCACGCAGATGCCAACTTAATCAGGCGGACTTTTCGTGTGCGGTCCTCGTCCCATTCGTATGCCATGCTCAGTCCTCCGAGCGGCAATGACGCATTCCGAGGGAGTTGAGTCGAGTCCAGAAAAATGGAGGACAGCGGTTCGTACCCCATCAAGGCGAAGGCGAAGGCATTTTTGCTCGAATTCATGCTGCCTACTCGCAGTGACAGCATTCCGCCTCAGCGTGGCCGTTCGGACATCTGTCGCATCTGCGAAAAGCAGTCCGAACGCGGTACGTGGCCACACCGGCCGCATCGTCGTCTTGGTTACTGGCTGCTCAAGATCATCTTTGATGTTTCGGGCGCACCGGCGTTCAGAATGGCAACGAAGTCCCTGAGCATCTGAACCCGGTGCGGACGGAAACTCTCCTCCGTCATCTGGATGTCGGCGATGCGATCGACGCGGAACTTGCGGAAATCCTGACGCAGGCAACACCAGGCAAGCAACACCAGCGTCCTCTCCAGATAGACGATCGCCAGCGGCAGCACTTGCCGGTCGGTCCGTTGCTGCTCCGCGTCCACATAGCTTATCACCACGGCGCGTTCTTGCCAGCAAGCCTCGCGCAGAAGGCCGACATCGACGACCGGCGGATCGCGGCGCTCGAAGCGATAGACCTGGGAGGCGGCATGCAGTGCCTGGCGTTGAAGTCGGTCGGGCAGCGTTGCTGTTACCTTCGAAAGCACGGCACCTGCGGCCGCCGCGAGAGCCGGTTCACCCATATGCCGCACCTCGGCAAGGCCGAGCACCAGGGCTTCGATTTCAAGCCGTGTGAACGTCTGCGGCGGCAAGGCGAGGTCTTCCGTCAGCCTGTAGCCGAAGCCGCGCTCGCCATCGATGACGGCACCCGCGGCGCGCAGGCTCTCGATGTCCCTATAGAGCGAACGCAACGACACGCCGGTCTCCTCGGCAAGGCGCGCGGCCGTTATCGGGGAGGGGAGATTGCGAAGCGCCTGGAGCAGGCGGAACAGACGATCACTACGAGCCATGACTCTGGAGGATAGATGAAGCCTACTGACGGAAACTGGCAGTTGGCCGACTGTACAAGATCCGCATTGCCAAACGCAACCGAGGATCCAGACTATGCTGACGCTCTTTCACGCTCCCCGCTCGCGCTCGACGCGTATCGTCACACTGCTTCGCGAACTAGACGCCATCAACAAGGTCGCGATCGAGATCGTCGACATCACCCGCGGCGATGGCAGCGGTTGCAAAGATCCGAAGAACCCGCATCCGGAAGGCAAGGTGCCGCTGCTCGACCATGACGGCGTCGTCATCTGGGAGAGCGTCGCGATCATTCAGTACCTGACGGATCTCTTCCCTGAAAAGAAGATGGCTCCTGTTGCCGGCGATCCGCAGCACGGTCGGTATCTCAGCTGGCTCGCCTGGTATGCCGGCGTGGTCGAACCTGTGCTGATCATGCAGGCAGCCGGGATCTCCCATCCTTTTGTGGAACTTACCTTCCGCAGCTCGGCGGAACTTGCCGCACGCCTCGAAACCGCGCTCAAGGATAGGCCCTATCTGATGGGAGAGCGATACACAGCTGTCGATCTGCTGCTGCATTCGCCCTTTGCTTGGTACCCTGCAGCGACGCCGGAGAGCGACGTGGTCAAGGCCTGGATTGAGCGTTGCGGCGAGCGGCCATCGCTGCAATGGACCGCCGACTTTGACGCCCGCACCGTGGTTGCGGCTTGATCGCTGGCACTGGCCGCTCCGACAGGGCGGCCACTTTCGCGTGAGATCGATCGCGCTCGTCACCCCTTTTGGTAAGTGGCCACGGAAGCATCGCGAGCACCACTATTCTGGCCGAGATATCAAGCGCCTAGTATATCTGGGCAAGGCGTCGTTGGTGAAGCTCCTTTCAAGGCGACCGTTCAGTTTTTCCTTGTGCTGTTAATTTCGCTGTCAGCACAAGCGCAATGTTGCGATTAATTATTCACCACATGCGCGTCGCAAAGCAAACACATTCTTAAAATTCTTGCTAACTTTTCCGTCTACACATATAAATCGTTAGACTGAAATCCCCCGGGTGCAGTTTTGAAAATTTCGGAAAAACTACAACGTGGCGACCTGATGGTCGCTGCCTGCCCGTCGCGGCAGTTGCTCCAGCACATCACAAGCCGATGGGGCATACTCGTGCTGATCGCCCTCGAGCCTGGAACTCAACGATTCAGCCAACTGAGGCGGAAGATCGGCGGCGTGAGCGAGAGGATGTTGGCTCAGACGCTTCAATGTCTAGAAAGCGACGGCTTTATCGATCGCGTCGCTTACGAAGTTGTGCCGCCGCATGTCGAATACAGCCTCTCGCCCTTGGGTCGTGAGGCTGCAGAAAAAGTTCGTCTACTAGCCGACTGGATCGAAGAAAGTCTTCCACGTATCGCGCATGTGCAAATACCACGTTAGATCAAGTCGTAGATTCCGTCGTAATTCTATACCGAATTCAGCCGGACCTTTCGATGGCTTGGACTCGGTATACATCGTCACACCGCATGAGAGGCTTGTCTTTGGGTGTTGCCCCGAACTGCGAGGGTTTGACTTCGGCCTACTGAAGGTCTGGGGCCTCGTTGAGCAAGGCTGGATCCCAGTGTTCGACCGCCTTTCCATCCACGATCTTCCACATATCGAACCAAGTGGTCGTGTATCCACCCTTTGGTAGAGCAGCGTCTTTAACCAATCGTGGATAGGTCACCACGACGAGATCCCCTTCGGCGGTAACCGACGTGATCTTCATCCGCATTTTTGCAGGAATCTCCTTCGGCTCGACCTTCAGCACCTTTGTAAAGTATGTGACAACGCTTTCACGGCCGCTAGCGGCATTCGGATTGTGCTGGATGTAATCTTCGGACAAAAACTGGTCTGCCATTTCCCAGTGACCGGCTTCGAGCAGGTCCCTGATAATGTGATAGACGACCTGTTTATTGGCGTGAAGTCGTGGATCCGGGCTGGTAAACAGGTGTTCTGGGTCTTTCGCGGGAACAACAGGTTCCTGTGCAATGGCGGGCAGAACGATCGTGAGGCAGACGAACACTGTGGTTAAGAATGGAGCTCTCATTTGGTTCCCTATATCCGATTCCAACAGGCGCATCCGGAAGACATCTCAGCGGTGAAGCTGAAAGCCAGTCGAAACTCCCGAATTATCGTCCAGGTTGATGGATGATCACTGCGATCACCTCCGGGCTTTCGTCAATAGCAAAATCACTTATGTTCCGTAAGTACATACAAAAATGTTAGTGATAATTCTGGACCGAGCATCTGTTTTCGCGGCTACCGGATTGGCTGGAGATATGGATCATTCCGTTCGTGGACGAGGCCGCTGTGAACGATGTTCTTCCTGCAGCGGTCAACCAAACATCCGGCGTGCCAGGAGTGGGTTTGGTCAAGAAGCGTTCGCGCGACGAATATTTGACGAAGTGCACGGGGCGGACTTTGCACTCGTCGTATTCTTCGCATCCTTCATGGTGCGCAGGAATGGCCAGACACTTTGCCCATGCGCTAGAATTTGTTCTCTGTGCTGTGAAACGACTGGTCGGTGGTTCGAACTGGTTTTCAAGGCGTGATGGTCGCATCATGTTCGCGGACTTCATGGAATGAGACGCAGCGTTACGGTAGGGCGACGAGGACTTCGATCTCGACAAGCCATTCGGGCATGGCCAGTGTTTCGACGCCGATCCAAGTACTCGCGCAAACCGGCCATTTGTCGCCGAATATGTCAGCGCCCGCCCCGAAAATCGTCGGAACGAGATCCGGAGTATGCCGGACCACGTAGATTTTCATTTGCAGGATGTCTTTAGGATCCACCTTGATGGCTGCGAGAGCGTCTCGGACATTCCCAAAGCATTGCCTCGCCTGAGCCGCGTGATCGTCGCCACCAACAAGTTGACCTGACCTATCGATTGCGACCTGGCCCGAGATAGCGGCAAGCCGTGCGCCAGGCGGGGTTACGGCAATTTGTGCAATCAGGTGCGAGAGGGCATCGGTGAGGGTGGAAGGGTTGAGGGTTTTCATCGATGCTCTCCCCTATTCCTGATCGACGGCAGCGACATAACCGTCGGGCCTGACCAGCAGCGCCCGAATGCCGCGTAGGGCCGCATGGTCGGAAGGATCTGCCGCCAGGGATTGGACGCTGATGGGTCGCAACCATTCCGGGCCTGAAACCGATACGCCTGGTTTGAAGGAGATGTGAAGCCAACGTCCTTCGACCAGCAGGCTGTACAGCGACATTGATACGCCGTCATTGCCGAGCAGTTCTATATCGGGAACGCGTACCCCTGTCGCGAACCGTCCTGCAACAACCGCCGCCTTCGCATCGGCGCCATAGGTGACATCAAAGCCTGAAAGCTCACCGGCAAGACGATCGTTGACCGCCGGGATTTCCAGGAGCTGGTTTAGCGTTTCGCGCAAGGCAAGGGTTGCCGGATCGAACCGGGTGACGAGCCCGACCTGTGCCAGGGTATTGGTGTAGAGGATTTGTCCTATAGGTCGCCGTTCCTCGTCATAGGTATCAAGCAGTTTGTCGGGCGCCTCGCCCTTCACGACTGCGGCCAGTTTCCAGCCGAGATTCAATGCGTCCTGCAGTCCGACATTCATGCCCTGTCCGCCCATGGGCGCGTGAATATGGGCGGCATCGCCGGCGAGCAGGATGCGGCCCTTGCGATAGGTTCCGGCAAGACGCGTCTCATCGGTAAAACGCGAAAGCCAGATCGGGTCGCGAGGCTGATAGTCCTCGCCGACAATGCGCGCGGTCGGTCCCGCTACCTCTTGCAGAGTAACCGGTTCGGTTCGCGGCACATGGGTCCGTTGGGGATCCACAAGCACGATGCGGTGATGCTTGCCGTCACCGAGAGGCGCGATCATCACCGAACCATGCTTGTTGGTCGCCGACACGACGGGTTTTGCCGGTGGCAAGGCAAGAACCACGTCTGCAAGCATGAGCGAATTGCGGGCTTCTGCTCCCTCATATGAGATACCGGCATGTTCCCGCACGACGCTGCGAGCACCATCCGCTCCCACTACATAGGAGCCGGAAAACTCTCCGCCATCGGTTGAGATATGCACTCGGCTCCCGTCATCCCGAATGCCGGTCACGGTAATGCCGCGTAGTACTGTGACGCCGAGTTCGAGCGCGCGCTCCTCCAGACGCGCCTCGGTCACGGCCTGCGGAATGAACAGGGTGTAGGGGAAGCGGGTGTCGAAGGTTGAGAAATTCAGCCGCGTATCCAGAGCCGCGTAGTGGCCGGTCGGGATTGGTTTGCCTTTGCTGAGGAAACGATCGGCGATGCCGCGCAGGGCAAAAACTTCCAGCGAACGCCCATGGATAGTGAGCGCTCGCGACTGTGCCGTCCGCTCCCTTCGCCGCTCAATAACGGCAACATCCACGCCGGCAAGTTTCAGTTCGCATGCCAGCCACAGCCCGACAGGGCCGGCGCCGACAACAATAACATCATAGTTCATTTTCATGAGGAATGCTCCAATCTAACGTTGTTAGATTTGCCTAACAGTGTTAGAGAGTCAACACTAAAACTGGAGACGTGCATGCGCATTGTAAAAACCGAAGTCATCGCGACGGCGCTGAAGCTGCTGGATGAAGTCGGCATGGAGGGGCTGACCATGCGTAAGCTGGCAGACGCCCTGAACGTTCAGGCGCCCTCGCTCTACTGGCATTTTGCCAACAAGGATGCCCTGCTCGAGGGAATGGCGGATGCGCTGATGGAGCCGGTCGCCACAAACAATCCGGAAGGCGAGGCATGGGACGCGAGGCTTGGGCGCGTGGCCTCCGAAGTGCGCGATGCCCTGCTGTCGCGCCGCGATGCGGCACGTGTTTTCGCCGGCACCTATCCTCTATCCGGTAACGTGCTGCGTGTCGGCTCGTTGTTGATCGGCTCTCTCAAGCAAGCCGGTGCTGACGACCGCACCGCAAGCTGGGGCGCATTCACGCTGGTCTATTTTGTGATCGGCTTCGTTATCGAGGAGCAGGGTCTTGGGGGCAAAAAGGAACCAGCAGGTCAGGAGGAGAACTCCCTGGCAGCAAAGTTTCCTCTGGCTGCAATTGCGATGCGTGAGATTGCCGGAACCAATGCCGATCAACGTTTTGCTTTTGGGCTCGATCTGCAGATCATGGGCTTGAAGGCGGCGCTTCGCCTTTCCTGAAACGGTAGCAAGGTCACCAGACCAGCGCACCTTTGTCCAGGACATTACGACCCCAGACTATCCGTCAGGAAGCTGCCCAGAAACTTGGCTTCAGCAGACAGGCTCGCCCGTCCTTTTACCAGAGCCATCTCGGACGCGGGCTGATCGTCGAAGCCGTCAGATGGCCCAAGTTGCCGGTGTTCGGGTAGCACCGCGTCGGAAGGTAGCAGACTGATTCCGAGGCCGGAGGCAACCGCCGCCTGCACACCCATCAGTCCCTGGCTGGTATAGGCGATCCGCCAGCGGCGACCGCTGCGCTCGATCGCGCCGATCGCGCGATCCCGGTAGATGCAGCCGACAGGAAAAACCGCAAGTGGCACCGGATCCGTCTCGACTGGACGGGTGGCACTTTCCACCCAGAGCAGTTCCTCCTTCCAGCTCGCAAGACATGCCCCATCGCCAGGCTCGCGCTTGATCAGCGCCAGATCGATCTCGCCCGCGTCCAACAAGCGGCGAAGCTCGGTGCTCCATCCGCTGACCGTATCGAGCCTGATATGTGGAGACGCCGCAGAAAATCCCGACAGCAGATCGATAAGCCGCCGCCCGGAAAAATCTTCCGGCACTCCAAGACGGACCGTGCGCGGCGCCGAAGGCCTCCGCATGACCTCGGCGGCCTCATCCGCCACGGCGAGTATTTTGCGCGCATAGCTCAGCAGCAACTCGCCGGCCTCAGTCGTTTCAACAGTTCCTGTCGATTTGTCCCGCCGCAACAGTGAGGTGCCCAAATTGACCTCCAGCTTCTTGATCTGCTGGCTCACCGTCGATTGCGTCAGGTGTACCCGTTCGGCCGCTTTGGTAAAGCCGCTGCAATCGACGACTGCAGCAAAGGTTTTCAGAAGATCCAGATCGAACCCGAAGCTCATTTGATTTCTCGATGAAGACGATTAGGAGATTTAATTTCTCAATCTATGCCAGTTTTGTCAAGCTCGGGAAAATCAAGGAGAAGATGTATGACCCTGACAGGACCCAAGCCGACCTGGCTCACTTTTGATTGCTACGGAACCCTGATTCAATGGGACGAGGGGCTGCTTGCAGCAATGGACAGCATACTGTCCGCAAAAGGTGGCGATATCGACCAGAAGGCCTTCATCTCGATCTACGACCAACATGAACATGCGCTGGAGGAGGAGCGTCCGCACCGCACGTTTGCCGAGGTCTGCGCCCTTGCCCTGGAACGGGCGATGGCCGAGTTCGGCCTTCCGTTTGAGGTCTCGGATGCCGAAATCCTGACCTCGTCGATCGGCAAGATGCCGCCGTTTCCGGAGGTCGTTGCAACCCTTGGAAAGTTAAAAGATGCAGGTTTCCGCCTGGCGATCATCTCCAATACTGATGATGCCATCATTGCTGGAAACGTGGCCCAACTTGGTGGGCACATCGACCGCGTCATCACTGCTGAACAGGCCGGTGCCTACAAGCCATCCAGCCAGATCTTCCATCATGCCTGGAAAAGCCTCGGCATCGGCATGGAGGATCTGGTGCATATCTGCGCCAGCCCGCATCTTGATCTTGTCGCAGCGCGTGAGCTTAGCTTTCGTACTGTCTGGGTCGACCGTGGCACGGGCCGCAAACCACTCGCTGACTGCCGCCCGAATGAAATCGTCCCGGCACTCAACAAGATACCTGCCATCCTTGCGGCAGTAGGCTGGATGGAGCGACAAGGAGACCAACATGGCGCATGAACTGAATGTTTCGAAGACAAATCCTGCACTTCGGCGCAATCTCCCGCTGGATACTGACGAGATATGGCAGGTACGTGTCGATCTTGCCGCTTGCCTTCGCATGGCAGCACGGCTCGGCCTTGAAGAGGGGATTTGCAATCATTTCTCGGCCGTCGTGCCCGGCCATCCCGACCTCTTCATCGTCAACCGTCTAGGTTGGGTGTTTCAGGAGGCGACTGCCTCGTCACTGCTGATCTGTGATTTCGAGGGCAATGTGGTTGCCGGGGATGGCGTACCGGAGGCAACCGCATTCTATATCCATGCGCGGTTGCACAAGATGGCGCCGCGGGTCGGTGCTGCGTTTCACACCCACATGCCGAATGCGACCGCGCTCAGCATGGTCGAGGGTGAGCCATTGGTCTGGGCAGGCCAGACGGCGCTCAAGTTCTACGGCCGTGTGGCGGTTGACGAGAACTATAATGGCCTCGCTCTGGATGAAAGCGAAGGCGACAGGATCGCCTCCGTGCTTGGAGACAAGGACATCCTGTTCATGAAAAACCATGGCGTCATGGTTTGTGCACCCAACATCGCCGAAGCCTGGGACGATCTCTACTACCTCGAGCGGGCCGCCGAAGTTCAATTGAAGGCAATGGGTTCCGGCCGCAATCTACTGCCGGTTTTGCCCGCAGTGGCGGCTGACGCGGCGCGGCAGATGCGCGAAGGGGACCCGGAAAGTGCCAGGATGCACCTGGAGAGCATCCGGCGGGTCCTCGACCGGCAGGCGCCAGAGTATCGCGATTGATGGAACAGGAAAGGCGAAGCGTTTGGCATTCGCCTCAGTTCCTCCGGGTCAGGACGTCCCTTTCAGCAGCGGTGAATCACCCAGTGTCACGACCATATGTTCGATGAAGGCACGGACGCGGTGGGGCAGGGGACCGCCACCGACATAGACGGCATGTACCAGTTCAAGATCGCCTGGGTTGAAGTCTTCGAGAAGTGGTATCAACCGCCTCGCCGCAATCTCCTCCGCCACATGAAACAGACCCACGCGGGCAATGCCGGCGCCGGCCAACGCCATTTGCTTCATCGTCTCGCCGTTGTTGACGACGATGCTGCCTTTGACCGGTTGTGAGATGTCCCGTTCATCGGCGCGAAACGGCCAGGACGGTCTTGCGCGCCGGAAATTGAAGGTCAGGCAGTCGTGCTGCGCGAGGTCCTCGGGCGTTTCCGGCGAACCCCGGCGCGCCAGATATTCGGGTGAAGCACAGACCACGCGCCGGCTCTGTCCGAGCTTGCGGGCGATCAGGCCGCTGTCCGGCAGGTTGCCCATACGGATGGCGACATCGGTCTTTTCCGCCACCAGATCGACAATGCCATCGGTGAACGAGAGATCGATGATCAGGTCGGGATTGCGCGCAATGAAATCCGGCATGGCCGGTGCGACGAACATCGTGCCGAATGGTATCGTGGTGTTGATCCGCAGCCGCCCGCGCACCACACCACCCGTTGCCTCCTGATCCGCATCGTTCAGTTCCTGCAGAATCCGAAGCGCCGCATGGTGATAGGCTTCGCCTTCTTCCGTCAGCGTCAGAGCGCGGGTCGTTCGCACCAGCAGGCGCGTGCCGAGCCTTGTTTCCAGACGGGCGATCAACTTGCTGACCGCTGATGGTGTGATGTCCAGGTTACGGGCGGCGGCGGAGAATCCCCCATCCTGAACAACGCGGGCAAACACCTCCATTTCTCCCGAACGTTCCATCAGGATGCGCGGCATTGATGATCCTCATTCACAGGTGCATGTCTTCTTTGGGCAATAGTGCCTCTGGCTTTCAAATCATAAATTGTCTCCAGTAACAATCCGGAGACACGACATGGACCTGCAACTAAACGGAAAGACCGCCCTCGTGACCGGCGCCACCGCTGGCATCGGCCTCGAAATCGCCCGATCTCTCGCAGTAGAAGGCGCCCGTGTTGTGATCACCGGACGCGACCGCGCCAAGCTCGACAACGCGATCGCTGCCGTCAAAACTTCCGGCGGATCTGAGATCACAGGCATTCTGGCAGACGCAGCCAGCGCCGAGGGTGCCGCGATCATTGCGCAGGCCGAACCTTCGGTCGATATCCTCGTCAACAATCTCGGCATCTACGAGAGCAAGGCTTTCGGCGACATCACCGACGCCGACTGGAGCCATCTGTTCGACGTCAATGTCATGAGCGGCGTGCGCCTGTCGCGGACCTATCTTCCCGGCATGCTGGAGCGCAACTGGGGCCGTATCATCTTCATTTCCAGTGAGTCGGGTCTCGCCATTCCTGAGGACATGATCCACTACGCAACGAGCAAGACGGCTCAGCTGTCGATCTCGCGCGGATTGGCGCAACTGACCCGCGGCACCAATGTCACAGTCAATTCCGTGCTTCCGGGACCGACCCGCTCGGAAGGCATCGAAGCCTTCCTGCGCAGCCAGGCAAGCGACCCTTCCGCTCCGATCAAGGAGGTCGAGGCCGAATTCTTCGCCACCGCCCGCGCAGCTTCGATACTCCAGCGCATGGTCGAAGCGGAAGAGGTCGCTAACCTCGTAGCCTATCTCGCCAGCCCCCGTTCGTCAGCCACGAACGGTGCAGCCCTTCGTGCCGAAGGCGGTCTCGTCAACACTATCGCCTGAGAAAGGCTTCCCCCATGTCAAACATACCTTTGACCATCATCGCCATCACTACGGCCAAGCCCGGCAAGGAAGCGGCGCTTGGTGCCGCTCAGGAAAAGCTGGTCACCGAGACTTTGGCTGAAGACGGCTGCCTTCGGTACGAGTTGCACCAGTCACTCGATGATAGGCGCGTTCGCATCTTCGTTGAAACCTGGGCAAGTGAGGACCAGTGGCGCGCCCATATGCAGGGTGCTGCGATGCAGCGGTTCCAGGCGAGCGGCGTGGGCGACTATTTCGCTGATTTCGCCCTGCATCGCCTCACCAAGGTGGCCGGCTGACCGAGCCGCGAACCCTTCGTTTCCAAGACAAACATTCATCCACTTCGGAGATAAATCGATGAAACTTATGCGCAGCCTCGCCGTCGCTCTTGCGCTCGGCATCAGCACCTACGCCCATGCCGGAAATGTGCTGATCGTCCTGTCCGATTCCGACCGCCTCGACCTGAAGGACGGAAAGGTGTTCAAAACTGGCTTCTACCTCAACGAGTTGATGCAGCCGGTAAAGGCGCTGCTCGACGCCGGCCATGAGATCACCTTCGCCACGCCGGAAGGGACCGCGCCTTCCGTCGACGTGACCTCCATCGACAAGATGTATTTTGGCGGTGACGAAGCGGCGATGAAGGCCAGTGAAGCACAACTGTCGGAACTGAACCTGATGTCGAGTGAGAAGTCGCCGGTCATCAGCCTCACGCGGGTCGAGCAGATCGGTTACGACCATTTCGACGCGGTCTATGTGCCCGGCGGTCACGCACCCATGCAGGATCTTCTGGTGAGTTCCGAACTCGGAAAGCTGCTCACCTGGTTCCATGAAAATGGCAGGACGACCGCGCTGGCCTGCCATGGTCCCATCGCGTTGCTCTCCACTTTGCCGGACGCACATGGGTTCGTTACGCAGTTCGAGACGAGCGGAACCGCAAAGGCACAAACGGGCTGGATCTATGCCGGCTACAAGCTCACGGTCTTCAGCAACCAGGAAGAGGAAATGGCCAAGGGACTGCTGGGTGGCGGCGAGATGAAATTCTATCCGCAGGATGCGCTCACGCAGGCAGGCGGCCAGTTCATCCAGGCCAATGCTCCCTTCGACGGACATGTCGTCATGGATCGGGAATTGATCACCGGCCAGAACCCGGCATCGGCGCCGGCTGTTGCCCAGGAGTTGCTGAGCAGACTGAAATAGAATTGGTGGAAAATCCTGATGACGTCCCAACTGGGGCGTCATTCATTTCAGGGACGTAGGGTGATGATTTTTCCCACAAGCCAGCGGCACTGTCGAGGCCGCCGCGCTGTCATCACCCTCAGGAGCCATTGAATATCTGCTTTAATACAATTCGTTGGCCCGACCTCAATCATCAGAAAATGTGTCACAATCCTGCGACACGAGGGGCCTTGCTACAGGTTTGCGGTTCGAAGCTCCTCAAGGCGTCGGGCACCTCGTTGCAGACCTTCGTGCGAAAACGCTTGCCACCAGACGAACGGTATCTGTGGCCTTTGTCCGTCAAAGAATTTCATAGAGCCTTATGATCCAGCTGACCTGATAGACAATCGCGACGAGCACGAGGCTTAACTGGGCTCGTTTTGAGTTGATAAATGCGGCGGCGGCGGACAAGAGGATCAATGCCGTCTGGCGGATGGGATATTCGACACCAAGTGATCGTAGATAATCGCCACCCTTGATCAGCGTATCCCCAACGTCAAGCAGGGACGTGACAGCGAGAAGTCCGAAGAACCAGCGTCTGCGTTGTTCGAAATAGTCCTCGAACCCTCTATAGTCAGTGATTTGATCAGGAAACAACAGCGCGGTCAGCGCTGCGAACACCATCGTGTAAAAAATCAGGAAAGCATAAAGCGGAAATGTCCAGACGGGAACCAGGGACAGGTGGAACTCGTACCACCAGAAATGCACAATCGTTATGAAGACGAATATCACCCAGCCGAGATGGATCGGGTATACCTTGATGGTGCCTGGGTGCTGAACGAAACGCGTCAGCCCGTTGACCAACCGGGCAAGGCTCAGGCCGAGTACCATGCCAATAATTGTGCGCACATGCCCGAAATATTCCGCATGGGTCGGCAACGCTTCCATGTCTTTTCCTTTGCCCCCTGGGACTGGTGAACTGCATCGGCTCGCGGCAAACAGCCCACAATCGCAACAGAGCGCATCCGGCCGATCTACAAAATGGCAGTCATGGTCTGTATGAGCCTCTGATATTATTCATCAAGGGCTTCAAGCACGAGTTCGGCAGTGATCGCGCTGCTATACTGTTGCTGCCCGGTGATCAGGCGGCCGTCGCGGACAGCAAACGGTTCATTGGCGCCGCGGCACTGGAAGCTCGTACCGTCGATTCCTCTGGCCTCGCTTTGGATGGTGTATTGGTTGAGCGCCATGCCAAAGGCGGCATTGACCTCATCTTCCTCATCGTCGGTGAACCCCGTCCACTTCTTGCCAATGGCCAGAAGTTTGCCGCTGGACAGGCGTGTCCAGAGTAACAGTGACGAACCATGGCAAATCAGTGCGACGACTTTCCCCTTTTCATAGAAGGACGCGATCAGGGCGTGTAGCGCGGTGTCCTCCTTGAAGGTCAGGAGAGGGCCGCCGCCACCCGCGACCCAGACCGCGTCGTAATCGTCTACCGAGGCGGCGCTGATTGGGAGTGTGTCCTTCAGCATCGCTCCGAACTTCACATGATGAACGAAGCCGAGGCTGATGAGATCGTCGGCGTAGGCGCCACCGGGTGTGCGGGGATCGCTATGGGTGTCGAACATCACCTCGCCACCGTTCGGGGACGCGAGATCCACGCGGTGCCCCGCTTCGGTGAACATCAG
>ERZ1034379.182-NODE-182-length-14638-cov-2.219434_pt1 | contig 14638 bp, 16 predicted proteins | sample MGYA00520614_ERZ1034379 | MGnify/ENA primary metagenome ERZ1034379 (study PRJEB33736, sample SAMEA104288465) | Azolla filiculoides | biome: Urban; feature: water surface; material: ditch water | place: Netherlands | collected 2014 ... | reverse complement strand
CGGTAGCACCGTCGATATCATCGAGGTCGAGTTTCCGGCCGGCGCCGAGGTTCGGTTCCCCGGAAAGCTTTCCAGCCGCAGCCAGACCCAGCATATCTGGGTCTTCGAAGGCGAGATCGTCATGACCGTCGGCGAGGAGGTGCATCATCTGTCGGCGGGTGATTGCCTGTTCATGCATGTCGCCGACGTGCATGGCTACCGCAATCCAGGCGCCGTTGCGGCCCGCTATGCGGTGGTCGTCAATCTCGGCTCTTAATCTCGTTCCCAAATCAACACCCAGCCTCAGGACATTGCCATGACTGCCGCCACTGTTACCACTGCCACCACCGCCATCCGCCTGCTCGACGAAGCTGAAACGCTCCGGGTTTTGCCTGACCTCTGCGAGGTGCTGGCCGATTGCATCGACGGGGGCGCATCGCTCGGCTTCATGTCGCCATTTGCGCCGTCCGACGGCGTGCCCTTCTGGCAGGGCGTTGCTGCCGCCGTCGGCCGCGGCGAAGTGCTGCTCTATGTGGCCGAAGTCGAGGGCAGGGTGCGGGGTACGGTGCAGATCGGTTTTGCCAGCAAGCCGAACCAGCCGCATCGCGCCGACCTGATGAAACTGCTGGTGCATCGAAGCGCGCGCGGTCTGGGCCTCGCCCGCCGGCTGATGGCAGCTGCCGAAAACGGTGCCGTCGAGGCCGGGCGCACGCTTCTGGTGCTCGACACCGCGACCGGCGAGCCGGCGGAAGGCATCTATGAGAAGCTCGGCTGGCAAAGAACCGGCGTCATACCGGCCTATGCGCTGTTTCCCGATGGCCGCTTCTGCGACACCACCATTTTTTACAAGAATCTGGCTTCGACAAGCGCCTGAGTTGAGCGCATCTTGAACGGCGTGTACCAAAAATTGCCACCCCGGCTGCGCCGCGATCCCCTTTCCGTCATCGGGCCTTATGCTATTGCTGCGGGCGGAATTTCTAGTTGGGGATCTAAAACATGCTTTTGTCAAAGAGCCGCGCGTTGTGGCTTGCAGTGCTGGCGCTCGTAGCCCTGGTCGCGGCGCCGGCTCTGGCCGCCGATGTCACCTTCGTGATGCAGAACGATCATCCGAATGCGGTCGAGGTCGAGCTCTACAGCCAGGATCGCGACCATGTCTGGCCGGGCGATGGCGAAGTCTATTACCTCGATGACGGCGAGGCGAAAAGCATATCGCTGGCCTGCGAGGAAGGCGAGAAGATCTGCTACGGCGCCTGGATTTCCGGCGACCGCGCCTCCTATTGGGGCACGGGCCCGGACAATGGCGAAACCTGCACGGACTGCTGCTATACCTGCTCCGGCGGTGAAACCCAGCAGATCAATCTGGTCGAATAAATCCGAATACGGCGGGGGCCGGGGGGCAAGGGCGATTTCCACGGTCACTGACCTGAGGAGATCGCCCTTTTCTGTTTCAGCTCCTCTGACAGCTTATCCCTTACGCTTTTCCGTGGCGAACACGGCCAGCGCCAGAACCGGCAGGGCAAGGCCGATCATCGAGGCGAGCGACCAGGCACCGGAGGCGAAGGCCCAGGCACCAAGCGCCGAGCCGATGGCGCCACCTGTAAAGAAGATCGCCATGAACAGCCCGTTGAGGCGGCTGCGCAGATCGGCGCCGAGCTCGTAGATCGATCGCTGTCCGGTGACCAGCGTCATGGTCACGCCGAAATCAAGCAGGATGGCGGCAAAAGTTAAGAGCGCCAGCGCCAGGCTCGATCCTTCCGCGGCGATATGGGTAATCAGGAAGGCGACGGCGACGCTTGCCAGGCCGAAGGCGGTGGCCGGGCGCACGAGACCGCGGTCCGCCAGCCGTCCGGCAATCGGCGATGCGATGGCGCCCGCGACGCCGGCGAGCGCAAACAGGCCGAAGGCAGGGCCTGAGAGATAAAGCGGCGTCACCGTCCAGAACAGGCTGAAGGCTGCGAATTGAAAGGCCTGGTAGGCGGCGCGGCGCTGCAGAACCGGCTGGGTGGCAAGCAGCCGGCCCATCGAGCCGATCAGTTGCAGGTAGCTCAGTTTTGCCACAGGTGCGCGGCGCGGCAGCCGCGTCCACAGCAAGGCGGCCAGCGCGACCATGACCACGGCCGAGAGATAGAACATGGTGTGGCAATCACGCTCGCGACCGGTCGCGCCATCATGATCCCGAGCATCAGCCCGCTCATGACATTGCCGACGACACGCCCGCGCACCGCGTCGGGCGCCAGATTGGCGGCAAACGGCACGATCATCTGCACGGCGACGGAGCCAAGCCCGATGGCAAGCGAGGCCGCCAGGAACGGGCCGGGCGTGGTCGAAAGCCCGGCGGCGATCAAAGCGAGCGTGACCAGACCGATCATGCCGACGATCAGCCGCCGGTTCTCGACCAGGTCTCCGAGCGGAACCAGCAGCAAAAGCCCGATCCCGTAGCCGATCTGGGTGAGTGTGACGATCAGTCCGGTGGCTTCGACCGGAAGGCCGATGGCGGTGGCGATCGGCCCGGCGAGCGGCTGCGCATAGTAGAGATTGGCAGCAATCAGGCCACAGGCGGCAGCCATCATCAAGGTCATGCCGGCCGAGAGGCCAGAGGGTTGGCCAGTGGATGGGCCGGAAGGTTGTCCACTGGATGGGCCATTGGGGGCGAGCGGTTTGGCAGTGGCGTTCTGGAGGGTCATCGGAGGTATCCTTGGGAGGAAAAGACGAACGAGGGGATAAGGCGGAAACTTGCGGGAGAGGGCGAGGCAGGCTTGGCGGACACCTGAATATCGGCCGGTTTGTCAGTCGAGCAGTCTGAGCACGGCTTCGGCCGAGGCGAGCGTCTGGGCTTCCAGCGCTGCGGTCTTGCCGGCGATGCGAATGCCCTGGAGATAGGAAAACAGCGCCAGCGCCGTGGGTGCCGGCACAAGGTCGGGCCGGATCGAGCCATCGGCCTGGCCCTCACGAATGAAAGCCTCGATGCGCCCGACGAGCCGCTCGTTGTGCAAGCTGACGCGTTCGGCGATCTCGGGATCGGACAGGGTCAGTTCGACGGCGGCGCCGATCGCCAGGCATCCGCGCCGGCCGGTCTCGCCACAGGCGGCCATGGCGTAGAAACCGACCACGCGCGAGACCTTTTCGCGTCCGTTGCAGGCCGAGGCCAGCGCCTCGTCGAGCAAATCGGCGCGGACCTGCTTGTAGCGATCGTAGGCGGCCATGAAGACGTCGCGCTTGTCGCGAAACGCCTTGTAGATGCTGCCGGCGGTCAGGCCCATGACCGCCTTCAATTCGTTGATCGACGTGCCGTGATAGCCCTTTTCCGAAAAAATCCGGATGGCGGCATCAAGCGCGACATCCATGTCGAATTCGCGCGGGCGGCCGGGAGAGCGGGTGGGAGAATGGGCGGCGGTATCTGGGACGGTCATCGGCTGTGCCAATCAAATAGGAAACGATTGTTTCCAAATAGGCGCATAGATCGAAAACGTCAAGTGGCGAACGCGGTGCTTTGATTGCATGGCGAACACAGCGGTCGCCATGCAGCCTCCGGGTCTTTGCTCAGTCGGGGTCGTTCAGCATGCGGGCAAAGGCTTTGCCGATGTGATCCGCGACTTCTGCATGGATATCGGCACGTGAGCGCTGAGGGCTCTCTTCGCAGATCGGATCCGGTTCGCCGATCTGCTTCAGCATGGCGGCGGAGCCCGGCTTGCAGAGCGGCAGGAAGCTGAAATGGTCGGCCCTGTCGATCTGCCTGTAGGTCGCGCCGGCAATTTTTGTTGCCAGCGCGTCGGACAACACGGCGACGGGAATGTAGCCGGTGCTGCCGAGATTGACGAAGGCGAGCGGGATGTCGATCGCTGCGAGGCTTGCCGGTGTGTAGGCAGTGGCAAGGCCCGGATCGACCAGAACGGCCGCTTTGAAACGCGGATCGCGGTTGGATTGTTCGAAGCGCCGGCGGTCCACGCTGCTAAGGTCGAGCGGCGGCACCTTGATCTCTTCGTCATCGACGAAGCCGCGTCCGCCTTTGAACCAACGGCAGTCCATCATCGCGGGATAGCTGGCGCAATAGGCAATGTAAGCGTCGAGACTTGCTCTTGCGCCGGTGATCTCCATCGCCGCCGTGCCGCCGAGCGAAAAGCCGAGTACACCGACCTTGGCCGGATCGACCACGCCGCGCCAGATCGGATCGGTGGTGAGGCTGTCGAGCACGGCGGACAGGTCGGCCGTTCGCTCCCAGATCTTCGGTGTCGCTTCTGGCGTGGAATCGCCGCTTGTCGTGCCGGGATGGTCGGGACCGGCGACGACAAATCCCGCTTCGGCAAGAGCCGTGGCGATCCAGGCCATGCCGAGGGCGCGAGAGCCGGAACCGTGGGATAGAAGAATGAGCGGAAAATCGCCCCTGGCAGGGATGGCGTCGCGCAGCACCTCGGTGCCCTCGAAGATGCGATTGTCACCGACAGTCGTGCGATCACCACCGGATGCGGCCGGATACCAGACGGTGACCGAGAGCGGTTCCGCGCGGGCAGGCGCGGTGATGGCAAGCGTTTGAACGCCGACAGCTTGGGCGGCAAAGGCCGTCTCGCTGGCGAGCACGAGAGCGGTGGGGAGTGCAAGGGTGAGCATGGCAAGGAGAGCGCGCATTTGAGCCTCGTTCGAGTTGGAGAACGAGGATGTTTCACGCCAGATCGGTGTGCGGGACGCCCAAGATCGCGATCGAGAACGTCCTTGATCACGATCCAGTCTTCGAGGTGATCCAGCGTCGGCTTGGGTGAAGTTCGAGCGATCGTCGGCTCGCGCCGCGACTTGCGACAATTTCTGGTCCGACGATCGGAAATATCCGCACCTCCCTTGCCGATCCGAAGCGCCTGACGCTAGGTTCAGAAAAATGAAAGAGCGGACAATGGTCCGCCAGGTGGGGAACAGCAATGCGCGTCTTTTATTCGGAAAAACACCGGCTTCGCGATGCAAGCACCGAGCTGCATGGCGGCCTGCTGGTCAAGCCGTTCGAGGGGCCGTTCAGGGCCGAATGGATCCTGGAAGCCGTCAAGGAGGCAGGTTTCACCGATGTGCACGCGCCGGCCGAACACGGGCTGAAGACAGCGCTGAAAGTGCATGACGCCGGCTATCTCGATTTCCTCGCCACCTGCTGGGAGCGCTGGCAGGCGGCCGGTTTCCAGGGCGAGGCGATCGCGACCTCGTTTCCGTGCCGGCGCAGCCAGATCGCCCGGGTGCCCAACCATATCGACGGTGCGCTCGGCTATTATGCCAACTCGGCCGAGACCGCGATTTCGGGCGGCACCTATGAGGCGGCGGTGGCCTCGATGGATGTCGCGCTGTCAGGGGGCGACTGGTTGAACGCCGGCAACCGGTTTGCCTTTTCGCTCTGCCGCCCGCCCGGCCATCACGCCGGTATCGATCTGTTCGGCGGTTATTGTTTCATCAATAATGCGGCGGTGGCCGCGCAGCGGCTGCTCGATCTCGGCGCCCGCAAGGTCGCCATTCTCGATGTCGATTTCCACCATGGCAATGGCACGCAGGACATCACCTATCGCCGCGACGATATCTTCTTTGCCTCGCTGCATGGCGAGCCGGCCAATGCCTTCCCCTATTTTCTAGGCTATGCCGACGAGACCGGCGAAGGGGCGGGCGAGGGCTTGAACGCCAACTACCCGCTGCCCTCCGGCACGCCTTTCGACGTCTGGTCGGCGGCACTGGCCGACGCGCTGACGCGCATCACCGCCTATGGCGCCGAGGTCATTGTCGTCTCTCTGGGTGTCGATACATTCGAGCAGGACCCGATCAGTTTCTTCAAGCTGAAGACGCCGGACTATATCCGCATGGGCGAGATGATCGCCAAGACCGGCATACCGGTACTGACCCTGATGGAGGGCGGCTACGGCGTGCCGGAAATCGGGCTCAATGTCGCCAATGTGCTGAAGGGTCTGGAGGGCTGACGACAGGATGATCGCAAAGGATCGCGGCAGCCTCTTCCACTCGAATGTCTTCGTGCGCGAAGGTGAGGCATGACGGTCGGCTATAGGGAAGGCCAGAGCTTCGATGCGACTCGGCAGAACTGGGATGGCACCGGCATCAGGCCGCTGTCCTGGACCGCCTGGTATCCGGCCTCAAAGGGCGCGACTGCCGAGGTTCCGAGGCAAGTGTCATGGTTCAGGCAGGAGCCGGTCGCGCGGGATGCGCCGATCGCGCCGCTGCCATGCGACAGATCGCATCCGCTGGTTCTGCTCTCGCATGGCAGCGGTGCGAGTGCGTCCGCCATGGCCTGGCTGGCGTATCGGCTGGCAGAGCGGGGCTATGTCGCCCTCGCCGTCGACCATCATGGTCATACCGGCAGCGAGCGCTATCGGGCCGAAGGGTTCCTCTGTCTCTGGGAGCGTGCCGCCGATCTTGTCGCGCTGCTGGACGATCCGTCCTGGCGCCGCGCACTCGGCGGATCGATCGATGAACAAGCCCATGTCGCAGGCTTCTCCGCCGGCGCCTATACGGCACTGCAACTGGTCGGCGCCCGTGTCGCCTATTCGCAGTTCGAGCCGGACAATCCGGTCAAGAGCCCGGTCCGCGGCCCGCGGGAGTTTCCCGATCTTGCCGATCAGCTGCCCGGCCTGCAGGCCAATCCGGTTTTCCGCAAATCCTGGCAGCGCCGGCGCTCCGACTTTTCCGATCCGCGGTTTCGAAGCGCGATCGCCATCGCGCCGGGGCGCTCGGTGCTCGGTTATGCCGTCGAAAGCCTTGCAGCCATGTCCCGTCCGGTCTTTGTCATCGGAGGCGATGCCGATGACGTGGCGCCGCCATCCGAGTGCTGTGACTGGCTGGCCAGCCACATTGAAGGCAGCGCGCTCGAGATCATCACCGGTGGAATAGGTCACTACACCTTCCTGCCGGAAGGATCGAAGATCGGAACGCAACTGTCTCCGGACCTGTTCCGCGATGCAGCGGGCGTCGATCGGCGCGCCGTGCATGATGCGGTCGCAATGCGCATCGCGGATTTCCTCCACGACGTCCGATAAACGCAAACGGCCCGCAACTCAGCGGGCCGTCGCAAGCGTCAATGCAGCAGTTTGGGCCTAGAGATTGCCCTGGCGCTGCTGGATCATCTGATAGGTGTCGAAGCTGTAGTCGGCGATCTGTGCCCACAGATAGGCGTCCTGCTTGAACGCCTGCTGGCTGTCGAACAGCTTCTTGAAGTTTTCGTTCTTGGCACTCAACTCGGCATAGGTCTCCTTGGCAGCCTTGTGGCAGACATCGAGAATTTCCGAGGAGAAGGCGCGCAACTGGGTTCCATTGGCGACCAGTTCGCGAAGCGCGGTGGCGTTCGAAGCGTCGTAGCGGGCGAGCATGCGGGCATTGGCGGCAGCGCAGGCATCGGTGAGGATGCTCTGGTAGCTTTCCGGCAGCTCGTTGAACTTGTCGAGATTGAAGAAGGCATGCACGGTCGGGCCGCCTTCCCACCACGCCGGATAGTAGTAATACGGCGCGACCTTGTAGAAGCCGAGCTTCAGGTCGTCATAGGGGCCGACGAATTCGGTGGCGTCGATCGTGCCCTTTTCCAGCGCCGGATAGACATCCGAGCCGGCGATCTGCTGCGGCGTGACGCCGACCTTGCTCATCACGTCGCCGGCGAGGCCGGCAATGCGCATCTTCAGACCCTTGAGGTCGTCGATCGTCTTGATTTCCTTGCGATACCAGCCGCCCATCTGGGCACCGGTATTGCCGGCGGGCAGCGCATAGAGCTTGTGGCCTGCGAGAAACTCGTTGAGCAGCTGGTTGCCGCCGCCGGCGGTGAACCAGGCATTGGTCATGCGCGCATTGAGGCCGAAGGGTATGGCGGTGCCGAGCGCAAAGGCCGGATCCTTGCCGATGTAGTAGTAGCAGCAGGTATGGGCCATCTCGACCGTACCGGCGGTGACCGCGTCGGCAGCCTGCAGCGGCGGGACGATTTCGCCGGCCGCAAACACCTGGATCTGGAACTTGCCGTCGGTGGCCTTCGAGACGCTTTCGGCGATGTCGGTGGCCGCACCGAAGATGATGTCGAGGCTCTTGGGGAAGGACGATGTCATGCGCCAGGTGATCGTCGGATTTTCCTGGGCGATGGCCGGAGTGGTAAGGGCCGGCGTGGCGAGCGCGGCTGCGCCCATGCCGGCAACGCCGGCCTGCGTGATGAATTGACGGCGGTTCATTGATCTCTTGCCTTGCATGTTTCCAAATCCCTCAGCTCCCGGCTGCGGTCTAATGGTGCAGGACGGGGGGTGCAAGTCGAAAAGCGTGTAATCTTGTCCAAAAGGTAACCGGAATATCGCGCTTCTTGCGCAGTTTGCCCGTTTTGCGCAATCAGTTGGATTTGGACGCTACTGGAGACGGGGATGGAAGCGGGGTTTACGGCTGGCGGTTGGGATCGTCCAGGGCCGGATTGTAGAACAGCGACAGCACCAGGCTTTTCGCGATGCGTTCCGCCGTGTTGATGAACCAGTCCCCTGCCTCGCGCGATGCGCCGACATCGCGCAGCGTCAGGGCAAACAGTTGCAGCCACTGGCCGAACAGCTCTTCCGCCAGGCCTTCGACGCCATGATGCGCCTGGACCGGCTTGCCGCCATAGGCGCCGGTCTTGAAGGCGATCGAGGTCCAGAAGGATTTCATCTTGACCATGTGCTCCGGCCAGCGTCCCGACAGGCGGGCGTCAAACACGGGCCCGAGATTGGGATGTTGCTGGATGCGGTCGTAGAATGTGTCGACCAGCCGGTCGATGAAAGCCTGGTCGACGCCGATGCGCGTCATCTCGGCTTCAGCCCGCGCAATGATATCGGCCCGGTTTGCGGCGCGGCCGCTCAATTCCGTCATGCCCTGAACTCCTTGTCGGCGTCTGCGCTGGATCATGGTCCATGCGGCGCTCCGTCGGCGCCGTCTGCCCGGCGTCTTGCTGCCCCTGTTTCACCGATCTTGGTGCTTTGGTCAAACCGGTTGGCCTGCGACTTGACCTCGCAGGGCCTCTGCGCTAGCTATTTAGAATAATTCTAAAAAGGATGACGGCGATGAAATTGTCTGCCTTTGCATCGGCCAAGCGGCCCTTCGACAGCCTGAGCGAGCAGGAAATCCTCGGCCTGGCGATTTCGTCGGAAGAAGACGATGCGCGTATCTATCTGGCCTATGCGGACCAGTTGCGCGCCGATTTTCCGCAATCGGCCAAGGTCTTCGAGGACATGGCCGAGGTCGAGCACACACATCGCAACATGCTGATCGCGATGCATCGCGAGCGCTTCGGCGAGCGCATTCCGTTGATCCGCCGCGAACATGTCCGCGGTTTCTACGATCGAAAGCCGGATTGGCTGCGCAAGAGCCAGACGCTGGCGCAGATCCGCGCCGAAGCCGAACGCATGGAGGAGGGCGCTGCCCGCTTCTACCATTCCGCCATGCAGCGCACATCGGATGCCGGGATCCGCAAGCTGCTCGGCGATCTCGCGCTGGCCGAACAAGGTCATGAAGAGACCGCCGCCATGCTGGAAGAAAAGCATGTGTCGGGCGATGCAAGGGTCGAAGAGGACGACACGGTGCGCCGCCAGTTCATCCTGACCTATGTCCAGCCGGGCCTGGCCGGGTTGATGGACGGCTCGGTCTCGACCCTGGCGCCGATCTTTGCCGCAGCCTTTGCCACCGGCGACACCTGGCAGACATTCCTGGTCGGCCTGTCCGCCTCGGTCGGTGCCGGCATCTCGATGGGCTTCACCGAGGCCGCGCACGATGACGGCAAGCTGTCCGGCCGTGGCTCGCCGATCAAGCGCGGCCTGGCCTCCGGCATCATGACGGCGCTTGGCGGGCTAGGTCATGCGCTGCCCTATCTCATTCCGCATTTCTGGACAGCGACGGTCACGGCGGCGGTGGTGGTGTTTTTCGAACTCTGGGCGATTGCCTTCATCCAGAACCGCTACATGGAGACGCCGTTCTGGCGGGCCGCCATGCAGGTCGTGCTCGGTGGTTCACTGGTGCTGGCCGCCGGTGTGCTGATCGGGCATGGATAAGGCCAAGGTTGATGTGGAGGTTGACGTCGGGGCAGGCGGGTTGTCATCTGGCTGCCATGCAACGGACTTAACTGGATCCGCATGAAACTGTCTCCCGCGACCATCGGTCTGGGCGTCTCGATGACCATCGGTTACGGCACGCTCTATTACTCCTTTTCCGTTCTGGCTCCGGAGATTGCCGGCGAATTCGGCTGGGACGAAAGTTTTGTCTTTGCCATTTTTTCGCTGGGCCTGCTGGCCGGTGCCGTCTCGGCCCCGATTGTCGGTCGCCAGATCGACCGCTTTGGCGCGCGGCTGGTGATGAGCCTCGGTTCGCTGCTGGCAGCACTTGCGCTGGTGCTGCTCGCAGTGATGCAGAACGCCTGGCAGTTTGCGGCGATTGCGCTGGCCGCCGAGTTCGTCGCGATCGCCGTGCAGTATGACGCCGGATTTGCAGCCCTTGCCCAGCGATATGGCCGGCAGGCGCGGGCCGAAATCACTCTTGTGACGCTGATTGCCGGTTTTGCCTCGACGATCTTCTGGCCGCTGTTGCAATGGCTCCTGACGCTGATGAGCTGGCGCGATGTCTATCTCGTGCTGGCCGCGATGAACCTTTTGATCGCTCTGCCGATCCATCTCGCGATGCCGAAGGGTGTGTCAGTACGTGTGCCTGTGCGTGCTGACGTTGGCGGGGCCAAGGCGCTGCCGCAACGGGGCGACGGGGCCAAGGCCGAGGGTCAAGAGATGCAGTCGCAGCCGGCGCCACCTGTCGCAAGCGACAGGCGACAGATGGTCTTGATGGCGATCAGCTTTGCCGGTGGCGGTTTTGTCATGTCGGCGATCGGCGCTGCCCTGCTGGTCCTGCTCGGCGATCTCGGCTTTGCCGCCGCCACGGCCACCTTTGCCGCAAGTTTCATCGGCCCGTCGCAGGTTGGTGCGCGGCTGATCGAATATCTCCGTCGCAGCCTGTTTTCACCGCCCCTGACGGCAGTCATCGCCGCCGTCGCGATCACGCTGGCCATGGCCCTGCTGTGCCTGACGGTGGTCGAGCCCTGGCCGATCGCCATTTTTGCCTTTGCCGTGGTCTACGGCATCGGGCAGGGCCTGACCTCGATCGTGCGCGGCATGCTGCCGCTGCATTATTTCGGCCCCGACGGGTATGGTCGCCGCACGGGCGCGCTGTCCGGCGTCCGCATGGTGTTGTCGGCCGCGGCGCCGTTTTCGATCATATTGCTGAATGAAAGACTGGGGCCGGCCGCAGCGCTCGCCTGTCTTGTGTTGGTCGCGACCGTCTCGACCATCGCCATGCTGGCGCTGGTCAGGCTGGACGCAGGGCCGCCGTCGCAATCAGCCTAGAGCATTTCCGGCGAAAATGGGGTCGCTTTCAATGCTCTATCTCTTTGGTTCTACGCAATTCCGGACGCAAAACCGGTTCCCACTTTTGCTGGAATCGCTCTAGCGCAGCGCGCCGACCAGAACGTCGGCATTGCCGTTTTCGATCGTGACCCAGCGGCCGGTATCATAGCTCGCCTGGCGCTTCAGATAGGTGTAGCGCGTTTCGTTCCACAGCTTCACCTCGTCATTGAGGTTGTCGAGGATGAAATCGCCCGACTGGGTGCGCACGGTCAGAACGGCATGGCCTTCGCCATCCGGCTTGCGGACAACGGTGATCAAGAGGTCGGCTGCCGAAAACCCGGCAGACATCAGCTTGCGACGCTTCAGCAGGACGAAGTCTTCGCAATCGCCGACATCGGTCGGGTAGACCCAGACTTCATCGCGCCCGTAGATTTCGAGGTCGGTCATCGGTGTGACCGAATGATTGACCGTAGCGTTGATCTCGCTGATCACGCTCCAGCCATGGTCGGTGACCTTGGGCACGGAGGCGGGGCGGTTGCGCACGGCACATTCGGCGGGATTGGCCTTGCAGAATTCGTAGTGACCGATCGGCTGCGAAGTCACGCTGCCGGTGATCATCGAGACCAGGGGCTTCGGCGCGCCATAGCCGAAATCAGCCGGTGCCATAACCGCCACGCGATGAGCAGCGCCTTGATGGCGCGCGAACCGTTCATCATGAAACTGTCCCCTGTATCGTTAACGAAAAGTTAAGATTTTCAGGGGGCGTGAGTCAATCGCGCCGGGGGGCAAGCCGACGCAATTCCGTGGGTATGGTTAAAATGCGACACATCTAACCCAGGCGGGGCCGGAAGGTTCCCGAAAGTCCTTGGATCAAGTCTCAGATCATGGCGGCAATCGCCGCCTTCATCCGCGCAATGTCCTCCGGCCGCGACAGGCGGTGGTCGCCATCGCGAACCAGGGTCAGGACGACATCGTCCGCCGGCAGAAATTCCATCAGCTTCAGCGCATGCTTGTACGGCACGTCCGGATCCTTCATGCCCTGCAGGATATGCACGGGGCAGCCGGTCTCGATCATGCCGGTCAGGACGCGGTTTAGCCGCCCGTCCTCGATCAGGGCGCGCGTGAAGATGTTCGGCTCGGGGCTGTATTCGGACGGTTCCTCGAAATAGCCGCGCTCGGCCAGCGATTGTTTTTCCGCCTCCGACAGATGCGGCTCGATCAGGTCGATGGTGAAGTCGGGCGCCGGCGCGATCAGCACCAGGCCTGCAACATTGAAGGACAGGCCGAGACGGCGGGCTTCCTGGATGACCCTGAGCGCAATCCATCCGCCCATCGACGAGCCGATCAGGATCACCCGTTTGGCGGCAGACGCCGAAATCACTGCCAGAGCTTCCTCTGTCCAGCGTGAGATCGTGCCGAGGCGAAATTCGCCACCGGATATGCCATGGCCGGAATAGTCGAAGCGGATCGCCTGAAGTCCGTGTTCGGCGGCGAGCAGATCCATCTCGATCGCCTTGGTGCCCGACATGTCGGAGCGATAGCCGCCGAGCCAGACCAGTGCGGCTTTTTCGTCAGCGCTGGTGGCCGGCCGCGTGATGGTCGCGATCTCGCGTTCATCGCCGAGCGGACCCACAGAGATGGCTTTTTCGACGAGGGTATTGGAGATTTCGGGCATTCAGCGGCTCCTTTTTTGCTGATTTGCTGTAAAACACATTCAGGAAGTGACGGACAACAGGTGATTTTCTGTCCGGACCATGGTATTGACACTGCCGCTGTATTCGCCACATAGGCCTTCGGCGCGCATCGCGTCGCCAGACTTTGTCTAGACTTTGCAGTGCATGGAAATAATTCAAGGAGAATACGACCATCCGCAGACCGTTCAAAACCGATGCCCCCGTAAAGGATGGGCCGCGCTCCAATCGAGAAATTCGCGTTCCGAAAGTCCAGCTGATTGATGACGAGGGACAGAACCTCGGCGTCGTGGCGACGGATCAAGCGCTTCGAATGGCGGAAGAGGCCGGACTGGATCTGGTCGAGATTTCCCCGAATGCGGAGCCTCCGGTCTGCAAGATCCTCGACCTCGGCAAGCTGAAATATGCCAACCAGAAGAAGGCAGCTGAAGCGCGCAAGAAGCAGAAGATCGTTGAGGTCAAAGAAATCAAGATGCGCCCCAACATCGACACCCATGACTATGAGGTGAAGATGAAGGCGATGAACCGATTCTTTGAAGAGGGCGACAAGGTCAAGGTGACCCTGAAGTTCCGCGGCCGCGAAATGGCCCACCAGGAACTCGGCATGAAGCTTCTGCTTCAGGTCAAGGAAGACACCGTGGCAATCGCCAAGGTCGAAGCCGAGCCGAAGCTCGAAGGCCGCCAGATGATGATGGTTCTGGCCCCGAAGTGATTGCCTGAACATTGCCTGACAAGGCAGCCGAACAAGAACGCCGAAATCAGCCGCCCGCAAGGCGGCTTTTTTCATGCCCGCCTTTCGGTCGTCTTTTCGAAAGCCCTTGAGGCGGCTTTGTCCGCAGGCAATCGCCGCCTGTGCTTTCCTGACAGCTTGCTGACAAGCCGCGCGGGCATCCTGTCAGCCGCCGTGCTGCATAGTGTGATCATCCAAACGATGGATCTGCAACACGGAGAAACACAATGACCTGTCTTTTGCGTAGAGCCCTGCTGGTCTCCAGCACCGCCGCCGTCGCCCTGACGCTGCTTCCTGCCCTCGGCGCCACGCTGCCGTCGCCCTTTGCCTCAATGATCGTTTCGGTCGCCGAAGCCCGCGGCGGTGACGATGATGGTTCCGATGACAATAGTTCCGATGACAATGGGGGGGATCGCTCGGACGACAGCGGCCGGCACGGTTCCGATGACAGCGGGCGCGACGACAGCGACGACCGCGACAGCGATGATGACAACAGTGGCCGTCGCGGAGGCGATGACGACAGCCGTGACGACGATCATGGTCGCCACCACAGCAGCGACGATGACGATGACAGCGACGATGACGATAGCACCGCCGACCGCGGCCGTGGTCGAGGCCGCGACGATGTGCGCCTCGTCGTCAACGATGCCCAGCTCAATGGCCTTCGCAACGGCACGATGATTGCTGTCGACCAGAACGGTAACCGCCTGCGCTACGAGGTCGAGCTTGAGCATGGCCAAACCGAGATCAAACTTCGCGCGCCCAAAGGCACGCTCACCAAGGTGACGGTCATCCCCGCCAGCTGACCGGCATCGAAACGCGCGAAGCCCATCCGCCCGGGCAACCCCTTTCGCCGTTTCGCCCCGCCCGGCGCCCCCGGGCGGGGAACCCGT
>ERZ1034379.180-NODE-180-length-14695-cov-2.228689_pt1 | contig 14695 bp, 13 predicted proteins | sample MGYA00520614_ERZ1034379 | MGnify/ENA primary metagenome ERZ1034379 (study PRJEB33736, sample SAMEA104288465) | Azolla filiculoides | biome: Urban; feature: water surface; material: ditch water | place: Netherlands | collected 2014 ... | reverse complement strand
CCGACCGTGGCGGCGCATTGTCGTGTCGAGCTCGGTGGAGGCCGAAGGCTATCGGCCGCGGCTGACGCTGGAGCGGCCGGCAACGCTCGGACGGCTGGCCGAACCGCTGTCGCCGGGACCGTCGGGACGCTTTGACCGCGCCCAGGCGCTGGTCGTCGACCTGACATTCGGGGCACTTGCTTCCGCCAGCCGGCTTGCGGTCTTGAATGGCGAGAACCGGCTGGCGGTCACATGCGCAAACGGGCTCTGCGAGGTCGTCGCCTTCACCATGGCCGAGGAAATCTCGGTCAACCGCTTCCGGCTCACAGGACTGCTGCACGGTTTTCCTGACATCGCTCGTCTTCACCCTTGGCTTTGCCACGGTCTTCGTCGCGCTCGGCGCTGGTGCCTCGACCATTGGCGGCCTGTTGCGCCAACATCTCGACCTGCTCGCCAAGATCGGCGGCGCCATCATCATCGTCATGGGCCTGAATTTCCTCGGTGTCTTCCGTCTTGGCTTCCTGTCGTCCGAAATGCGATTCGCGGGCGGCGGCAAGCCGGCGACCCTGTCGGGCGCCTATGTCATGGGGCTTGCCTTTGCCTTCGGCTGGACCCCGTGTATCGGTCCGGTCCTCGGGGCGATCCTCGGCGTCGCGGCCTCCAAGCAGACGGTGGGTGACGGCGCGCTTCTGCTCGCCATCTATTCCCTCGGGCTTGCCGTGCCATTCTGGATAGCGGCCGGTTTCTCCGGTGCCTTCATGCGATTCCTGGCGCGTTTCCGCCACCATCTCGGCCTGGTCGAGAAGATTATGGGCGGATTGCTGGTGGCGACGGGGCTTGCCTTCATCTTCGGCTACATTTCCGACATGGCCATCTGGTTTCAGCAAACCTTTCCAATCCTGTCGCAAATCGGCTAAGTCCCGATCAGGCTCATGCCTGCTTGCCGAGGAAGGCGCCGCCATGCAAGCGCCGGCCATGCAAGCGACGGGACGGCGCGATAGGAAGAGAGACTTTGCCGATGGCTGACATTGTCGCGCTGGTGCTGCCCTTTTTCGGACTGATCCTGATCGGCTATGTGTCCGGCAAGGTTGCCGACCATTCCGCCGGTGCGCTCGGTTGGCTGAATTTTTTCGTGATCTACGTCACATTGCCGGCCCTGTTCTTCAAGCTGGTCTCACGCACGCCGATCGAAGAACTCACCCGCGTGGATTTCATCGCCGCCGCCCTTGCGTCCACCTATACGATCTTCGTGCTGGTCTTTGCCATCGGCCGCTACATCCGCGGCAACACGGTTGCCGAATGCACCGTCCAGGCGCTGGCCGGTTGTTATGGCAATATCGGTTATATGGGGCCCGGCCTGGCGCTGCTTGCCTTTGGTGAGAAGGCGGCCGTGCCGGTGGCCTTGGTCTTCTGCTTTGAAAATGCAGCGCATTTCATCGCGGCTCCGGCCCTGATGGCCTTTGCCGGCGGCGACAGGCGGCCGCTCCTGCATCTGGCGCTCGATGTGGCGCGCAAGATCGTCACGCATCCCTTCATCATCGCAACACTGGTCGGCTTCGTCGCCGCGGCCTTTGCCTTCGAACCACCCGTCGCCCTGCAAAGGCTGATCGATTACCTGGCGCAGGCAGCCGCACCATGTGCGCTGTTTGCCATGGGCGTGACCTTGGCGTTGCGGCCGCTCAAGCGCATCCCGGTCGAGATCGGCTATATCGTGCCGATCAAGCTCGTGCTGCATCCGATCCTGGTCTATGTCGTCTTGAGCTTCGTCGGCAATTTCGATCCGCTCTGGCTCTACACGGCAATCCTGCTTGCCTCGCTGCCAACAGCCACCAATGTCTTCGTCATCGGCCAACAGTATGGCGTCTGGCAGGAGCGTGCCTCGGCAACGATCCTGATCACCACGGTGATCTCGGTTTTTTCCGTCTCAGCGCTGCTGTTTGCGATCAAGAGTGGCGTCTTACCGCCGGATCTTTTCCCGTAACACGTGCGGCAGGCTTTTCAGTCCGCGACCGGGTGCCACGCCTTCCTGCATGACCAGATTGCGCAGCGGTGCAAAACTTGCCAGCACCTGCAGGCCCGCCGCCCGCATCATCTGCACCGGCAGCAGGCCAGAGAGCAGCGAGCGGTTCAAAAGGTCGACGCTGACGGTCCGGCTGGAAATATCGAGCCGCCGCTTGCGGTCGAAGCGATCACCGGCCGTGGCCTTGATCTGATCGCCGTTGCGGTCGATCAGGATGTCTTCGAGCGCTGCAATATCACGAAGGCTGAGATTGAGCCCCTGTGCACCGATCGGCGGGAAGGCATGACCTGCTTCGCCGATGAAGGCCGCGCGGCTCCGGCCGTAGTGGTTGGCGGTCATACCCGACAGCGGCCACGCCTGAACTCCATCTTCAACGGTCACCTTGCCGAGCAGTGACTGCATCCGGCTTTCCACCTCTGCCGACAGGCCAGCCGTATCGAGGGCGAGCAGGCGCTCGGCTTCGGTGGGTGTAACGACCCAGACAAGGCTGGAGCGCAGGCCCGGCAGAGGCACTTGTGTGAATGGACCCGATTCCGTGTGGAACTCGGTCGAGGCGTTCTGGTGCGGCAGCGTGTGGCCAAAGTTCAATACCACGGCCGTCTGCGGGTAGGACCAGGTCTTTACCCCGACGCCGGCGCTGTCGCGGGTTTTCGACTTGCGGCCATCGGCGCCGATGACGAAGTCCGCCGTGATGATCTCGTCCTTCGGCAGGCTCACGCTCACAAGATCCTCGGCGATCTCGATCGCGTCTGCCGCCACGGAAAAGCGCTCGATCATCGGTTCCGTCGAAACGGCCTGCGAAAGCGCTGCAACCAGCGCGGCATTCGGAATGTTGAAGCCGAAGGCCGGAAGGTCGATTTCGGCGCTGCGGAAGGCAACCGTCGGCGCGCGCAGCAGGCGCTTTGTCCCGTCGATAATCTGCATCGTCGACAGTGCTGCCGCCTCGTTCCGCAGGTCGGTCCAGAGGCCGAGGCGCTCCATCATCGTCAGCGATTGATGCATCAGCGCGGTGGTTCGCCGGTCCAATCCATTGGGCTGCGGACCGATCAGCGCCACGCGCCGGCCGCCGCGCGCCATGGCGATGGCGGCGATCTGGCCGGCAGGGCCAGCACCAATGATGGCGATGTCGTAGTGTTTCATGGTCTTCGCGTCCAATCAGGAAAACTCATCTGCTATTTAGAGCGCTTGGCCGGCGAAATCCATGGGCCGTTTTGGCGCAGTCCGTCCGTCCATGCTTGTCTTGGCGCGGTCGTTGTTTTTGCGGTAAAACCGGCCGCATTTTCTGTCCTCTGTTGCAAATGACAGGATTTCATCGGATACCGAGGTCACCGGACGGCTGATAGCTTGGAGCAGGGATGAAGATCTTCAATTACAAACGGGTTCCCTACGCGGAAATCCGCGCGTTTTCGGTCCACATCCTGACCGCGTCGGGTTCATTTCTGGCTTTTCTGGGCGTGGTTGCAGCGGCTGAACATCGCTTCGTCGATATGTTCTGGTGGCTTGGCTTGGCGCTTCTGGTCGACGGCATCGATGGCCCGATCGCGCGCAAGGTACGCGTCAAGGAAGTGCTGCCCAACTGGTCGGGCGATACGCTCGACAATATCATCGACTACGTCACCTATGTTCTGCTGCCGGCATTTGCCCTCTATCAGAGTGGCATGATCGGTGAACCCTGGTCCTTCGTCGCCGCCGGCCTGATCGTGGTTTCCAGCGCGATCTATTACGCCGACATGGGCATGAAGACGGATGAATATTTCTTCTCGGGCTTTCCCGTGGTCTGGAACATGTTGGTCTTTACGCTCTTCGTTATCGATGCGAGCGCGACAACGGCGCTTGTTGCTGTTCTGGTCTCGGTCTTCCTGACCTTCCTGCCGATCTATTTCCTTCATCCGGTCCGCGTCAAACGACTGCGTGGGCTCAACATGGTGGTGTTTCTGCTCTGGTGCGCCTTTGGCGGATATGCGCTTCTGTTGCATTTCGACACCCCGTCCTGGGTCGTTGCAGGCACGGTTATCACGGGTCTTTATCTCTACCTGATCGGCGGAATCCTGCAGTTTTTCCCGAGCCTTGGACGCTCCGCAGACTAGTGCTGCAACCTTGCCTGCGCAAAACCAAAAAAAACTCCTGCCTATATATTGTGCGGCGCGGCAAACCGGTTATGAATTGAGCTTCGGACCGGGCGCAAGACCCGGCCTGGGAGCTTGGCAATGCAAGGGGGACATGTGGCGAACGACCAATCGACAGGCGAATTGCCGCTTCTGTCCGTGCGTAGCCTCAGCAAGCTGTTCGGCAGCTTCAAGGCCTGCGACGGCATCGATCTCGATATCGGCCACGGTGAGATCCACGCGCTTCTCGGCGAAAATGGCGCGGGAAAATCCACCCTCGTCAAGATGCTGTTCGGCATCCTCGCCCCGTCGGCGGGTTCGATTTCCTGGCAGGGGACAGACACGCTGGTCGCCAATCCGGCAGCGGCCCGCCGTCTTGGCATCGGCATGGTGTTTCAACATTTTTCGCTGTTCGAAGCACTGACGGTTGCGGAAAACATCGCTTTGTCGCTCGACGAGAAGATCTCAATTGCGGACCTGTCGAAGAAGGCGGCCGAACTCTCGATCGCCTATGGTCTGCCGCTCGATCCCGACGCCCACGTTGCCGATCTGTCGGTCGGTGAACGCCAACGCATCGAGATCGTTCGCGCCCTCCTGCAAAATCCCAAGCTGATCATTCTTGATGAGCCGACATCGGTTCTGACGCCGCAGGAAGCCGATCGCTTGTTCGAGACCTTGTTCAAGCTGAGGGCCGAAGGCCGCTCGGTTCTGTATATCAGTCACAGATTGGAAGAGGTTCAGCGCATTTGCGACCGGGCGACTGTCCTGCGTCATGGCAAGGTTACCGGCGTCTGCGATCCGCGCCAGGAAACTCCAGCTTCGCTCGCCCGCATGATGGTCGGTGCCGAGGTTGCCGGCGTCGAAAAAGTCGAGCCGCCGGCCGACGGCGCCCTGCAGCTTGAAGTCACAAGCTTGTCGGTAAGCCCTCGCTCACCCTTTGCCATGCCGCTCAAGTCTGTGTCGATGACGGTGCGTGCCGGCGAAGTTCTGGCGATCGCCGGTGTTGCCGGCAATGGACAGAGTGAACTGTTTGATGCGCTGTCGGGCGAATATCCGGTCGAAAGCGCCGATTCGATCCGCATTCGCGGCCAATCCGTCGGCCGCCTCGGCATCAATGCACGCCGTCTGCTCGGCGCCGGCTTCGTTCCCGAGGAGCGTCATGGCCATGCCGCCGTGCCGGCGATGAGCCTTTCGGAGAACCTGTTCCTGTCGCGCAATGCCTCCGATCGCAAGGCTTACCTCGCCGGCGGAAAACTTGGGTTGATTCGCCACGGCCTCGTGCAACAGGCGGCACGCCGCATTTCGGAAATGATGGATGTGCGCAAGAGCGGCGATGATCCAGCCGCAGGCTCGCTGTCGGGTGGCAATCTGCAGAAATTCATCGTCGGGCGCGAACTCGACCGCCAGCCGTCCGTACTGGTCGTCAACCAGCCGACCTGGGGTGTCGATGCCGGTGCGGCAAGCCGTATCCGCCAGGCGCTGGTCGATCTCGCCAAGAGTGGTTCGGCGGTCGTGGTGATCAGCCAGGATCTCGACGAAATCTTTGAAGTGGCGACCAGCATTGCGGCGATCTCCGAGGGAAAACTGTCTCAGGCCCATCCGGCCGGCAGCATGAACCGTGAAAAGATCGGCATCCTCATGGGTGGCATGCATGGTTTGGAGACAGCGCATGCGCATTGAACTTGAACGCCGCCCGCGCCAGTCGGCGCTGTTTGCCATTGTGTCGCCCTTGCTGGCACTGGCGCTTACGGTCGTCTTTGGCGGCATCATGTTTGCGCTGCTCGGCAAGGATCCTGTTTCTGCGCTTTACAGCTTTTTCATCGAACCGCTTCTCGAGGTCTGGTCGCTGCATGAACTGGCAATCAAGGCCGGTCCGCTGATCCTGATCGCTGTCGGCCTCTCGGTCTGTTACCGCTCCAACAACTGGAATATCGGCGCAGAAGGCCAGTTCACCGTCGGCGCGATCACCGGTTCGCTTCTGCCGATCGTCTTCTACGAATGGCATTCGCCATTGCTGCTTCCGCTGATGATGGTCATGGGCGCGCTGGGTGGCGCCGCCTATGCCGGCATTCCGGCACTGCTCAAGACCCGGTTCAACACCAACGAGATTCTAACCAGCCTGATGCTGGTCTATATCGCCCAGCTTTTCCTCGACTGGCTGGTGCGCGGCGCTTGGCGTGATCCGGGCGGCTACAACTTCCCGCAGAGCCGCAGCTTTGTCAGCGAAGCCGTGCTACCGGAAATCCTCTCCTCGTCCGGCCGCGCCCATTGGGGTTTTGCCTTCGCGCTGATTGCCGCGGTCGCCGTCTGGCTGATGATGCGCTACACGCTGAAGGGCTTTCAGATCGTCGTCCTCGGCCAGTCCGAGCGGGCAGGGCGTTTTGCCGGCTTCTCCTCGCGCGGCATGGTCTGGTTCTCGATGTTGTTTTCCGGTGCACTGGCCGGTCTCGCCGGCATTTCCGAAGTCTCCGGCTCCATCGGCCACCTGCAGCCGTCGATCTCGCCCGGCTATGGCTTCACCGCGATCATCGTCGCCTTCCTCGGACGTCTCAATCCGCTCGGCATCGTCGCCGCGGGGCTGGTGTTGGCACTGACCTATCTGGGTGGTGAGGGCGCGCAGCTGTCGATCGGCGTTTCCGACAAGGTGACCCGCGTTTTCCAGGGGCTGCTGCTGTTCTTCGTGCTCTCCTGCGACACGCTCATTCTCTACAAGGTGCGCATCGTCTTTGATCGTGGCCGCAAGCTTGCCGGCAGGAGCGCATCATGATTATTGAAGCGATCCTGCTGACCGTCATCACCGCCTCGACGCCGCTGGTCATCGCTGCGCTCGGCGAACTGGTCACCGAGCGCTCAGGCGTGCTCAATCTCGGCGTCGAAGGCATGATGATCATCGGCGCCGTCTGCGCCTTTGCCGCAGCCCAGGCATCCGGCTCTCCCTTCATCGGCGTTCTGGCAGGTGTTGCGGCGGGGGCGGCCTTCTCGTTGCTCTTCGGCTTCCTGACGCTCACCCTGGTGGCAAATCAGGTCGCCACCGGCCTCGCCCTGACCATTCTCGGCCTGGGCGTCTCCGGCATGGTCGGCGAGAGCCTGGTCGGCGTGCCCGGCGTCAAGTTGGCCCCGATCGCCATTCCCGTGCTGGCCGACATCCCGATTGTCGGGCCGCTGTTCTTCAAGCAGGACATCATCTTCTATCTGTCGATCGCCCTGGTGGTCGGGGTCAACTGGTTCCTGTTCAAGAGCCGTGCCGGCCTGAAACTGCGTGCCATCGGCGACAGCCATGGTTCGGCCCATACACTGGGCCTGCCGGTCATCCGCACGCGGTATCTCGCGGTCATGTTCGGCGGCGCCTGTGCCGGTCTTGCCGGCGCCCAGCTGTCGCTGGTCTACACACCGCAATGGGTGGAAAACATGTCTGCCGGTCGCGGCTGGATCGCGCTGGCGCTGGTCGTCTTTGCCGCCTGGCGGCCTTGGCGCCTGCTGGCCGGCGGCTATCTCTTCGGCGCCGTGACCATCGGCCAGCTGCATGCCCAGGCCTTCGGCATCGGTCTTCCCTCGCAGTTTCTCTCGGCGCTACCCTATGCCGCGACCATTGTCGTCCTGATCATTATCTCCCATAATCGGCGCACGACGCTGATCAATACACCGGCGTCCCTGGGCAAGCCCTTCGTGCCGGATCGTTAAACGAAAACAAAAGCTTCAATCTAACCAGACAGGGGTACATCATGAAGAAATTTCTCCTCGCGCTTGCCGCCTCGGCAGCAGCGCTTGCTGCGGTCGCAGCACCGGCCTCCGCCCAGGACAAGACGAAGATCTGCTTCGTCTATGTCGGCACCAAGACCGACGGCGGCTGGACCCAGGCGCATGACATCGGCCGCCAGGAACTGCAGGCCCATTTCGGCGACAAGATCGAGACGCCGTTCCTGGAAAGCGTTCCGGAAGGACCAGACGCCGAGCGCGCCATCGAGCGCATGGCCCGTTCCGGCTGCGCGATGGTCTTCTCCACCTCGTTTGGCTTCATGGATGCGACGCTGAAGGTTGCCGAAAAATTCCCGGACGTGAAGTTCGAACATGCGACCGGCTACAAGACAGCGGCCAATGTCGCGACCTACAACTCGCGCTTCTATGAAGGCCGCTTCATCAACGGCCAGATCGCCGGCAAGATGTCGAAGAAGGGTGTAGCCGGCTACATTGCGTCGTTCCCGATCCCGGAAGTGGTGGGCGGCATCAATGCCTTCCTGCATGGTGCGCGTACAGTGAACCCTGAATTCAAGTTGAAGGTCATCTGGGTCAACACCTGGTTCGACCCCGGCAAGGAAGCCGACGCAGCCAAGGCGCTGATCGACCAGGGCGTTGACATCCTGACCCAGCATACCGACACCACGGCACCGATGCAGGTTGCACAGGAACGCGGCATCCAGGCATTCGGTCAGGCGTCTGACATGATTGCCGCTGGTCCGACCGCCCAGCTCAGCTCAATCGTCGACACCTGGGGCGCCTACTATATCAAGCGCACTCAGGCCGTGATCGACGGCACCTGGGCCAGCCAGCAGACTTTCGATGGTCTCAAGGACGGTATCCTGACCATGGCGCCGTTCACCAATATGCCGGACGACGTCAAGGCGATGGCAACAGACACCATGACCAAGATCAAGGCAGGCGAACTGAAGCCCTTCACGGGCCCAATCAACAAGCAGGATGGAACGCCGTGGCTGAAGGATGGCGAGTCGGCCGACGACGGCACCATTCTCGGCATGAACTTCTACATTGAAGGTGTAGACGACAAGCTGCCGCAATAATCGGTCGGACTTTGCCGTTGAGATCACGGAAAGGGCGCCTCGGCGCCCTTTCTTTGTTGTGGATATACAAAAATACGGAAATGCTAAGATACTGACCTTGCGGATGGTGTGCATTGCTACGAGAAGCCTTCAGAACGTAGCGAATCGCAAAGACACAAGGGAGCACAGGCATGCGCAAGGAAGCGATTGCCGGCTGGTTATTGGCCTCGAAGCCACGGACGAACCACGCCCGGGTCGTCGAGCAGCTTGGCCTGGCGATCGTCGCTGGTGAATTTGCCGTCGGCGATGTTCTGCCTGGCGACCCGGAACTGCAGCAGCGTTTTGAGGTTTCGCGGTCCGTCCTGCGCGAGGCGATGAAGACGCTGGCGGCCAAGGGCCTGGTCGTGGCGAAATCGCGCATCGGCACCCGTGTAACAGATCAGTGCTATTGGAACCTGCTGGATGAGGACGTCCTGCGCTGGCATTTCAGCAGTGGCGTATCGGCGGAATTTATCGACCAACTCTATGACATTCGCCTGTTGCTGGAACCTGCGGCGGCAGCTTACGCGGCGCAGAGGGCGACGGCCGAAGACTGTGCCGAATTGCGCAGTTTAGCGGCAAAGCTCGGTTCTCCGGAATTCGATTGGCAGTCCCAGGTGGAAGCCGATCTCTGTTTCCATCTGCTCCTGTTGCTCGTCGGTGGAAACCCGTTCATGGAAAGCATGGTCGGCTTCATTCGCGCGGCGCTCGAAGGAGCGTTTACGTTGGCATTGAAGCCGCCCGTGCCGAACCGAGATGCCGAAATGCGCGATACCCATATGGCAATCGTTGAGGCGGTGGAGCGCGGCGATGTGGATGCGGCAAGGGCGGCGATGGAAAACGTCGTTCAGCTTGGTCGGCGAAGTGCGATTTATGCGGTCGAACGGGTGCACACTTCCTGACCGGCACTGCTTTTCAGCTTGCGGCCACGAGAGCGGCTCGCTAGTGAAATTTCATTGCAGCAACGCCCGGAGTTTTTCATGGCACGCAGATGTCTCGCCGTCATTCTTGCCGCTGGCGACAGCACCCGGATGAAATCTTCCATGTCGAAGGTGCTTCATCCGGTGGCCGGACGGCCGATGATCGCCCATGTCATGGCCTCCATTGCCGCCTCCGGCATCAATGACGTCGCCCTTGTCGTCGGGCGGGACGCCGAGCGGGTGGCAAAGGCGGGCAGCCTCGACGGCATGACCGTGGAGAGTGTCCTGCAGGTTGAGCGGCTGGGCACCGGCCATGCCGTCTTGATGGCCCGCGACGCGATCGCGCGCGGCTATGACGAGATTTTGGTGGCCTACGGTGATGTGCCGCTGATTACGCCTGGACCGCTCCTGGCTGCACGCGAGGCGCTGGCCGATGGTGCGGATGTCGCCGTCATCGGCTTTCATACGCTAAACCCGACCGGCTATGGACGCCTGCTGGTTGAAGACGGTGAGCTGGTGGCGATCCGTGAGGAAAAGGACGCAACCGACGCCGAGCGTGCCGTCACCTGGTGCAACAGCGGTCTGATGGCCATCAATGGCCGCAAGGCACTCGACCTCCTGTCGCGCATCGGCAACACCAATGCCAAGGGTGAATATTATCTGACCGACCTCGTCGAGATCGCCCGTTCGCTCGGTGGCCGGGCCGTTGCCGTCGATGCACCGGAAAGTGAACTCACCGGCTGCAACAACCGCGCCGAACTTGCAGTCATTGAACGCCTCTGGCAGGAGCGTCGCCGCCATGAATTGATGCTCTCCGGAGTCACCATGATTGCCCCCGAAACCGTCTTCCTCAGCCACGATACCCAGATCGGCCAGGATGCGCTAATCGAGCCGAATGTCGTCTTCGGCCCAGGTGTCGTCGTCGAGGGTGGGGCCGTCATCCATGCATTCTCGCATCTCGAAGGTGCCTACGTCGCGACCGGCGCCACGGTAGGTCCCTATGCGCGTCTACGCCCCGGTGCAAATCTGGCCGAGGGGTCCAAGGTCGGCAATTTCTGCGAGGTCAAGAAGGCCGAGATCGGCAAGGGTGCCAAGGTCAACCACTTGACCTATATCGGCGATGCTTTTGTTGGTGCCGAGAGCACCATCGGCGCCGGCACGATCACCTGCAATTATGATGGCGTCAACAAGCACGAGACGCGGATCGGCGAACGCGCCTTCATCGGATCCAACTCGTCGCTGGTTGCGCCAGTCACCATCGGCGATGGTGCTCTGGTCGCGTCTGGCAGTGTCATCACCAAGGATGTGCCGGCTGATGCACTGGCCTTCGGCCGCTCACGGCAGGAGATGAAGCCCGGCGGCGCCGTGAAGATTCGCGAGAAGAACCTAGCGATCAAGGCAACAAAGAAGGCCGGCAACTAAGTCTTGTATCGCAATGCGTTCACCATTGCTGCATTGCGTTACGTTACGAAATGCAATTTGACCTCACCGAAGATTGCGCATTCCGGCAAAACCGGTAGGACTGACGCAAATTATTGACGCCAGACGGAGAGTTTCATGTGCGGTATTGTTGGTATTGTCGGTAACCAGCCGGTTGCGGCGCGCCTCGTCGATGCATTGAAGCGGCTCGAATATCGCGGCTATGATTCTGCCGGTGTTGCAACGATCCATGACAACACGCTCGAGCGTCGGCGTGCCGAAGGCAAGCTTTTCAATCTCGAGACGAAGTTGGCTGCCGAGCCGCTGGCCGGCAATATCGGAATTGCCCACACCCGCTGGGCAACCCACGGCGTTCCCAACGAAACCAATGCTCATCCGCATTTCGTCGATGGCGTCGCCGTCGTCCACAACGGCATCATCGAGAACTTCTCTGAGATCAAGGATGAACTCTCGGCAGGCGGCGCGACTTTTGCGACCCAGACGGACACCGAAGTCGTTGCGCAACTTCTGGCGAAATATATGCGCGACGGCCTCGGCCGCCGGGAAGCGATGCACAAGATGCTGCGTCAGGTGACCGGCGCCTATGCGCTCGCCGTGATCTTCAAGGATGATCCCTCGACCATCATGGCGGCGCGCTCCGGCCCGCCGCTGGCAATCGGCTTCGGCGATGGCGAGATGTTCCTCGGCTCCGACGCGATTGCGCTTTCGCCCTTTACCAACCGCATTGCCTATCTGCAGGACGGCGACTGGGCGGTGATCGGTGCGCGCGGAGCGCATATCTTCGATCTCGACGGCAATCCGGTCGACCGTCAGATGCAGATCTCGTCGGCCAGCGCCTACATGATCGACAAGGGCAACCATCGCCATTTCATGGAAAAGGAAATCTACGAGCAGCCGGAGGTGATTTCCCACGCTCTATCGCACTACGTCGATTTCGCCGCCAACCGGATCAAGCCCTTTGAGGGCGAACTGGATTTCGCCAATCTGCGTGGCCTGGCCATGTCCGCCTGCGGCACGGCCTATCTGTCGGGGCTGGTCGGCAAATACTGGTTCGAACGATATGCTCGCCTGCCGGTGGAGATCGATGTGGCATCGGAATTCCGCTACCGCGAAATGCCGCTGTCCAAGGATCAGGCGGCCTTCTTCATCTCGCAGTCGGGAGAAACCGCCGACACGCTGGCCTCCCTGCGTTACTGCCGCGAGAACGGCTTGAAGATCGGCGCCGTGGTGAATGTCAGGGAATCGACGATTGCCCGCGAGGCCGATGCCATCTTCCCGATCCTGGCGGGTCCGGAAATCGGCGTCGCCTCGACCAAGGCCTTCACCTGCCAGCTCGCCGTTCTCGCCTCCCTGTCGATTGCCGCCGGGCGTGCCCGCGGCACGCTGACGGAGGCCGAGGAAAAGCAGTTGGTCAGGCATCTGGCCGAAATGCCGCGCATCATGAGCCAAGTGCTGAACAGCATCCAGCCACAGATCGAGTCCCTGTCGCGTGACCTCGCGAAATTCAAGGACGTCCTCTATCTCGGCCGTGGCACCAGCTATCCGCTGGCCATGGAAGGCGCGCTGAAGCTCAAGGAAATCTCCTATATCCACGCCGAAGGTTATGCCGCCGGCGAATTGAAGCACGGTCCGATCGCGCTGATCGATGAAAACATGCCGGTCATCGTCATTGCCCCGCATGACCGCTTCTTCGAAAAGACCGTGTCGAACATGCAGGAAGTTGCTGCCCGCGGCGGAAGGATCATCTTCATCACCGACGAGAAGGGCGCTGCTGCCTCCAAGCTCGAGACCATGGCGACCATCGTCCTGCCGAACGTCGCCGAGATCATCTCGCCTATGGTCTTCTCGCTGCCGATCCAGTTGCTCGCCTATCACACGGCCGTGTTCATGGGCACCGATGTCGACCAGCCGCGCAATCTGGCCAAATCGGTCACTGTGGAATGATCATTCGGGCAGAGTGCGCCGGTGACGAGGCCGCCATTGGCACTGTTACCGCCGCTGCCTTTGCCGGAATGCCCTATAGCGACCAGACCGAGCCGCTGATTATCGAACGGTTGCGCGAAGCCGGTGCGCTGACACTGTCGCTGGTGGCCGAGGAGGCTGGAGCGATTGTCGGGCATGTCGCCTTTTCGCCCGTATCGCTTTCTGGCGGAGACGAAGGCTGGTACGGCCTCGGCCCGATCAGCGTCGCGCCGGCGCATCAAGGCAAGGGAGTTGGTTCGCGTCTCGTCTCCGAGGGACTGGATCGGCTGCGCTCATTCGGCGCTGCCGGCTGCGTCCTGCTCGGCGATCCGGCTTACTATCACCGCTTCGGTTTCCGTCTGGATCACGGTCTCGTGCTTCCCGACGTTCCGCCCGGACATTTCCAGGCTTTGCTCTTGCATGGTCCGGACGCCTTGGGCATTGTCGCCTTCCATCCGGGCTTTTACGGCACTGCACAATAACGGCGGTTAATGACTGAAAATTCTGATACGATTTCGGTTGCGACACGGCTCAGGAACAACTTCCTGACGGGTCTGATCATCTGCGCACCGGTCACGATCACCATCTGGCTAACCTGGACCTTCATCCGCTGGGCAGACAGTTGGGTAAAGCCCTATATTCCCGACCGTTACAACCCGGAAAACTATATACAGTTCGCCATTCCCGGCACCGGCTTGCTGCTTGCACTGTTCGCCATTACCCTGATTGGCTTCCTCGGCAAGAACCTGATCGGTCGCTCGATCGTCGCCTATGGCGAATCGGTACTGCATCGCATGCCGCTGGTCCGCACGGTCTACAAAAGCACCAAGCAGATCTTCGAGACGGTGTTGAAAGAGCAGTCGAGCTCCTTCAAGAAGGTCGGGCTGATCGAGTTTCCCGGCCCCGGAAGCTGGGCTCTGGTCTTCGTCTCCACCGATGCCAAGGGTGAGATCGCCGCCAAACTCAACGAGGATGGCGAGGAAATGATTGCGGTGTTCATGGCACCGACCCCGGTCCCGACCGCAGGCTTCCTGATCTTCGTGCCGCGAAGCAAGGTCAAACTGCTCGAAATGTCACCGGAAGAGGGCATCAAGCTGCTGATTTCGGCCGGTCTGGTGACGCCCAACTGGACGCCGCAGCCGGAAAACCCGGTCGCCGAGCCCCCGGTCACCCAGCCGCAGGTCACCCAGCCCTGAGGAACCGGATCGCCTCGTCGCGGCGATGCAGATAGAGCAGCGTCCGCACCGCTTCGCCGCGCGCTGACGTCAGTTCCGGATCACGCTCCAGCAGATAACTTGCATCCTTCCGGGCGATCTCCAGCAGGTCGCCATGTGCTTCGAGACTGGCGATCTTAAACCCCGGAGTGCCAGATTGCCGCGTGCCGAGCAATTCGCCTTCGCCGCGCAGCTTCAGGTCTTCCTCGGCAATCAGGAACCCGTCCTCGCTGTCACGCAG
>ERZ1034379.134-NODE-134-length-19492-cov-6.130524_pt1 | contig 19492 bp, 15 predicted proteins | sample MGYA00520614_ERZ1034379 | MGnify/ENA primary metagenome ERZ1034379 (study PRJEB33736, sample SAMEA104288465) | Azolla filiculoides | biome: Urban; feature: water surface; material: ditch water | place: Netherlands | collected 2014 ... | reverse complement strand
CAGCATCCATGGACAGAAAGCGGATCGCATTCGCCATCCGGTTATGTTGTTCGCGAGAGATCATGACAGGTCCAATTTTTCCGGTGTTTCTTCCCAAAGCTGCGGATTTCGCAGGCTCCCAATTTCGCGGTGACACATAGCAGGTGGAGCAGCTAAGTCAACAAAGACAGGTGCTTTCTGTGTCTTGTAAAGTCCATGGAAACAGCGCTTTCAAGGAGTTTCTTGTCATGGTCACAATGGACGGGGCAATTGCCGCTCTTTCGTTGTCATCCACAGCAATCCGTCTTGAATGCGTGGCCCGATCGTGATCGCTTTATTGACGCTCAATGCCCGACCTGACTAGTGTCGAAACAGGTCGACTGGGGCGCGCGGACGATTCGTCGGCCTGTTTCAGTTGTTGCGCAGTCTTGCGGCGACGTACCCTGTGTGAAGATAATAAGAGACTGGTTGCCTTGGCGGCACGCAAGGCGGGCAGATCCGGATGAAGGTTCAGGACTGAGATGGTCCCAGCGGACAAGACAGTCAAAACGGCGATTGAAGACTTGCGGGCGGCCATCGATGGTCTTGCCAGCGCTGTCGATGGCCGTTTCGATCGCGAGCGTTCTTCCGCAGAATACCGCGACGAGACCCGGCGGGTGCACGAGGATCGTGCCAAGCTCGCCCATGAACTCGACCAGTCCGAATTCCGTGCCAATCGCCTCGAAGAGGTCAATCGCGAAGTGTCTCGCCGTCTGGTAACCGCCATGGAAACCATTCGTGCGGTGCTCGATCGGTGACAGGAATATCAATGGCTCAGGTTACGGTACAAATCGACGGCAAGGCCTATCGCATGGCTTGCGAGGAGGGCCAGGAGGGGCACCTCACGGACCTTGCGAACCGGTTCGACCGCTATGTCGTTCATCTCAAGAGCCAGTTTGGTGAAATCGGCGACCTGCGCCTCACCGTCATGGCGGGGATCATGGTCATGGATGAGATGACCGACGTGTCCCGTCGCCTGAAAGCGGCGGAAGAGGAGCTGGACACCATCCGTCGTAACCGCGACACCATGCTCGCGACCGCCAATAAAAGCGACACGCTGCTTGTTGCGGCCCTTGGTGAACTCACCGGCCAGATCCATTCGATTACGGCAAAGCTCAACGGCGAATCCGGCACTTGACTGGCGTCATACTTTCTCTGGAATTTCCCATAATTGTGAAAGGGCTTTGCTGAAATCGATGCAACCCCTTCAAACGGATGCAAACTTCCTTTAGCTTCCGGAGGGGGCTAACGCGTCGGCGCGAAAATCGGAATCGCTTTTTGCAGGGCATGATGCGTGGGTTGACTGTGTTAAGGCGTCCTTTATTCGTCCTTTTGGACACGGCGCTTTAACGAGGCGAATACGCGTGCAGCGGAGGTGGAGGTTCGATGGCTGACCTGGATTTGACGGTGGAAAATGAACGGATCGTCCAGTCCGAAACCTATGCCCAGAAGCTTTCGAGCCCGATGGCCTATTTCTGGCCCATGGCGATCTTCCTGATCCTCGCGTCCTTCGTCGCCGCGATCCTCTATCGGCAGGCCCATGCCGCGTTCATTTCCAATCCGGGGCTGAACAGCCTGATCCTTGGGGTGCTTTTCATCGGCATCATGCTGAACTTCAGCCATGTCCTGAAGCTCCGGCCGGAGGTTCGCTGGTTCAACTCCTTCCGTGCTGCCGGCAGCATCGAAAAGGCAGGACGCAATCCGGTTCTTCTTGCGCCGATGCGGGCCCTTCTATCCGGGAGCCGCAGCATGGCGATTTCGACCACGACACTGCGCTCCATCCTGGATTCGATTGCCAGCCGCCTCGACGAAACGCGTGACACGACGCGTTATCTTACCGGTCTGCTGGTCTTTCTCGGCCTTCTCGGCACCTTCTGGGGCTTGTTGGGGACGATCGGTTCCATCAGCGCCGTCATCCAGTCGCTGAGCGTCGGCTCGGGCGACGCCACGGATGTTCTGGGCGCGCTCAAAGAGGGTCTTTCCGCACCGCTATCCGGCATGTCGACGGCGTTCTCCTCGTCGCTCTTTGGTCTTTCGGGCTCGCTGGTTCTCGGATTTCTGGATCTGCAGGCAGGTCGCGCGCAGAACCGTTTCTACAACGAACTGGAAGAGTGGCTTTCCTCGGTGACGGACCTCTCCGGTGATTTCGCGGCACCCGTCGTGGCCTCCTCGTCCGGCGCTGTGCCGCAGGCCGACGAATTCCGTGTGATCACGCAACATCTTTCGCGGCTTGCAAGCGAGAATGCGTCGAGCCAGCGTGCAACGACGGCCATGGCTAACCTGGCCGAGGGCATTCAGGGCCTTGTGAAGAACATGCGGACCGAACAGCAGATGCTGCGCGACTGGATCGAGGCTCATCAGCAGGAGTCACGCGATCTGCGCGTTGCGCTCGAAAACCTGGCAAAGACCCTGGAGGGCAAATAATGGCGCTCTCCCGCAACCGTCGCAGGGAGCGGCAGATCGACTACTGGCCCGGCTTTGTCGATGCGTTATCGACATTGCTCCTGGCCATCATGTTCCTGTTGACCGTTTTCGTGCTTGGCCAGTTCTTTCTCAGCCGCGAGATTTCGGGCAAGGACGAGGTTCTCAATCGCCTGAACAGCCAGATCAACGAGCTGACCCAGCTTCTGGCGCTTGAAAAGGGCAACAAGCAGGATGCACTCGACCAGCTTGCGTCGCTGCAGGCAACGCTGAGTCAGTCCGAGGGCGAGCGTTCGCGTCTGCAGAAGCTCCTTGATGCCGGTTCGGGATCTGCCACTGCGGCCGAGCAGAAGGTTGGGGAACTCAGCAGTGAGCTGGAAAATCAGAAGCAGGTCAGCGCGCGCGCCATGAGCCAGGTGGACCTTCTGAACCAGCAGATTTCGGCGCTGCGCGCCCAGATCGCCGCGATTGAAGGGGCGCTGCAGGCGGCGGAAGCGAAGGACAAATCTTCGCAGACCCAGATCGCAGATCTCGGACGCCGCCTCAATGTCGCGCTGGCACAGAAGGTTCAGGAGCTTAACCGCTACCGGTCTGACTTCTTCGGCCGTCTGCGCGAAATCCTGTCCGACAAGCAGAATATCCGGGTCGTCGGCGATCGTTTCGTCTTTCAGTCCGAAGTGCTCTTTTCATCGGGCAGCGCTGACCTGAATGACGCCGGCAAGGCTGAAATGCTGAAGCTCGCGCAAGCCATTATCGAACTTGCCAAGGAAATTCCGCCGGAGATCAACTGGGTGCTGCGCGTGGATGGCCACACCGACAATGTGCCGCTCTCGGGTAGCGGCAAGTATGCCGACAACTGGGAGCTTTCATCCGGTCGCGCGACGTCGGTGGTCAAGTATCTGATCAGCCAGGGTGTCCCGGCCGATCGGCTTGTGGCCGCCGGCTTTGGTCAGTATCAGCCGATTGCCGAGGGTGATGCACCCGAGGCGAGGGCCCAGAACCGGCGCATCGAGCTGAAACTGACTGAGAAATAAAGCACCTCCGGGAAAGGTGTATCGCGACTTTCCGCACGGAAATGCTGGAAATCTGCGAGAGTGCCTCAAGCTTCGCCGAGGAAGGATCGGGCAAGGTCTTCTGGCAAACGTCGCGGGCGGCCCGAAGCGTTGACGACTGCGATGACAACCTTGGCAGAAATCAACAGCGTTTGATCCCTGAAAATCTGCTGGTTGAGAACCATCTTCGCACCACCAGCCTTTTCGGTCGCCGTGATTATGGTGACGATATTGTCCATCCTGGCTGGACCCTTGAAGTCGATCTCCATCCGATGAACGACAAACATCAGGCCTTCGCCATCGTCGCGGATGTGGAGCGTGCTTTGCTCCACGCCGAGGCACCGCAGGTAATCCGTGCGCGCACGTTCGAGGAAGTGCAGATAGCGGGCGTGATAGACGAAGCCCGAAAAGTCGGTGTCCTCATAGTAGACGCGCTGGACCAGCTTGTGGCTGCCGTCCGGCTCGAGCGTGCCAGCGAGATTGAAAGCAATTTGCAAACTATGCATCTATTAACCGATCTCCAAAACGACGATTTCCGGCCGCGCGCCAATCCGGAGCGGAATGCCGGTGCATCCCAGACCCGCCGAAACGACAAGTTCAGTGTTGTTTTCGCGAAACCAACCCCGTGCGTACCGACCTCCGTATCGCGACGGCAGGAACGGGATCCAGCCCATGATATTGATCTGTCCGCCATGGGTATGGCCGGACAATGTGACCGAAACTCGGGGGTTCATCCCAACAAAGATATCAGGCTCGTGCGCCATGAGAATGATCGGCGCTTCGTCAGTCACGGACGCCAACACCGCATCTAGATCGTCTATCCCGCCCCAATTCTTTCGACCGAAGCTTTTGCCGGGACGTAAAGCCATCTGATCCCCAAGTCCCGCCAACCAGAATTGTGTGCCATCTTTTTTCAACTGGACCGCCCGGTTGATGTAAACAGGTATTCCCACATCGGTTAGCGCGCGCTCTGCAAACGTCTTGACGGTAGGGTCCCGCTGAAATGGAAGGTCCTGCCAGTGGTCATGGTTTCCCAGCACCGCATGGACTCCCAAAGGCGCCTTCAACCGGCTGAGTACCTTCGCCCAAACCGATGAGTCGATCATGCCGGTAACCAGCTTTGTTCCGGCAACATAGTCGCCGAGGAGAAGTATCATATCTCCCTCGAGCGCATTCGCCTGGTCGCATATTTGTGTCATGCGCCCAACGCTCATCCAGGGATCGCAGGCATGAAAATCTGCCAGCAGGACGGCACGGATCTTGAGGCCGTTGGGCCAGTTTGACGGGGCCAGACGATAGCGGGTAACGCGGGGTTGGGCCATCGCTTCTACCCCCGTCCCATAGCCGATCACGGCCAGGCCAGCCAGAAAGCTCCCGCTGACGAATTTCAGGAAGCTGCGGCGCGTTATCATTTGGCCTTCGTCCTTCAGCAGGGCAATTTGAGTTGAAGTACAAAATGCAATCGGCGCTTGCTTCGGGCGTCAACTGACGTGACTTGTATGCAACTCCGTCAATTCGCTAGATACCCCAATAGCCTAGCTATGTCGCGTCTGCCCAGTGTTGAAACTCTGAAAATCCTGCGCAACCCCCGCTATGTGCGCACCGCTTGATTTTCCAAGATCAGCTTTTGAATTCAGCGCCAATCGCCTCCGTCATGCGGGTACGCTTTCGTGGTGAATGAGGTGCCGCGTTTCGGTCGGCAGATCCGAAATGTAGTGCGGGATGAAATCCGGCTGCAATGGCAACGCCTCGAGCGCCGCTCTTGTCGCGGGAACCCATTTGAATTCCAGGTTGTTTCCCGTGTCATGGACGCGATGGATGATATCGCCGCTTGCAAACGGAAATGTGGTCGGCACGTCCATGAGGTAATAGAGGCCGATTTCGTGCCAGCGACGCTTTTCGAATGCGAAGAAGTTTTCAACCGACCAGAGGAGCCTGCCGACCTCGACGTATTGTTGAATTTCTTCCTGCATCTCGCGTGTTAGCGTATCGACTGACGACTCGCCGATTTCAGCGGTCCCACCCGGAAATGTCCAGAAATTCTCGTGCGTGGCGCGATGAACAAGCACATGTCCTTCGCGAAAGGCGAGACCGGCGATGCGCATATTGAACAGTCGCTTGCCCGTCTTGATCCGGATCGTCTTTCTTTTCGCCATCGTCAGCCGAGATCCAGCACCACGATTTCGGGTCTGACCCCCACGCGCACTGGCGCGCCGGTGCAGCCAAGTCCCCGCGAGATGATGATATGGCGCCCGTCCTCGACCACCTGGCCGCCGCGATATCGCTTGCCGAATTTCGAGTTCAGGATCGGTGACCAGCCGAAAATGTTGATCTGTCCGCCATGGGTGTGGCCTGACAGCGTCAACGAAACGCGATCTGTAACCGAGGGGAAGATGTCCGGTTCATGCGCCATCAGGATCACAGGCGCATCATCGGTGATCTTGGCCATGGTGGACGGCAGGTCGTCCATGCCTTCCTCGTGGGTCGGGCCAACCAGCTGGCTGTAGACCAGTGCGAGCTGATCTCCGAGGCCGGCGATCCAGAAGGGCTTTCCATCCTTCTCCAGTCTGAGAGCATCGTTGACCAGCACCGGCATTCCGGACTTGTTCAGCCGCCGGGCGATGGCCGGCAAGCGGTCGGGGTCCGTCTCGAAGCTCGAGTCATGCCAGTAATCATGGTTGCCGAGGACTGCATAGATCCCGAGGGGAGCCCTGAGCTCGCTCAAGGCATCGACTACATCGGCATTGGGCACCCATTCCCCGATGTCTATCATCGCGTTGACGAAATCACCGAGAAGAAGAACGATATCGCCAGCCTGTTCATTGGCCTGACGGCAGATTGCACGGACGCGATCCGCATCCATCCAGGGGTTTGTCGCATGAATGTCTGCGAGCACGACGACCTTCAACTTGAGGCCATCGCTCCAGCGCGGAGGCTTGAGGGCGTAGGGCTGAAGGCGCGGGCGACCCATTGCCTCGATACCCGTTGCATAGGCAAAGAACCCGGCAACCGAGGCAAAGCCTGCGCCGAGCAATTTCAGGAAACCGCGTCTGGTAATCAATCGTCCAAATCCTGAAAAAGGCTGATCTGGGTTTTCTCAATATCTTTGGGGGGCGTAAGGCCCAGGTGTTTCCACGCATTTGCAGTCAGAATGCGACCACGGGGCGTGCGCTGAATGAAGCCCTGCTGGATCATGTAGGGCTCGATGATGTCCTCAATCGCGTCGCGCGGCTCTGAGAGACCAGCGGCAATCGTCTCGATGCCGACCGGGCCGCCGCCGAAATTGTGGGCAATCATGGTCAGATAGCGTCGATCGAGCTGGTCGAAGCCCATATTGTCGACATGCAGGCGGGTTAGTGCCTCATCGGCGATCTTGCGGGTCACGGCTTCCGCCTTTGCCACTTCCGCAAAGTCGCGCACGCGACGCAGAAGCCGCCCTGCGATACGTGGTGTGCCGCGCGCGCGGCGGGCGATTTCATGCGCGCCATCGTCGGTCATGCCAAGGCCCATGAGACGCGCGCCGCGCCGAACAATCAGTTCCAGTTCGTCGACGGTGTAGAAGTTCAGCCGCACCGGAATCCCGAAACGGTCGCGAAGCGGTGTTGTCAGCAGCCCGAGCCGCGTGGTGGCGGCCACCAGCGTGAACTTTGAAAGGTCGATCTTGACCGAACGAGCAGCCGGACCTTCGCCGATGATCAGGTCGAGCTGGAAATCCTCCATCGCCGGATAGAGGATTTCCTCGACCGCCGGGTTGAGACGGTGGATTTCATCGATGAACAGAACGTCGCGCTCTTCAAGGTTGGTCAGCAGTGCGGCAAGGTCGCCCGCCTTGGCGATGACCGGGCCGGATGTCGAGCGGAAATTGACGCCGAGTTCCTTGGCCATGATCTGCGCCAGGGTCGTCTTGCCGAGACCGGGCGGTCCGACAAACAGCACGTGATCCAGCGCTTCGCCGCGGTTCTTTGCGGCCTCGATGAAGATCTTGAGGTTGGCGCGTGCTTCCGCCTGGCCCGTGAATTCATCGAGCGACTGTGGGCGCAGCGCCGTATCGACGTCTTCGCCGCGCTTTTCAGGGCTCAGGAGCGGATTTTGCTGGTTCATGTCGTCGGTCCCGTTTCGCAAACGGGTTTAACGTCGAAATGGGATGAAGAAAAGCGCTCGATCACCGCGAGAGTTCTTTCAGGCCGAGGCGGATCAGCTTTGCACTGTCGGCACCTTCGCCGCCGTTCTTGAGGGCTGCCGCCACGGCGTTGGCAGCCTGGTCACGGCTGTATCCGAGGTTGGTCAGCGCCGAAACCGCATCCGCGACCGGGGCCGTGGCAACACCTTCGCCCAGTTCCTGCTTGAGGCCGATATTCGATGCATCTCCGGCAAAGGCCGGCGCCTTGTTCTTCAGTTCCGTCAGGATGCGTACAGCGACCTTGGGGCCGACGCCGGGCGCGCGCGAGACAGCTGTCTTGTCCTGAAGGGCAATCGCATTGGCGAGATCGGAGGGCGACAGGGTCGAAAGGACAGCAAGTGCCACCTTGGAGCCGACACCCTGCACCACCTGCAAGAGCCGGAACCATTCGCGTTCGAGCGCTGTCTGGAAACCAAACAGCTTGAGCTGATCCTCGCGTACATACGTCTCGATCAGCAGCACTGCGGCTTCACCCGCATTCAGCTTCGACAGCGTACGCGCCGAACAGAAAACAAGGTAGCAGACGCCGTGACAGTCGAGGAGCACATGGTCGTCTCCGATTTCGTCCACAGTGCCTTTGAGTTTGCCGATCATGGCGTATCTTTCGATGAGATATTTGCGAGGTTGGCGCTTCCGCCATTCCCATGTCAGGCCAAAGAGTTAGCCGCGAAAAGAGAACAAGTCAAGAACATGTCAGCCGGTCAACGCGGCCAGACGTGAGCGTGCGCTGCCGCGATGGTGAGCGTGGCAAACGGCGATCGCCAGGGCATCCGCAGCATCGTTGCCCTTGAATTCGGCCTTGGGCATCAGAACCTTCAGCATCATGTGGATCTGCTGCTTCTCGCCGTGACCAACACCGATCACGGATTTCTTGACGGCATTCGGGGCGTATTCCGCGACCTGCAGGCCGGCGCGCGCTGGCACCAGCATCGCGATGCCACGTGCCTGGCCGAGCTTCAGTGTCGCAACGGCATCCTTGTTGACGAAGGTCTGCTCAACTGCGGCTTCATTCGGCTGATAGCTATGAATGACCTCGGCAAGGCCGTCGTGCAGCTGGCAAAGCCTTGAGGCAAGGTCCATCTCGCCGTCGCTCGTCACCGTGCCGGATGCGACGAACTTGAGCGAGTTGCCAAGTGTTTCAATGATACCCCAGCCGGTGCGGCGCAGGCCCGGGTCGATGCCGATAATGCGAATCAGTTCTGTCATGACGCCATCATAGGTCATGATCTTCGAAATGAGGGTGAATTTGACTGCATATTTCCGCTCCAGGGTAGCCGGGTCGTCCAGTTGGCAAAAGCCTGCGATGCAAATGCCCGGGGAAACGAAATAAAAGCGCATCAAACAACAACAAAAATGCGGATCATTGCTTCTGTTAATTTCGACTAACGCAACAGAACGTCGAAATGGTTCATTTTTCCTAGAATAGTGCCGACATGGCAAATTTCATTGTTTCTAATTAACTCGGGATTAAGTGCATTTCTGAAAGATGATCACCAAAAATAAGGGCAGGAATACCCCGACGGGATTTCTAACAAGCGTCGCAGGCAGCTGCGGCATTTTGGGTTCACACATGAAAATGTTCTTTGCCTCCATTCAGGCGCGTGTCTCCGCACTGTTTGTCCTGTTCATGGTCCTGTCCAGCGTCGTGCTGCTCGTGATTGCCTATGCGGGCAGCAGCGGCACATTCCGGACCCAGTCTGTCGCGGCGCGCGATGCGACGCTGACATTTCGTGCAGATACGCTGAGTGAGCGCCTTCGCCAGATCCAGGGGCAGGCGGAGTCCGTTGCTCGTATCGAGGCCTTGCAGCAGGATCTCAGCAGCTTGAAAAGCGGTTGGAAGACACTGGAGAAATCCAATGGCGATGCCGGCAAGGCGTTGATCGACATCTTTGTCACCAAGAACCCCAATCCGGCCGACAAGCGCGAACTTCTGATCAAGCCCGATGGTCCGAGCGGCTTCTATTTCTCTGCCCATGAGAAGGCACAGACCGAGGTCAAGACCTACCTCGCGAACAGCCCGTTCTCCGACCTGCTGATGCTGGATACCCAGGGCAACGTGGTCTATTCCTACAAGAAGACCGAGGTGTTCGGCCAGAACGTCACCAAGGGTGATTGGGCCAAGACGGGTCTCGGCGCAGTCAATGGGCTGGCCGCCAAATCCATCGCTGCTTCCAAGGATGGCGAGAACGCCGATACCGTCTTTTCCGGTCTCGTCATTTCGCCGATGACCGGCAAGGCGGACTTCTATTTCGCAGTGCCGCTTTTGAAGCTCGGTTCGCCGCGCGGGATCATCGTCTTCAAGGTTTCGGAGGCGCCAATCGCCGATATCATGACCAAGGCTTTGCCGGCGACGGGTGACGAGCAGGTCAACATCGTGAGTGATGACGGGAGCGTGCTCGGCGTTGCCGATGGTTCGATCGTTTCCGTTGACGCTTCTCCCTTCGGTTTTGCCAACGACGCTCTGGCCGCAACCGGTGAATTCAGCGCGGAGTTCAAGCGGGCTGATGGGCCGGCCATGGCCTTCACGCGACCGGTCGCCTTTGGCGGTCATAGCTATCTCATCGCTGAAAGCGACAGCTTGCAGTCTCTCAGCGCGGGTTCACGCCACATCGCCCTGATGATGGCGGGTGGCGGCGCGCTTGTCGTGCTTGTTGCGCTCATCATTTCCGCCGTGTCGCTTCGCCGCCTGCTTTCGCCGCTTGGCCGTCTTGCAGACGCAACGGACGCCGTTGCTGCCGGTCGTCTCGACACGGAGATTGGCTACCTCAACCGGCGCGACGAGGTCGGATCGATGTCGCGCGCGCTTGACGGTTTCCGCCGCTCGCTCGCTCGCCAGAAGGAAATCGAGGCGGAAGCCGCACAGACGGCTCAGGAGGCCGAGCGCGAACGGCAGGTTCGTCAGGCCGAACGCGAAGCTCAGTCCCAGGCCTTGCAGGCGGTTGTCGATGCTCTCGGTTCCGGCCTCGGACGTCTTGCGGAAGGCGATCTTTCCTGTGCGATCGACAATCGCTTCCCGGACGAACTCGAGCCTCTTCGCGCCAACTTCAACCAGTCGGTCATCCAGTTGCGCAACGCACTTGTGGCCATTGGGGGCAACTCGGTTGCTGTTCGCGAAGGCTCCAGCGAGATGCGCGGCTCGGCAGACCAGCTTGCGGCTCGCACCGAGCGTCAGTCAGTGTCGATCAGCCAGGCGGCTGCGTCGATCGATGCGGTGACAAGTGCAGTGCGCGATCAGCTGTCGCGCGCCGAGGATGCCGCTCGCATCGCCAAGACGGCGCGCGAGGGGGCGGAAGAATCGGCAGGCATCATGAAGAGCACGATCGAGGCGATGGAAAACATCCAGGAATCCTCGCACAAGATCAACCAGATCATCTGCGTCATTGATGAGATTGCATTCCAGACCAACCTTCTCGCACTGAACGCGGGCGTCGAGGCGGCGCGTGCCGGCGATAGCGGCAAGGGTTTCGCCGTCGTGGCGCAGGAAGTCCGTGAGCTCGCACAGCGTTCTGCTTCGGCCGCCAAGGAAATCACGGCATTGTTGCAGAAGTCGACGAGCGACGTCGAGGCGGGCGTGACGCTGGTTGAAAAGGCTGGACGCGCCATCGGCAACATCGGCGGGCACGTCGCCGATATCGATGGGCGCATCCGTGCCATCATGGAATCGACCCGCGAAGAGGCCGACTCGCTCCGCAACATCAACGCCTCGGTCAACGATCTCGAGATGGCGACACAGCAGAATGCCGCCATGGTGGAAGAGACGACCGCCGCGGTTCACAAGCTTGCCCATGAGGCTGGTGAGATGGATCAGAGACTGCGTCAGTTCCGGCTTGATACAGCAAGCGAAGGCTATGGTCGGATGTCGCGAGCGGGATGAAAGCAAAATTCAAATTAGACGATACCGAACGTATCGTGAAAATTGGGGATGCTAAGGCTCACGAGAATACGACTCTATCCAATCGAGTATTGTCGTGTGTTTGGAAAGATATCCGCGATCTGGCGTATATACTTAAGTGTACTGTCTTGCATAAGATTTTGCCTCAAACCTTATATATCATCACAGAAGCCACTGTGATTTAAGTATCAGATAGAAACTATTGACGATCTAAAGCATTTAACGCACGATCTAATCCGTTAAGTGAAAAAGGCGTAACAACTGGTCTTCCAGCGCCGTCGATATAACTTACCTTCCCACTTTTACTCGATTTCCAATTTATTTGATCAAGCCGCAAATTCGCCAAACAAGCAACCGGCAAGCACTTTAACCAAACTGAAGTTTTACTATCTTCGGGATTTGCGTCAACACTAATCTGAGGAGTTTGAACAAACGAAATATTGACAGGCACTACAACAACCAGTGTCCTTTCAGACTGCTTCTCCGTTTGTCCTATTGCGAGCTGCAGAATAGTCCCTTGCTGGCCTTCAGCCGTTACGCTGTGCACTACTTCGCATGTCTTATCTGTCGAGCCTGAATCCCGTTTTTGACAACGCAAAACCCAATCGCCAAAAGACGCTGTAGTTAAATCAGGAGCCACTGATGCTTGTGCTAATCCGTCTTTCGTCGTTTGATTAAGCGTCTTCTGGTCAGCCGAGCACACTGCGCCAGCAGCCAATGTAAAGCTAACTACCCATGCGACTTTAGCAAGTGAGAAAACATGTTTGCATTGATCTCTCATTTTAGTATCTACCTCTCGCTGACACGCGAAATCTGTCAAGTGTCTGTTAACTCTTTTTAAAGATAATCGAACCGCTGATCAGATCGCATGGGGGTTTCTTAGAGTGGCTTTTGGAGCCAAGTCAAATCGATTTTTGTATTTTTTGATGTGGAGCTTAGCAGTTTCCATAAATGGCTCCGTTTACGCTCAGCAACCCAGCGCAAGCAGGCTAACTCCTCCAAGCTTTAAGCCTTCTGCAGTTTCCTCGCCAAGCAAAGAAATCAACATTCGAAATAGTGATTCATCGCGACTCGTTAGCAATTTATCTGTGAAGATCTCAGGTACTAAACTGGACGGTGCCTTTAAGGAGGTTGAACCAGAAACAAATGGACTGCTTAAAGAATTTGCAAGTCGACGTCGAACAGTGACGGAGATCTTCCAATTGGCGGCAACGATTGAGAAGGTATATGCACGCCAAGGATATGTTTTCGCACGTGTGGTTGTGCCTCCACAGTCACTAAAGGACGGGGGTACCCTAAGATTAAGAGTAGTTGACGGGGTAATCAACCAGATCGATGCCCAGGGGATACCAATACAATTGCGCGAGATCGCGATCTCAAGACTAAGGACACTAGTCAATCGCAAACATCTAAAAATCAGCGATCTTGAACGTGGGCTCCTTTTAGCGGCAGATATACCCGGCCTTTCGATAAAGAGTGCCCTCACCGCGGGGGATCAACAAGGCACTACAAAGCTAATAGTTGAAGGAAAATATAGTCAATTCAACGCAGCGGCTTCAATAAGCAACGACATCCCATATGATGCCGGCGGATGGCGACGGTCATTTTCGATCAACGAGAACTCCAAACTGGGTATTGGAGAACAGGCCTATTTTTCGTTGTCGTCATCCATCCTAGATCCGGTGCCGTTTTCAAAACAATCCCAGTTCACTTCGCTTGGGATCGGTTTCCAATCGCCAGTCGGAAATGACGGTCTATCGTTCAACCCTGAGTACAGTCTTACCAAAACAAATCTAACTTTTGACAATGTACAACCAGATGTACATCAATCGTTCGAGCGCGCCGCATTCAGATTCGCTTATCCAATCGAAAGATTGCGCACAGGAAATTTGAACCTGGGTATGGCTCTTGAGCATATCGAGGAGTCAAACTCGATCACTAGTGGCTTGATACCGGTAAGCGAAGACGAATACTGGGCATACCGTTTTTCTATTCGAAAGCAGTTTTCTGTTAACCAAAATATGATTGACGCGCTCATCAATCAGTCGTTTGGTCTTGGGGGTAGAAAGGCGACTGACGCGACAGTTAACACTATCCCTCTATCAAGATTTGGGTCAGGGCCCTACTTTAAGAAAATCGATGGCCAAGTGCATATGTACGGCCCGATTAATGACAATTATAATTTTGATGTCTATTCTGGGTTCCAATATTCTTTTGGAACACCACTCATGCAGTCAGAACAATTTTCCCTCGACGGACCGACCGCGATTTCTGGTTTTGACATCGGTAGTCTCGCAGTGGACACAGGATTTTATGCTAGGCTAGAGATATCTCGGCGGATTGTATTTAACCGCGATGTTAAGAACTTTATATTAACTCCATACATCGCAGTTGGTAGCGGCTGGGGCCTACGCACTCAGCCGACATCTGTCGAACAACGCGAGATTTTTGCGCAGTCGTTGAGCGCAGGTCTAAAAACCGAGATTCTCTCGAACAATAGCGCTGATGGCCTCAAGTCCGGAATCGAAATAGGAATTGGACATCTTTCGCAGACAAATAATTTCTCTTGGAGGATCACGGCCTCGCTCGAGGCGAGATTCTAGCGTTATGGGGACTCGGAGAAACATGTTTAAAGCTATCTTTAGCCCCATACTTTCAATGGTTTTCCTGTCAAGTGCAAATATTGTTCTTGGTCAAGATACATTGCCAACCGGCGGGAACGTCGCTCTTGGAACTGCATCAATAACATCTAAAACTCCCACCACACTACAGATTGACCAAACATCTCAGAATGCCGTCATCAACTGGAATTCGTTTTCCATTGGCAAAGATAGCGTTGTATACTTCAATCAGCCGGGAGATTATTCAAATATACTTAACCGCGTAACTGGAGATACATCATCAGCGATTGCGGGGCGTATCGTGTCAAACGGTAGAGTTTACCTAGTAAATCCAAATGGAATTTTGATTAGTCCCACTGGCGTTGTAAATACTGGTGGCTTCGTAGCATCTACTTTGGATATAACAAATGACGATTTTATGGCCGGCAGGCTGAACTTTGTAGGTAAAGGTAACTCTGCGAGTGTATCTAATTCAGGCAAAATTTTGGGGTCTCCAGGCAGCTTCATTGCACTGCTTGGGGGATCAGTTTCGAACAGTGGTTTGTTGCAAGTGCCACTTGGAAAGATTGGCGTCGGATCTGCGGAGCGAATAACACTTGATATAGAAGGGGATGGCTTCTTACAGGTAGCAATACCAACATCCAATGCCGATAGTAATGTAGCTATCAGTCAAACCGGGACAATAAGTGCGGATGGTGGGCTCGTTGAGTTAAAGGCTTCAACGGCACAGGAGACGGTCCGCAAAATTGTTAACGTATCGGGATCTATTTCTGCGAAATCCGTTTCGGGTCGTAATGGCTCAATTAACCTGGACGCTGGCGAAGCGGGCGAATTGAATGTGTCTGGTCGCATAAGCTCCTCAAGCCATAAGAAACAAAATGCCGGAAGTATTGCTCTGCGCGGGGACAAGGTAAAGATTTTAGATGCAAAAATTACTGCCAAATCTAGAGGTATAGGAGGCTCAATATCTGTCGCTGGGAGGGATATTGAGATCGAAAATTCACTGCTGACAACAAGCGGCGCGCTTGGCGGCGGGAAAATAACTGTCGGGGGGGATAGGCAAGGTGTGGGAACATTTCCACACGCGGAGTCTGTTAGAATAGATAGTAGTTCCCTTCTGATGGCGGATGCTGTGAATGAGGGGAATGGAGGAGAAATCGTAATTTGGTCGGATGTGGCTACTGCAATAGGTGGCACCTTAAGTGCACGTGGGGGAAACGAAAGTGGTGACGGAGGTCTGATTGAGACTTCCTCTAAGGGTACCTTTCGATTTATCGATCAGACAGTCAATGTGGACGCTGGGGCTAAGAATGGAAGTTCTGGGCTTTGGATTATAGACCCCCAGGATCTGGAAATTAATGACGTCGGCGCGAGCAACATAGTTGCAGCGCTTAACAACGGAACTAACGTTAACGCATCGACCTCAGCATGCAATTCTCTTTTTGGCGGTTGCTCGGGTTCAAATGGTGATATTACGATCAATAGCGCTATGACATGGAGCGGTGCTGCTCAGCTGTCGCTTACAGCTGATAACAACATAATAATCAATGCGGCATTAAACAGTTCAAGTTCTGCCAGTAGTATAGTTCTGAATTCGAGTGGGACAGGGGGTATATCGGGAAGTTCGCTGGGTTCTATAGGAACTGCGGGCTCCGTTACGTTAAACGTTTCAAATAGTTCTGCGAACGGCACCATATTGGGAGCGATTTCAGGGACCGGAGGTATCATAAAGAGCGGTGCCGGAACTGTTGTTTTTGGCGGCGCAAACGCTTACACCGGGGCCACGTCAATAAACAATGGAACCCTTTACATAGGAAGTGGCGGCTTAGGGACACTTGGCCTAGGGCAAATCTCGATCGCATCAGCGGGGCGGCTATTTTTTAATTCAACGAGTTACCAAGGCGGTTCTGTGATCGCATCGGCGTTGAGTGGGGCTGGGATATTCGAAGTTGGCGGTAGCTCGTCAACGTCAACAATCAGATACTCAGGGGACGCCTCCGCGTTTAGTGGACAGTTTATAGTGGACGCAAATGCGAGACTGGGCCTTTATACATCAATAGCATCCAGTAGTAACGCAGACTATATTGTCAATGGATTACTTACTCCTCAATCGAGTAATATTACTCTATATTTAGGCTCAATTTCTGGAACAGGTTCAATTTCTCAAGGTGGTGGAGCCACAAATAGTATTCTGGATATCGGCGGTAACGGAAAGAGCACCGCGTTCACCGGGAAAATTGGTAATGTTGCTGACTCGATACAAATAAGAAAGTCTGGAACGGGCACAACAACATTAAGCGCAAATAATACATATACAAGCGGAACGTTCGTCGTATCAGGCACGCTGCAAATCGGAGATGGCATCACTGGAAATCTGCCGGGATCCGCAACAATATCGGCTGGAGCCACACTTGCATTGAATCTTGCTTCTGGAACAACAGTTGCAAGGTCGTTTGCTAATTCTGGCACGATCTCGTTCATACAAGCTGGTACCCTGACGATGACAGGTTCAATATCCGGCACGGGCAACCTAACTCAATCTTCTGCCGGCTCAACGACTATCTCGGCCGCGAACTCACTTACTGGTGGCGCCTCGGTTTATGGGGGAACCCTGATCGCAACAAATGCCAATTCTCTCGGCAGCGGCCCAATATTCGTTTCTGGGACGGGCGCAACGCTGAATTCATCAAGTGTATTGATCCCGAACGCTGTAACGTATGGTACTGTCACAGGCTCCCAAACAGGCACCGTTGTTCAAGGCTATGGCACATGGTCGTCAAAAGCAGCGACTGCAGGGCTCTACGCAAATGGAACGGCGATCAGTGGTTGTAGCGGTACAGGTGGCACTTGCTCCACCAATTTGACGTTGTCCAACGGGGCTAGCACCTCACTTACGGCAATTGGAGCAACATCTGCATGGACGATTTCGAGCGTAATCAGCAGCGGTAACAGTTCCTCGAGCCTGATAATCGGTTCTGGCTTCGTTGGAAATTCGTTGACCCTGAAGGGCGCAAGTACGTTTACCGGCAGCACCGTGATCGCCCAAGGCATGACCGTGATTTTGGGAAGTGCAACGGGATTTGGCTCTGCAAGTGCTGCAGGATTGACAAACAACGGCGTAGTGGACCTGAATGGATATTCGGTAACAATCGGAGCGCTGAGCGGAAGCGGAACGGTTACAAATTCTTCCGCGGCCAACATTACATTTACAGTCGGCAATTCGAATTCTAGCACGTTCTCTGGAAACATACAGAACCCCAACGGCACAATAAGTCTTGTGAAAACAGGATCAGGGATTCTGACATTATCAGGTACAAATTCCTATGTTGGTACCACGACCATAAATGCCGGTACGCTTGATTTTGGCGGTCGCAATTCACTTTATAATGCCGTTCAAGGCAGTTGGAATGCATCAAATATATCGGTTGCAGCTGGTGCGACTATTGCTCTTTCGACCTCAGGCGCAAACCCTTTCACAAGCTCTGATTTGTCAAACATAGCAAGTCTGGGTACCGTAAGCGGCGGACTCAAGTCAGGCTCGTTTGTTGGGATCGACACGGGTACGTCGGCATTCACATATGCAGGAACCTTTGCAAATACGAACAATGGTGGCAATTCGATTGGTGTAGTTAAGCTTGGATCTGGCACATTATTGTTAACAGCCAATCAAACCTACACGGGTGGAACGACCGTTTCTGCAGGAACATTGCAGATTGGCAATGGTTCGACTGGATCAATAGCCGCCTCAAGCGCAACGTCTATAGCGAGCGGCTCCACGCTCACCCTCAACCTTGTCGATGGAGCTGCGTTCTCAAACTCTGTGGCCAACGCCGGAAACCTGAATTTTAGTCAGGCAGGCGCGCTTACATTTTCTGGTGCAATATCGGGTGCCGGCTCTGTCGCGATGAGTGGGAGCGGAACGACAACGTTGACCGGTGTCAATTCTTATACAGGTGCAACCAGTGTATCAGCGGGGATAATGTCCCTTAACGGCAGTTGGGATCTCGGCGCGTCGGCAGCAGCTATCTCTGTTAATCAAGGTGCAACATTAAACGGTAGCGGTAGAATTACAGTCACATCTTTGAACATGAGTGGCCTCGGCACCGTCAATCTGTCTGGTGAGAATTCCATAACAAACCTAAGCTCTACAGGAGTAACTGGTTCAATAGCAATTAGAAACTCCAAAACTCTAAATGTTGGAAGCTTCACTGCTGGATCAATTTCATTATATGCAGCAGGCTCTACTTCAGATCTGGTTATTTTGCCTGGTGCTTCGTTATCTGCGGCGGCGGCGGGGACACCAGTCATCCTTGGCGCCGGGCGCTATTTCATAAATAACGCCGGTTCAACAGGCGTTGTTACATCAAGTTCGGCGTATTGGCAGATTTTTTCTGCAAGCCCTCTTGGCGATTTTTACAATGGACTTGATAGTGGTAACACCCCCGTATGGGGAACAAATTTTGGTCAAACTGTGTCGCAAAGCGGCAATAGATACATTTTCTCGTATTCACCGACGCTGACAATTTCATCCGTAAGCGATACAAAAATATATGGTACGGATGCGACATCAAAAATTTCATCTGACTATGTCGTAACTGGCCTGCAGGCAGGTGTCACGGCCGCGTACCTTGGAGATAGTTTACAGGACTCGGTATCAGGAGCTCCTTCGCTGACCTCAGCGGGCGCAGTCATCGATGCCTCCGTTTCGGGAGGTCCCTATCAAATCAATGTAGGCTTAGGTAGCTTGACATCCCCAAAAGGATATAGCTTTGCATTTATTTCCGGCGGCACGCTGACGATTGGTAAAGCGGCTTTGACGGTCGCTGGTTCGACCAGCACGAGAACCTATAACGGCTCGTCGCAGGCTAATACGTTCACGACAGTTGGCTTGCTCGGCACCGACAGCGTCGATTCTGTTGCCGGACTTGCGATTGGCACAAATGTTGGAACCTATTCGGACGTTTTGTCCTCAGCAAACGGCACTGGTCTCGCCAACTACAACATCAATTATGTAAACGGCAGCCTGACTATCAATAAGGCAACATTGAACCTAAATGGCTCTAACAGTACCGCAATTTACACTAGCCTGGCGCAGACTAACGGCCTTGCATCTCTGACCGGAGTGCAGGGCTCAGATAGCTTCACAATTGCAGGATATGCTACAGGCACACAAGCTGGGGTCTATAGCGATACGCTGGCGCTGAACGCGAATGGCAACACTTTGCTGTCAAACTATAACTTGACGACGAACAACGGCACGCTGACGATTGGTAAAGCGGCTTTGACGGTCGCTGGTTCGACCAGCACG
>ERZ1034379.82-NODE-82-length-30928-cov-3.936838_pt1 | contig 30928 bp, 29 predicted proteins | sample MGYA00520614_ERZ1034379 | MGnify/ENA primary metagenome ERZ1034379 (study PRJEB33736, sample SAMEA104288465) | Azolla filiculoides | biome: Urban; feature: water surface; material: ditch water | place: Netherlands | collected 2014 ... | reverse complement strand
CTTCGCGATCGTGAACGGCGCCAAGGCCTTCGCCTTGTCCTCGATGTTCTCGACCTCGAGCCCGATCATGGTGAGCTTGTCGGCGAGCTTCTCGAGCGGTTCGTCGGTCTCGAGATGTTCCTTCAGCCAGGAGAGGGTGAACTTCATGACGCCAACCTATTGTCCAAAACTTCAATCAGACGGAAGCGCTCGCAGATCAGCAGCATGTCGTCGCTGAACTTGCCCTGCCGGCCGAAATAATCGCGGTGGGCGCGGCGCCAGTAGTCGTAAGGCGTCAGCGTGAAGACGCCGAGAATGCGGCCGGTCCAGTCATCAAACCGGCGGCGGGCGAAAAACGCGCCGTGGCCGCAATCGTGCTGGATGATGAACAGGCGCAGCAGGAAGGCTGCGGCCGGGATGGTCAGGAGCAGGCCCGCCCAGTAGCCGTAGTGCAGAAGCGCCCAGCTGGCGACCCAGAGCAGGACGAAGGCAAGGCAGGTGACGGCCAGCTCGAACGTGCTGCGCTTGAGATTCGGCTGGCGGTATGCGTTGATGATCTTCAGCCACGCCTTGGCGTCGCGGCTGTCGTCAACATCTGGCGTTTCGACGGAGAATTCCAGAGCCGCACTCATGAGCGGCCTCCGATCTCGTGGCTCGCAACAGGCGCACAGGCGGCGGCAGGCGCCGGCTTGGCTGCAGGAGGCGCAAAGTCGACACGCGAATTATCGGCAGAATACATCGTCATAGTGCTTTCAGATCGTCCCGAAACAAGTGCCCCCGGACGGTCACCAGCGCGGGGATAAGCTCCCCTAGCCTTTTTTGACGGTAAAAGAAACCAATTCCGCTTGCGCAATTAGACGCAGCCGGGGAAATCGGAGGCGGTGCGGGCTGCGGCCAACCGATGAACCACGGTCAGAAACCGGTGGCGCGCCGCCCCGCCTTGATCGCCTCAGTTGACCAACTCAGTTGACCGGCTTGACGGTCGCGAGGATCTTGCCGACTTCCGGCATGTTCCGGTCTTCGGTCTCCACCGAGGCCCAATAGGTGACGATGGCGATCTTTTCCGCCGACAGGCCGATGATGCCGACGCCAATCGAGACCGGACCGTCCTTGTCCTTGCCCGACCAGTCGATGGCCTCGAACGGCATGCCGTTCAAGGTATCCTTGCTGTCCTTCTGGGTTGCCGGATCCGGCTCGACACCGTTTTCGGACAGAAAGTCGAAGACCTGCGTCATCACTTTATCCATGTCGCTGTCGCCGGCGATATCGAAGGAGATGTAGGTGCCACCATCATCGGATGTGGCTTCGACGCCGTATTCGGTTTCCGACGGCTGCCAGCTGTCGGGAATACTGACGGTCGCCACCGGCGCGTCGGAGGGGAAGGAAAACTCGCCCGCGAGGGACGTGGCGGCGGAGATCAGCAGCATGGCTGTCGCGGCAAGAAATTTCTGCATCGGATATGGCCTGTTGATAGCGTTTTATGGATGTGCACACCCGGATCGACCGGGCGATCTCGGCGTTGCGCGCAGCTTCCTGTAGCAGGTGGCTGTCAGAATCGTTGTACTGTTTCTGCGGAAGACGGCGTGCGGATGCGCAATTGTGGTGACAGGCCAAACAACCAGGGATCGGTGGCAGATGCATCACCTCGCCGGGCCGCAGGGCAGAAAGAATCCGGCGGCGCTCAAACGGTATTTCCTATGAAAACAGGCCGTTCGCCGGGATTTATCCCTGTATGATGCATGCTGGCGCAGGGCCGTTGGGCCTTTTTTCTTGTGTTTGACAGCTGGCAGTCTATATTGCGCCCATCGAAGATTGCTAGTGACCTTTGTCTACGCGCCAGCGGCGCACGCCAGATTTCCTCTCAAGATCGATAGGCCGGTCGAATATCTCTCCGGTTAGTCCAACGATTGAAAGGAAATCGTTATGAGCACAGGTACCGTTAAGTGGTTCAACAGCACCAAGGGCTTCGGCTTCATCCAGCCTGACGAAGGTTCTGCCGACGTTTTCGTTCATATCTCTGCCGTCGAACGTTCGGGCATGCGCGAGCTGACCGAAGGCCAGAAGGTCGAGTACGAAATCGTCAAGGACAAGCGCACGGGCAAGAGCTCTGCCGACAACCTTCGCGCCGCTTGATTTTGTCGCTCGCCCTGTCGACCACGGAATTTCCGAAACGGTCGGCTGAGTGACAGGAAGAGGTCGGGTTTTCCCGGCCTTTTTATTGTTTTCGGCCGAAAGGCCATTTTCAGCGATTTCGGCACTTTTCCGGGATCTTTCGAGGGGAATGGCGCATCTGCCGTTCATCCCCATATTCCGTCCATTCAAACTCGCGGGCTCTCAGGCCCGGAAAGGAAGCGAATTTGCAAGTCCTCGTCCGAGATAACAATGTCGACCAAGCCCTGCGCGTTCTCAAGAAGAAGATGCAGCGCGAAGGCCTGTTCCGTGAAATGAAGACCCGCAGCGCTTATGAGAAGCCTTCGGAAAAGCGCACGCGCGAAAAGGCTGAAGCCATTCGTCGCCAGCGCAAGCTACAGCGCAAGAAGCTGCAGCGCGAAGGCCTGCTGCCGGCGCCGAAGAAGGTTCTGCGTCCCGCCCGCTAAAGGGCCATGGGTTCGGGCGCGCACCTCTGGCGCGCCCGCCGCTGCCTGTCTCCCAGGTCGGCATCCACTCAAGAAGCAACCCATCCCGAATGACGACCTATACCGTGGAGGCCGAAAACATGACGGCCCATACCGTGGAGGAAGGACGGATATGACAGCGACCAAGGACAAATTCTTCAAGCCCGAGAAAATCGCCGCCCAGGACAAGGCGACGACCACCGACAGCGCCGCGCGCGCGATCATCGAGCAGGAAGTCAAGCAACGCGACCGCAAGACCGAAGCGCTTCGGGCGCTTCGCATGCAGCGTGAAGCCGAGCAGGCCGTCGCACCGCCGGCACCGAAAAAAACCCGCGCGCCGCGCAAGGTTGCCGTCACCAAAGCATAATGCCGACCGGCCCATTTGCGGTCCTGCCGTCGGGCTGCGCCTTTCGCATCGGGCGCGTTTTTCCAGATATCCGACCGTGTTCGATCCCGCCGACAGTTGCGTCTCGCCTGTCGGGCAAGCAAGTGTTTGCTCCTTGCCGGTGTCCCCCTCGTCCGAATGTTGCGCCTTGCCTCTCATGAGGCTGCCTGCGCGGCTGCCCCTCATCCGGCTGCCGCCACCTTCTCCCCGTAAACGGGGAGAAGGTTCGTTGCGGTTGCCGTTTTGCCCCTTAGCCCCGCCTGCGGGGAGAAGGTCCCGGCAGGGGGATGAGGGGCGATGTTGTATGCATCAGGCCGCGATGAATTCGTTCCAGCGGCGAACCATGTAGCGGTCTTCGTCCATCACGGAGTTCCAGCACGCCACCTTGCCCATGCGCTCTTCGAACGAGCCGCCATCGCGCACGGCGCCAGCCTTCTCCATGACCTTGCCTTCCGGAGAAAGGATGTCGCCCTTTGCGGGCTTGCCCTCGATCCAGTAGCCCCATTCGTCCTCTGACATGTAGCCCTTTGCTGTCTCCATGCAGGCGGAGTAGTAGCCCTGACGATTGAGATAGCCGCCGACCCAGCCGGACGTGTACCAGTTGATATATTCGTAGGCAGCGTCGAGTTCTGCGCCCTTGAGGTGGGCGGCAAGACCGAGACCGCCGCCCCAAGAGCGGTAACCTTCCTTGAGGGGCTGATATTTGCAGGCAATGCCCTTTGAACGAACGGCAGCGACAGCTGGCGACCACATCGACTGGATGACGACTTCGCCGGACGCCATGAGGTTTACGGACTCGTCAAATGACTTCCAGAATGCGCGGAACTGGCCGGACTGCTTGGTCTTGATGAGGAAATCGATCGTCTTGTCGATTTCTTCCTTGGTCATGTTGCCCTTGTCGGCGTATTTCAGCTGGCCGGAGGCTTCCATGATCATCGCAGCGTCCATGATGCCGATCGACGGAATGTTCAGGATGGCGGTCTTGCCCTTGAATGCGGGATCAAGAATGTCCGCCCACGAGCTGATGTCGCGGCCGACGAGGTCAGGGCGAATCCCCAGCGTATCGGCGTTGTAAATGGTCGGAACCATGGTGAACCACTTGGTCGGCTCCTTGGCGAAGGTCTTGTCGCCAGGCTTTTCGACAAAGCCGACCGTGTGGGGTGCGGTGCCCTGCGCGATGACGCTGTCGGGCTTCAGCTTGCCGGTGATGAACAGCGGGACGATCTTGTCGAAGTATTTCAACTTGGTCGTATCCATCGGCTGGATAACGCCTGCCGGGAACACCTTCTTGAGGATCCAGTATTCGATGTCGGCAATATCATAGGAATTCGGCTGCGTGACGGTGCGCTGTGCTGCAGCGTCGGAATCGAGCGCGGTCATCTCGAGCGTAATGCCCAGATCCTGCTTGCACTTTTCTGCGACAGCGTTGATGTTCGAGACGCCCGTTCCGATTTGCCGAAGCGTGATCGGGTTCTGCGCCCAGATCGTCGGGAAGCCTGTAATCACACCCGTGCCGGCAGCAGCCCCGACAGCGGCCGCGCCTGTTTTCAACAGCGAGCGGCGTGTAATGCCCTTCTTTTCATTACCATTCCCAGTCATGAACTGTTCTCCTTCTGAGGGTTCTTTGTTTGGAAGTCCTACTTCTCGACGCGACCGAGAATGATCGCATCGCTGGCCGCCCATGCGAGCGGGATTGCATCCCCAGGCTTGGCCGGGTTCTTGAAGAATTCGGCGTCCTTGACGACAACTGTGAAATCGCTGACCCCAGCGCCCGAAACGGTGAGCTTCACCGTTGCGCCCAGATCTTCTACGTTTTGAACGATACCGGTGAACCCAAGGCCTGGTTCCGGGGTTTCGCCGATGCGGATGTGATCGATGCGAATGGCGATTTCAGCCAGCCCGTCTTCTCCCGAGGCCTTGCCCGCGCCCCGAAATGTTCCACCGCCGTGGGCCTCGAGCGTGACGCTGCCATCGGTTTCATTTGTAATCCTGCCTGAAACGACGTTGTGATTGCCCATGAACTGCGCAACGAATGCGGTTGCCGGCTTTTCGAAGATCGTGCGGGGAGGGGCGGCCTGCTCAATGCGGCCGTCGTTCATGACCACGATCAGGTCAGCGAGCGCCATCGCCTCCTCCTGACTATGCGTCACGTGAACGAACGTCATTCCGAGCGATGATTGAAGGCTCTTCAGTTCGGCGCGCATGCGGATCTTCAAAAACGGATCCAGAGCGGACAGCGGTTCATCCAGCAGCAGCGCCTGAGGCGTGGTAATCAGGGCGCGTGCCAGTGCCACGCGCTGTTGCTGTCCACCTGACAACTGCGCCGGTCGGCGCGTCGCATAGGGTTCAAGCTGCATGCGCTTCAGCATTTCAAGCGCTTCGGCGCGACGCTGTTCCTTTGGCATGCCCTTCATCTTGAGGCTGAAGGCGACGTTGTCGACGAGGTCGAGATGCGGGAAGAGCGCGTAGGACTGGAACATCATCGCTGTCCCACGTTCTGCGGGAGGAAGGTCGTTTACCGTCGTGTTACCCAGAAGGATGTCACCACTCGATACGGATTCATGGCCGGCAATCATGCGCAGCGTGGATGTCTTTCCGCATCCCGATGGCCCGAGGAAGCAACAATAACTGCCCGCGGGTATCTTGAGACTGATTGCATGCACTGCAGTGGTCGTGCCGTATACCTTCGATACGGCGGCAAGCTCTATCTCTGCGGCTTTGGTCATCTCACATCCTCGTCGCGTTGCAATCCTTCCATGCATCTGCCGTGCCAGTTTGTGAGATGTATTTTAAGCCTCTGTTTTCAAATCATAAAAATTCTGAATGAACGACAGGCGAAAATGGTCAAATAATATGCATGCATAAAAAATAATCGATCGCATGCAATTTAGATAGCATTTTGCACACAATCGGAAGCAAGCAGGTCAAGCATTCGCGCTTTGCATTCCCCTTCAATCGGGGTAGAAAGGGGCTCAATCCGGAATTTCACATGAACTTCTCTGCCAAGACCCAGCTCGTTATCGATGCCAACCAGGAGGATCGTGCCAAGGCAATACGGGATGCCTTGCGGATCGCGATTGTCGATCGTCGGCTAGGTCCCGGCACGAAGCTCTCTGAAGCAGAAGTTGGCACCCTGTTTGATGTCAGCCGCACTGTCGTGCGCTATGCGCTACAGATGCTGGCGTTCGAGGGGCTGGTGCATACGGAAAGGAACCGGGGCGCATTTGTTGCGAACCCAACGCCTGAAGAGGCGCGGCAGGTCTTTGCTTCACGTCGACTGATTGAGCCCGGAATTGTTGCTGCCGCCATCGAGCGGATCACGGATCGCGATATAGAGGCTTTCAGAAAGCATCTTGGCGAGGAAGCGCGATTCAAAACCACGCGTGGAGCGGACGCACGGCGGGCGGAAATCAAGGCGTCGGGAGATTTCCATCTTATGCTTGCCCGCGTCTCGGGAAATGCGATCCTTGAGAAATTCATGGATGAACTGATTGCTCGTTCGTCACTCGTCATCGCGCTCTATGGGCGAACCGGGACATCGAGTTGCGGCCACGACGACCACGGTGGCGTGCTTGACGCTCTCATCGAGCACGATGTGGCAAAGGCTACAGACCTGATGTTGCGCCACATTTCCCACATCGAATCCGACCTTGATTTGCGGGTCGGAGATTCGCTGACGCTTAAAGAAGCGCTGAACCTTTAGTCAGTTCCATGGAGCCGGAGGTATAATCTCTGACAGGTAATGCATCCTGACAGTTGACAGGAAAGTGCGCCAAATCTACCTCTGCGTAATGCGGCCAGGAAGAAAGTGGCATTTCGCAGCTGACGAGGCGATCTGTTTGTAATAAAATATGACGAATGCGTTATTTTATTATAAAACTAATTGCGATTAGTCCAGGCGCCAATCCTATCGTTCCTGTGTCCGCGACCAAATGCGCCAAGGTAATGGCTTCTCCCAAACAGGACGCTGTGATAGCTCTTTCAAACGGGATTTAATGGGAGAACACTGATGAGTGACACAGTCTTGCTGGAGCGGCACGGTCGTGTAGCCCTGTTGACGCTGAACCGGCCGCAGGCGCTCAATGCTCTGAACTCTGAATTGCTTGGTGCGCTCTCGCAAGCACTGGATCAGCTTAGCGATGATCCGGACACCGGCTGCATTGTGATCACCGGTTCCGAGAGGGCTTTTGCCGCGGGGGCCGACATCAAGGAGATGTCGGACAAGACGTATATCGAAATGATGATGGCCGACTTTTTCGGCCGGCGTTATGCGGGCCTGACCGCTTGCAGGGTTCCGGTCATTGCAGCCGTTTCTGGCTTTGCGCTGGGGGGAGGTTGTGAACTGGCTATGCTTTGCGACATGATTATTGCTTCCGAGACAGCCAAGTTTGGGCAACCTGAAATCAAATTGGGCGTTATTCCTGGCATGGGGGGTACACAGCGCCTCACGCGGGCTATCGGCAAGGCAAAGGCCATGGACATGGTGCTGACCGGTCGGATGATGGACGCAGCCGAAGCTGAGCGCTCTGGACTCGTTGCACGCGTCGTTCCAGCTGAAAAACTTATTGAAACGGCGATGGACGCTGCCCAGACGATCGCGTCCTACTCGAAACCTGTCGTCGTCTCGGCGAAGGAAGCCGTCAACCGCGCCTTTGAGACGACACTGGCTGAAGGGCTCATGTTCGAGCAGCGTCTCTTTTATCCGCTATTTTCGACCGATGATCAGAAAGAGGGTATGGCCGCATTCGTCGAAAAGCGTCCAGCGCGTTTCTCACACAAATAAAAACAGCAGGTGGATACGGGTCCACCTGCTGCCCCATCGATCGGAGAATCTATCTTATGGAACTCTGATTCTAGCGGACGCGGCTTCCGGTCTGATCAAAATAGACAACGGATGCCGGATCAAACGCCGCGTTGATTGTGCCGGCGTTTGCCTTGTCCACGATCCCGGCGAACTTGACCGTGACCAGTTCGCTATTTGCCGATTTGCCGTAAACGAGCGTTTCGCTGCCAAGATGCTCAACCATTTCGACGTTCAGCGGCAATGCAAATGGGCCGCTCGTGCTGAAATGCTCAGGTCGGATGCCTGCGGTGATCCGATCGCCGTTTTTGAGCACTGTGCTCAGATGACCAGCGGGCACACGCGCGTCAAAGTTATCCAATTTGATGGAGACAGCTCCGTTTTCAACCACGGCTGTGCCGGGCAGGAAGTTCATCTTCGGCGACCCGATGAAGCCTGCAACAAACTGGTTCGCGGGGTTGGAATAGAGATCGAGCGGCGAGCCGACCTGTTCGATGCGACCTTCGCGGAGAACCACGATCTTGTCCGCAAGCGTCATGGCCTCAACCTGGTCATGCGTGACATAGACGACCGTTGCGCCGAGCTTCTTGTGCAGCTTGGCAATCTCGATACGCATATGAACGCGCAGTTCCGCATCAAGGTTTGACAGGGGCTCATCAAACAGAAAGACCTTGGGGTGACGCACGATGGCGCGACCAATGGCGACACGCTGGCGCTGCCCGCCGGACAGTGCCTTTGGCTTGCGGTCGAGAAGTTTTTCGAGTTCCAGGATCTTCGCGGCTTCCATGACCTGGCGCTCGATCTCGTCTTTCGCAACGCCGGCGAAGCGCAAGGCAAAACCCATGTTCTGGCGAACCGTCAGATGAGGATAGAGCGCATAGGACTGGAACACCATCGCGATGCCGCGCCGTGACGGATCGACATCGTTCATGCGACTGCCGCTGATCGCTAGCTCGCCCGAAGAAATCTCCTCAAGGCCGGCAATCATGCGCAGCAGGGTCGACTTTCCGCACCCTGACGGGCCGACGAATACGGTGAATTCGCCCTTTTCAATTTCAAGGTCCACGCCCTTGATGACTTCAAGGGCGCCAAAGGTTTTCTTGACATTCCTGAGTGATAGCTCGCTCATCCGATCCCCTCCCCGGTCAAACAGCTTCAAGCGTCAAGGTCTGCGTCTCGAAGCGAGATGCCGCCACCGAGACCTCGATCTTACCAACGGCCCCTGTGGATTCCACCCAGAAGCCGGTCGTGCCACCGGACAGGACAGAAATGGACGGACCCAGAAGCTTGGCGCTTCCCTTGACATCAATATGGACCGGCTCATTGAGGAACGGAAGAATATTCCCGGCCTGATCGAGGGCCCTTACGATGACACGTACCTGATCTTTGTGAGCCGCTGACACGCTCAGGTCATCCGCGACGACCTCCAGCTTTGCCGGAACCGGATCCGCAACCATTCTCAATTCCGCGACAGGCTTTCCGTCCACATAGCCGATCAGCTCGCCATCCTGCCATTCCATGCCCCAGAGACCCAGCTCGTCCTTTGAGAAATGGCGGTGATCAATGACGATCGGCGGATGCGGAAGATGCGGGAAGTTTTCCCGATCCGGACCAACGCGCTTGCGGATTTTCGGACCGTAAGCAATTTCGACTTCATCGCAGTTTGTCAGGACGATCAGAGGCAGAATGCCACCGATGTTGCGCTCGCCACGTGCCCAGAATGTTACGGACTGCATGACGATTTCGTTGTCGGTGTCGCATTGGCTCTTGTAGGCATATGCCGCGAACTTCGGCTCGCGGAAGACATTCATCACGCCGTGATGGCAGATGCGGTCGCCAGAACCAAAGTCCTTGTGGGTATTGTAATCGAACATGCACCATCCGATGGAACCCGAAATCGAGCTGTCACCGTACATGGCATTGAGCACCTGCAGGTGGCGCGTGACATGTTCTGCCTGGCGCTGCTCCTGGTCGTAGCTCTTGGTGGGGTACATGTGCCCACCGTATTCCGTGATCAGGTATGGAACCTTGCGTGTCAGCCCCGTACATTCCTGTTGGTCGCGCAGCGCAATGCGGCCACGGTTTGCGCCCGGCATTTCCTCAGATCCCAGAACGAAGTCGTTCATGGTGTAGACATCTTCGAGGAATTCGCTGTCCGTGATGTAGCGTACGCCGCCGGTCTGACGGGTCTGGTCCAGCTCGCGCGCAACGCGATTGGTCTCGAGGTAGAAATCATGGTTGTCCTGGGACTCGTTGATGCGCACGCCCCAGATGATGATCGACGGGTGGTTCCAGTCGCGCGTGATCATGCGCCTGACGTTCTCCACCGATTCAGCCTGCCAGTCCTTGCCGCCAATGTGCTGCCAGCCCGGGATTTCTTCGAAAACCAAAAGGCCGATCCGGTCGCAGTGGTCGAGGAACCAGCGGGACTGCGGATAGTGTGACGTTCTGACAAGGTTGCACTTCAGCTCGTCCTTCATGATTTCCGCGTCACGCTCCTGCGCACGCTTGCCCATCGCGTAGCCGGAATACGGCCAGGCCTGGTGACGGTTGAGGCCCCGCAGCTTGAAGTGCTTGCCATTGAGGAAGAAGCCCTCGGCGGTAAACTGAGCCGTACGGAAACCGAAGTGCGACGAGAGATTGTCGACGCCTGCAGCCGTCTCGAGGATCGCCTCGATCTCGTAAAGAACAGGATTTTCAGGCTCCCAGATATCAAGGCCCTGAATATCCTGGAAAGCAACCGTCTCATGTTCGTGGGAAACGGTCTTCTGGGTCGATGCAATCGTCTTTCCGTCCGCGGATTTGAGATTGAAGGTCAGCGTACCCTCAAATTTCTGACCATCTGCCTTGCGCAGATCCGCGCGCACCATCACGGTTTTCTTTTCGGCCAGCGCGACCGGTGTCTCAATCTTCAGATTGTCGATCGAAACGGGTGCGGCCACCTTCAACCATGCGTCGCGGTAAATGCCGGCATAGGTGAGATAGTCGATTCGGCCGCCAAATGGCGGGATTTCGGGGTTTTCAGAACCATCGATGCGCACCGTCAGGAGGTTGTCTCCGGCCTTCAGCAGACCTGTCAGCCGTGCCTCGAATGGTGTGTATCCGTCCTTGTGGGCGACGACCTGAGTTCCGTTGCACCACACAACCGCGTCGGCCATCGCTCCATCGAATACGATCGAAACTTCCCTGCCCTCGAATTCCGGGTTGAATTTCAGGACCGTCTGATAGGTAAACGCGCGCTGATAGCACTTTTCGTCAAAATAGCTGAGCGGCAGGTCAACTGCATTGTGCGGCAGACGAATGCTTTGTCCCTTGGCCGGTGCATCGACATAGGCCTGTTCAAAACCCTCGATAAAGACCCAGTTGTCGTTGAAGAGCGAGGTTTTACGCATGTTTCATTCCTATTTGACAGAGCCGAGCATGCCTTGCACGAACTGGCGCTGCATGACGAAAAAGATGATGAGGGTGGGAAGCGTCGCGAGGATCGCACTGACCATGACCACGCCGTAGTCGGGGTAGTACGCAGACGCCAGAGACGAAACGACGAGCGTGACGGTCTTCATTTCGTTGCTCTGAAGGATGATCAGTGGCCAGAGATAGTTGTTCCACGACGCCATGAAGACGATGATGAAGGCTGCGGCATAGGTCGAACGCATGACCGGGACGTAGATGAGCAGAAAGATCTGCCATTCCTTGAGCCCGTCAACGCGCGCCGCATCGCGCAGTTCTGAAGGGAAAGCCTTCGTGCTCTGCCTGAAGTAGAAGATCACGAAGGCCGAGCCGATGGTCGGGAGGATCACGGCTAGATGGGTGTTGATGAGACCGATTTTCCCCATCATGACGAAAAGCGGGATCATCATGGCCGCAAACGGGATCATCAGCGTCAAAAGGATGCCGCTATAGATGCGCTCACGAAAACGGGACTTGAATACCTCAAACCCGTAGCCCGCCATGGACGCCACAAGCAGCGTCAGTACCGTTGCCGCAATGGAGATCTTGAACGAATTCCAGAAAATCAGGGGCGCATCCACCTGCGAGAAGAATGCGCTGATATTGGTCCAGAGGGCGGTTCCAGGTGTCACCTTGCCGCGGACGACATCAATCGAGGTGTTTGTGGCACCGAGGATCATCCAGAGGAACGGAAACACCGAAATGAAACTCATAGCGCCGAGGAAAAGATAGGTCAGCGCGAGGCGGAGGCGGGAAACAACGATATCCATTAGTCACGCTCCCTCAGTGCATAGAACTGGACGACGGACAGCAACGCGACTGCAAGCACGATCACGTATGAGATGGTCGCCGCGTATCCAAGATTGGGCATGAACTTGAAAGTCAGGTTGTAGATGTAGACTGACAGCGTGAGGGCCGAATTCGACGGGCCTGCGGCGCCACCTGCATCGCTGGTCATGATGTTTCTAACTTCGTCAAACAACTGCAAGGTGCCGATCGTCGACGTCACGGTCGTGAACAGAATCACGGGCTTGAGCATCGGTACGGTCAGAAAGAAGAAGCGGCCATAGGTCGGCACGCCATCAATCCGCGATGCTTCATAGATCGACTTGTCGATGTTCTGCATGGCCGACAGGTAGAAGATCATGTTGTAACCCGTCCAGCGCCAGGTGATCGCAATGATGATCAGCATGCGCGCCCAGAATGGGTCGGTCATCCACGGGATCGGGTGGTCAGAAAGACCTATTGCGAGGATCACCTGGTTCACGAGGCCGTCCTGTACGAACATGCTCTTGAACAGAACTGAGTAGCCAACCAGCGAAGACACGCATGGCAGGAAGATTGCCGTGCGGATAAGGCCGCGAAACTTCAGGTCTGGATTGTCGAGCACTGCCGCCATGACCATCGCAAGCGTCAGCATGACCGGTACCTGCACGATGAAGAAGATCAGCGTGTTGTACAGCGCAAGCGTGAACATGGGATCGTCGAAGAGACGCATGATGTTCGCCAGGCCGCCAAAATGGATCATCATTCCACGGCCAGTCTGGAAGGACATCCAGAGAGAATCCAGGATGGGGTAGACCATGAAGGCCAGGATCAGCAGGACCGCAGGCGCAACGAAGAGCCATCCGTTGACATTGTAAAATCGATTGATTCCGCGCGTAGCTGTGGCCATGACAGTCGGTTTCCGTGATTGGTGCGTTGATGCCATTTGACATTCGATTGCTAAGAATTGGCCAGTAGAGAGCCGGCGCAAGTCTTCAGTCAAAATGTCTTATTGAACATCTGCAATTGCGCCCTCCCCGTCTGGCAAGACGGAGAAGAACGAGCCAAAAGGCTTTTGCCAATATGGCAAGGTCAGGCTGCGGCCAGGTCGATTGAGACCCGGCCGCAGCCTGTGCACATTACTGCATGGAGGACTTTGCCTGGGTTTCGATCGCCTTCAGAGCGTCGTCAACCGAGCCGCCCTTGCCGATTGCCGGCAGCTGGGCAGATACGGCAGAGTCAACTTCGTTGGTGAATACACCGTAGTTGACGGACGGAACCTTGCCGAGCCATTCGGAGAAGTTCTGCCAGATCTTTTCGCCCCCGAAGAACGGATCTGCTGCAGAATAGGCCGGTCCAGAGCGTGCATCGAGCAACGAACCAACGGCGCCCTGGTTGACCAGGATCTGCTGGTAGAAGTCCTTGTTCTTTGCATAGACTTCATTGAGGAAGTCGACGGCTTCAGACTTCTGCGGCGACGAAGCCAGAACGTACCAGCTCGAGCCACCAAGGTTGGATGCCGAGGAAGCGCCGGAGATGTCGAGCTTCGGGATCGGTGCGACGCCCCACTTGTTTTCCTGATCCTTCGTGGCCTTGACTGTGCCCGTGATCCAGACACCGGTTATGACGGTTGCGACATCGCCGGAGGTGAAGGTGCCAACCCAGTCAGACCAGCCAGAAGCAGGCTTCGTGATGCCGGACGAAAGCAGCTTGCCTTCGGTTTCAAGCGAAGCCTTGAGCGCAGCGTTGCCCGTGATGTTCAGCTTGCCATCTTCATTGAAGTACCACTGACCACCCGACTGCATCATGATGCGAATGAGGCCGGCATCGTTCGGGTCGAGACCCATCATCTTGTGACCGGTCTTGGCAAGAACCTGCTTGCCGATTTCGATGTACTTGTCCCAGGTGAGGTTCTGCATGTCTTCGGCCTTGTAGCCTGCAGCCTCGATATAGTCCTTACGATAGAAAAGGCCCGTCACACCGGAGTCGAACGGCATGGAATAGGTCTTGCCGTCAACGGTTGCGAGCTTGACCTTGTACGGGGCAAACTTGGAGTAGTCGACCACGTCATTCATCGCAGCGAACGCGCCGGGGAACGACTGAAGATACTTCTGTGCGCCGTAGTCTTCGATCAGCACGATATCCGGCAGGCTGTCCGTTACGCCGGAGGCCAGCGTCGTCTGAAGCTTTGCTTCGACGTCCGCCTTCGCGAAGTCGACAACGTTGAAGGTCACATCCGGATGGGTCTTGGAATAGATCTCGCCTGCCTGCTTCATGATCGCGACGTTGAAATTCGGATCCCAGCACCAGACGGTGATCTGCTTTGCTTCCGCAGCCGTCATTGCAAGCATGCTCACAGTGCTGAAAACCAACGCGCCGATGGAGCGCTTCATAAGCGTCTTTGTCATCATTTCCTCCCAAGAAATGCAAATTCGACCACGGGAACATTTCCCGATATCGTCAATTAAGCCGAATTTGAGAGGGCTGGCAAGAAAAATTTAGTAAATATTTATTGCGCTGCAGCAAGATGCTCGGATGACGTCTCCGCCTCAACCGGCAAGCGCATGCTCTGCCGCCAGATCATGCGGGTCGGAATCGTGACTTTCTTGGTATATTCGCGCCCCGCAAGCCGCTCGACGAGAAGATCAACGGCCGTTTCACCAATGTGTTCGGAGCTGATCCTGACTGTGGATAAAGGTGGATTGAGGAACTGGGCTACGGGTATGTCGTTGAATGAGACTACGGCGATGTCGTCCGGGATGCTGAGCCCTGCTTCCTGGAAAGCGCGGTACGCGCCGATGGCCATATTGTCATTTGCTGTAACCACAATGTCCGGGCGCTGTTTGCGTTGCAGCAATTCCTTGGCGAGCATGTAGCCGGTTTCCAGCCTCAGATTCTGTCCCGTATCGCAGATATTCCCCAAGCTGAGCCGGTCGGCAGCAAACAGTCCCTTTTCCTGATGCCATTCGATAAAGGCGCGGCAGCGCGTTTCTCCGTGCGGTTCGGACTTTCCGTCGATGTTTTCAAAGCTTCCAATGAAGGCCGCCTGCCGATATCCGGCCTCGGTCACCCGATCCAGTACCTGGCGCATGGCTTCATTCAGATCGCTATAAACGCAGTCAACGTCGTCTCGCTTCGGGTAGAAGTCCGCAAAAACAAGGCACCGACAGTTCTGTTGAAGCCAGGAAATCTCCCGGGGCGAATGTTTTCCAATGACGATGACGCCGGATGCGCCTTGCAGGATCACCGGGTCAGGAAGCTGGTCGCTATGATAGACCTTGACGATTTCGGTCTTCATATCCCGGCATCTGTTCTCAATGCCCAGACGGACTCCAATGTAGTAGGGATCCGCGAGTTCCTCCGATGACTGAAGGAAATGAACAAGGACCAGCCGGCTGAGCGGCGTCTGCATTTGTGCCGGGGTTCCGCTGCGGTTCCTGTTGCGCGGCGTCTCATAATTCAACGCCTCTGCAGTCTCGACAACCGCCTGCCGTTTGGCAGGCGAGATCGAAAGTGTCGGATCATAGTTCAGCACACGGGAAACTGTCGCCGCGGAGACGCCCGCCGCTTTGGCAATTTCCTTGATGGTCACCATGCCCCTGCCCCACAAATGCCGAGAGCGATTTTAGTAAAAATTACTAAAATCTTGCCGAGTTGAAAAGCCCGTTTCGACGGGCTGCACAAAGAGAGTACACCGATTCAACAAACGGGATCGATATTTTTCTGTGTCGAATACCGATATCACTCCCTTTGCGAATTTGCGACGGCGTTGTCACACATTATGAGCGTGTCTAGGCTCGTAAGGATTTCGTTAACCTTAAAAAACTGGACGGGAACCGAGAATCGTGGCCTAGCTTTCGGGCGTTAGTTTCTGTTTCGAATAGTGTTGCTTTCATAAGTGACGGGGTTTTCGCGGTCGCATCTTATAACTTTCAACCTCATGCGTTGCTTTGAGGCCGCATGAGTTGGCTTCCGATAGAAGCGGGCGTGATGGTTGTCCTGAATGGATTGCGGGTGATGTAGGGAGATTGCGGGGTTCAAGGATGAGCAAACGACGTTCCATAGCATCCGGCTTTGGGCTGGTTTCGTTGGTCGCCCCGAAAAATGGCGCAGCCGAGCAAAATGCTGCGTCCCGCCCCTTGCCGGCAGAAAGCGCTGAAACCACGCTGCCCACTGGGGTAAATGCCTCTTTCGAAGCAGCAACTGAACGAGGTTGGGTTGAAATCGACCCATTGTTGATCGACAGCTCGCCGTTCAGAGATCGGATGGCGGATACAGACAGCATGGCTTTTAGCCGCTTTGTCAAAACGATCGCCGACGAAGGCCAGAAAGTTCCTGTGCAACTGAGACCGCATCCTGTCGCAGCCGGCCGTTTTCAGATTGCATATGGCCATCGCCGCGTCGCCGCCGCCCGGCAATTGGGAATTCCGGTCAAAGCACTGATTGCGGAGCTGGATGACCGGGACCTTGCGATTGCCCAGGGTCTTGAGAACAGCGAGCGCCTGGATCTGAGCTGGATTGAACGCGCCCTCTTTGCTGAGCAGATGGACAAAGCTGCCATCCGCCCAAGAGATATATATGTGGCGTTGTCCATCGATGACGCCGAACTGGCTAGAATGCGGGGTGTCTGCCGTTCCATCCCAGTCGATATGATTGAGGCGATTGGCAAGGCACCGAAGATCGGACGGCCGCGATGGGTCGCTCTTGCGCGTGCAGTCAAGAAGTCGCCAGAGGCCATACAGAATATCCGCAGCATGCTAAACTCCGACAGAATCAGGCGAATGACGTCCGATGAGCGCTTCCTCTGGGTGAGCGGACTTCTGACGGAAGCGCGGGATCAGGTTGAAGATCGGCTTCAGCTTTGCGATGCCGATGGCAATGAGATGGGTGAGCTCAGGCACACGCAAAAGGAATTTCGCGTTGTCGCGACAAACGACCGAGGCGTAGCATTCGCGAATTTCCTTCGTGATGAGCTGCCGGCGCTTCTGGACAAGTTTGTCACGAACCTTGAATTGGGGCAGCAAGACCTGTCAGCTGACAGGAGTGGCTCCGAACCGATGGGCTAGAATGCCTGTCATCTTGTTAATTGGAAGGAAGACCAACCGGTAAAAGAAAAGCTCCCAAAACGTCGCCGTCGTGGAAGCCTCTCTCTAAGTGTCGCAACTTGAGAATCGCACTTCCCCGAATCACAGTCAAGAGTCTGAGGCGCCATTTTTTGGCGATGGGTTTCTTTTGCCTTCTTGAAAGGTGAAACGAAATGCAGGTGGGAAGTGTGTCGACGCCCTTTGGGCGGCGGTCGATGACCTATGGAATGTTGTCCGATCAGATTGCGCTACAGGACATCGACGATGATGCGTCCGTTGACAAATGGAAACTCTACAGAGCCCTGTGTGAAGCAAGACCTCTGCTTGGCATCACTGACCGGGCGCTCTCGCTCCTTAATGCGCTACTTTCGTTCTTTCCGAAGAACGAGTTGAAAGCGAACGACAATCTTGTTGTCTTCCCCTCAAACGCTCAGCTTTCGTTGCGTGCGCATGGAATGGCGGAGCCTACAATTCGACGCCATATCGCAAGCTTGGTCGCAGCTGGGCTTATCATTCGAAAAGACAGCGCGAATGGGAAGCGTTTCGCCCGCCGGGCACAAGATGGTTCGCTGGGGGACGCGTTTGGCTTTTCGCTGGCACCACTTTTGGCGCGCTCCGTGGAAATCGCGCACCTGGCCGCCGAGATCCAGGCCCAAAGACTTGAATTGCACAGCGTCAAGGAACGCATCACGATTTGCCGGCGCGACATCGCAAAGCTCATAGAGGTTGGTCTGGAGAGTGCACTCGACATCAATTGGCAGGCATTCTCCGATCGCTACCAGGCTATCATGGCGACAGCACAGAGGGACCAAAGCATCGAAGCTGCGAGACGACGGCTCGAAGCGCTCAACGATTTGCGCGACGCTATTGTCAACGCACTGAACCTGCATCGAGAAACACAAAATAAGAACGGCAATCCCAGTCATTCTGAGCGGCACAAACAAAATTCAAATACCGACCATCCGAATGAATCTGAACCCGCCTTTGAAAAGGACAGGGGCGGATCTGCCGAACCTATGGAAATTCACGTGACCCCGATCGCCGGAAAGGTAGTTGATGAGATGACAAGACATTTCCCACTGGGGATGGTCCTTTCGGCGTGCCCCGGGATCATTGACTATGGTGTGGGTGGTCGGATCGGGAACTGGCGAGATCTGATGGCCGCCGCAATTGTTGTACGTTCGATGCTCGGGATTTCCCCGAGTGCCTACGAGGAGGCTTGTGCTGTTCTTGGTCAGGAGAACGCAGCGACGGTCATCGCCTGCATGCTCGAGCGTTCAGGACATATCAACTCCGCCGGCGGTTATCTGCGGGATCTGACTAGAAGGGCCGAGAGAGGTGAGTTTTCTATAGGCCCGATGCTGATGGCGCTGGTGAGAACAAATGGAACCCCCGGAGCACGGCGCGCATGAGCAATCGTCCAAACGAAAACGCCACGTTCCGAAAAACGCGGCGCTTTCAGGGGTTCCGTCGCACCGGTTTCCTGTTGTTATTTCAAGAAAAGCGCGGCGAAAATGTGCTTTTGCAGTCGGGATCGATTGACTGCGGAATTTGCTTCTCTGCCCTGAAATCAGGCTTTTACATGTTGTGTCTGTTCGCCGAGACGCTCGATGCCAAGGCGCATGACTTCGCCGCCCTTCAGGTAGCGAGGTGGTTTGCAGCCCATACCAACGCCGGGCGGGGTCCCTGTCGAGATCACGTCACCCGGCTGCAGGCTCATGAACCGGCTGAGGTAGGAGATCAGGAATGGTACTTTGTAAACCATCGTCTTCGTTGAACCATTTTGATAGCGATGGCCGTCAACCTCAAGCCACATCTTGAGATTGTCAAAGTCACCGACTTCGTCCGGCGTGACGAGCCAGGGGCCGATGGGACCAAATGTGTCGCAACCCTTGCCCTTGTCCCAGGTGCCGGATCGCTCGATCTGATACTCGCGCTCGGAAACATCGTTGATTACGCAAAAGCCTGCAACATGGTCCAGCGCGTTGGCTTCTTCGATATAGCTTCCACCCTTCCCGATAACGACGCCGAGTTCGACCTCCCAGTCCGTCTTTACGGAGCCACGCGGAATTTGAACGTCGTCGTCGGGACCAATGATGGCAGATGTCCACTTGTTGAAGACGACCGGCTCGGGCGGTACTGCCATACCGGATTCCGCTGCGTGGTCCGCGTAATTCAGGCCGATGCAGATGAATTTTCCGATATTGCCGATGCAAGGACCAAGACGGATATCCTTCTGTGCGACCCCGGGCACGGTAGGAAGGCTGGTCAAATCAATTTTCTTGAGCTTTTCCAGTTCGCTGGGCAGCAAAGTTGAACCAGAAATGTCGGAAACAACGCCGGAAAGATCGCGTACTGTTCCCTCGGAATCCAGCGCTCCGGGTTTTTCCTGGCCGGCAGGGCCGTAACGAAGAAGTTTCATGGCTGTCCTTTCCTTTCACAAAAAGAGCCCGGCGGTGGTGCCGCCGGGCTGATCACATCACGACAGGTCTATCAATCGTAGAGAACTGCTGCGATCTTGGGATCGGTAATGTTGGTCTTGTCGTACCAGTAGAAGCCGGTGTCAATGTGCTTGGTGACGGCTTCGCCCTTAATGGCTGCGATCGCAGCCTTGACGGTTTCGTAGCCGATGCCAACCGGGTTCTGGGTGATGGCGCCAGCCATGACACCATCGGTGATGGCCTGCTTCTGCACCTTGCCGGAGTCATAGCCGATGATGACGATGCCGGACTTGCCGGATTCCTTCACACCGTTGATAACGCCGATTGCGGAGCCTTCGTTTGCACCGAAGAAGCCCTTGATGTCCGGGTTCGCGGTGATGATGGACTTGGCAATTTCAGTGGACTGAAGCTGGTCGCCGGCGCCGTACTGGATATCGACGATCTGGATCTTCGGATACTTTGCCTTCACTTGGTTGACGAAGCCGTCGCGACGGTCGATGCCGGTGCGCGAGGTCTGGTCGTGCACGACGAGTGCAATCTTGCCTTCGCCGCCGATGAGTTCTGCCATCTTGTCGGCTGCAAGAGCCGCAGCTGCAACGTTGTCGGTCGAGCAGGTTGCCACCGGAATATCGCTATCGACGCCGGAGTCGAATGCAATGACCGGGATCTTGACTTCCTGAGCCTTCTTCAGCAGCGGAATTGCAGCCTGGCTGTCGAGTGCGGCAAAGCCGATCGCAGCGGGATGCTTTGCAAGTGCGGCACTGAGCATGTCGATCTGCTTGTCGACCTGTGCTTCCGTGTCCGGACCTTCGAAGGTCACGTCTACACCGAATTCCTTGGCGGCCTTGTCGGCACCGGCCTTAACAGCCTGCCAGAACTGATGCTGGAAACCCTTTGAAATCAAAGGAATGTAGAGCTTGTCGGCGGCGCGTGCGACACCGGTTGCCGCAACTACTGCGGTTGCGCTGACTGCGCCTAGGAATGTGCGTCGTGTGAACATGTTCTCCTCCTCAGGTTTGGTTCACTTCTAGGTCTACGCTCGGTCCCCTTTTGGTCGACTTTTACATTTGGGAGACCGATAGTAATTTTACGCCTTCTTCTTGCGGATCATGTCCGCATAGACGGCAGCGATGATGATGGATCCGGTAACGACGGTCTGCCATTCCTGTGGCATCGACAGGATACGCAGGCCATTCAGCAGGACAGACATGATGAGGGCACCAATGACTGTACCAAGAATTGTACCTCGCCCACCGGACAGGGAAGTTCCGCCGATCACGACAGCCGCAATCGCGTCGAGTTCATAGCCTTGGCCGAGGGCGGGCTGTGCCGAATTCAGGCGCGAGGCGATCACAAGACCGGCAATGCCGCAAATTCCACCGCTCAGGGCATAGATGGATATCTTCCAGGCATCGACATTGACACCCGAAAGGCGTGCGGCCTCTTCGTTCGAGCCGAGTGCGAAGCAATAGCGGCCAAGCACGGTCCGGCCGAGGATGTAGGATGCGAGTGCGGCGACTGCGAAAAGAACGAGCACGCCGTTTGGAACCGGCACGGAAGGAATGATATCACCGATGATCGATCCAGTGGAGATGACCGGGAACGACGGCGTCGAATTGAAATAGATCGGCTTCGTTCCAGAGATGACCAGTGAAAGTCCCTTGAGAATCAACATCATACCCAGTGTGGCAATGAAAGGCGGAACCTTCATCTTCGAGATGATTGTTCCGGATATCAGGCCGCAGAGTACGCCTGCGCCGATTGCGGCAAGAATGCCAATTGGCAGCGGAAGGCCCCAATATGTCAAGAACACACCTGCCGTGATGGCCGTGAAAGTCATCAATGTTCCAACGGAAAGGTCAATCCCGCCGGTTATGATCACGAGGGTTGCGGCGACAGCGAGAATGCCGTTCACGCTTGTGGCCTGAAGGATCGCGAGCACGTTCGAGGTCTGCATGAAGTTCGGCGACGCGAACGTGAAAACCAGAACCAGGACGATCAGCGATGCAAACGCCAGGAGTTTCTGCTGTGCGCCGTCAAACCGCCTCTTCAGCGCGGCTCCGGCATTGTCCTTTTGGACACTCTCTGTGGTAGCCTGCATGTTGCTCATCCTGCCCTCCTCGCAGCATCATTGGCTTCGTTCGTCACCATGGACTCGCGGAGCGTTGCCAGATGCATGATTTCTTCTTGTTTTGTGCCCTCGCCGCCCGGCAAAATGCCGGTCAGCCTGCCTTCGCACATGACAGCAATTCGATGTGAAAGCCGCAATACTTCCGGCAGTTCAGAACTGATGACGATGATCGCCTTGCCGCTTTGGGCAAGTTCTATAAGGAGTTGATAGATTTCCGATTTCGCGCCGACGTCGATGCCGCGGGTCGGCTCGTCGAAGATCAGAATGTCACAATCGCGCAGAAGCCACTTGGCGATGACGACCTTTTGCTGATTGCCACCCGAGAGGAGCTTTACCTCTTGCGTGTCCGATGGAGTGCGGATCCCAAGCTGGCGAATGTATTTCTTCGCGGTGTCCTGCATGGCGCGTTCGTTGAGCCTGCCCAGAGAATCCGTGAAGGTTTTCATTGAGGCCAGCGCAATATTTGCGCGAACATCCATGCCAAGTGCCAGGCCAAAGTGCTTTCGGTCCTCGGACAGATATCCAATGCCCGCTTTTACCGCATCGTTGGGTGACTTGATGGAAATCTGCTCACCGTTGACGAAAATCTCTCCGGCTTCGAGGGGATCGGCGCCAAAGATCGCCCGCGCGACTTCAGTCCGCCCTGCCCCCATGAGACCGGCAAAGCCAAGGATTTCACCCTTGCGCAGCGAGAAACTGACATCGCGGATTTCACGGCCACGGCGCAGTCCCTTCACTTCGAGAGCGATCGGGTTCGCAGACGTATCGGGCACGCGAAGCGCCTCGTCATTGACTTCACGCCCCACCATCATCGCGATCACCCGGCTGATTGGTGTGTCAGCTGCCGCAACAGTGTCAATGTATTCGCCGTCGCGCATCACGGTGATGCGGTCCGCAATTCGCTTCAGTTCGTCCATTTTGTGGCTGATGTAGACAATGCCGACGCCTTCGGCCTTCAATTTGCGAATGATGTCGAAAAGGTCCGCAATTTCCGCATCGTTCAGCGCGGCAGTCGGTTCGTCCATGATCAGGATTTTCGACTTGTATGAGAGTGCCTTTGCAATCTCGACCATCTGCTGCTTTGCGATAGTGAGCTCGCCTGCGATCGCCTGTGTGCTCATTTTCAGGTTCATGGACCTGAAAATGTCTGCAGCGTTCTGGTTCAGCGTCTTTTCATCCAGCCTGCCGAATGACAGACGGGGCTCCCGGCCGATGAACATGTTCTGAGCAACGGTCAGATGGTTCATCAGGCTCAGTTCCTGGTGAATGATGCCGATGCCTGCAGCCTGGGCAGTGCGGGGTCCGTCGAGTTGCACAACGTTGCCAAGAACCCGGATCTCGCCGGAGTCGGGGGTGTAGATACCCGAGAGTATCTTCATCAGTGTCGACTTCCCGGCACCATTTTCGCCCATCAAGGCATGAACTTCACCGGCGCGCAGGTCAAAGCGCGCATTCTTCAAGGCATGCACGCCCGGGAAACGCTTCTCGATGCCAGTCATTTCGACGATTGTTGTCATTTGGCAGCCCTCCCCGCAGCCAGATAGACGTTGGCGCTATATTGTTACGCCGCCATCTACCAGCATTGTTTGACCCGTTACGAACCTGCTCTCCTCCGAAAGCAGATACAGAACCATGGGTGTTATATCGTCAACCGTCGCAAGCCGACCCATGGGCTGGCGGGCGATAAAGTCTTTCTCGGCCTGAACCGGATCGGCCGCAGATGCAATGCGTCCGCGCAGCGATGGCGTATCGACCGTTCCCGGGCAAAGCGCATTGCATCGCAAGCCCTGTTTCACGAAATCTGCTGCAATCGACTTGGTCAAACCGATGACAGCGGCCTTGGTGGCGCCATAGGCTGCCCGGTTTGCAAACCCTTTGACCGATGACGCCATGGACGCCATGTTGAGGATTGAAGCTGAGCCCGTGTTTGACGCGCGCCGGAGCATCCCCGGAACAAGCGTGCGGCACATCCTCACCATAGAGGTGACATTAAGGTCCATCGAGAACGCCCAGTCGGCGTCGCCAAGTTCGAGGATCGTGCCGTGATGCACAAAACCCGCGCAATTGAAGAGACCATCCAGTTCAGGCAACTTCTGAGCTAACGCTTCTATCTCATCGGTTTTCATGACATTCAACACATGCGTTTGAACGCCCGGGTTCTCTGCAGCCAACGACGCGAGCGTGTCGACATTAATATCTGTGGCGATCACGTGTGCGCCCTCTGCGGCGCAGGCCAACGCGGCGGCTCGACCGATGCCCTGTCCGGCGGCGGTAATCAGAACGGTTTTGTCTTTCAAACGCATGGTCACACTCCGCCGCTCACATGACTGCGCCGATTTGCCATGGCACGAATTCCGCACCACCAAATCCGAGCTCTTCGCTCTTTGTCTGCTCGCCGGACGCGACCCGGATGATCAGTTCGAAGAGCTCCCTACCCTTTTCCTCGATCGATACCCCGTCGGAGACGATATCACCGCAGTTCAGATCCATATCCTCGGAGAGCTTGTTGTACATCTCGGTATTGGTCGAGAGCTTGATGCACGGTGTTGGCTTGTAGCCAGACACCGAACCGCGGCCAGTCGTGAACACAATGAGGTTCGCACCCGACGCAACCTGACCAGTCACGGAACAAGGATCAAACCCCGGACTATCCATGAATACAAAGCCTTTTCGGTCGATCTTCTCACCGAACTTGAAGACGCCGCGCAGAGGCGCTGTTCCGCCCTTGGCGACAGCACCCAGGGACTTCTCCAGGATTGTAGTCAAGCCGCCCCTCTTGTTGCCGGGCGACGGGTTGTTGTCCATCTCGCCACCGTTTCGGGCAGTATAGTCTTCCCACCAGTGAATCCGCTCTATCAGTTTCTCACCGATTTCGATGGTTTCGGCACGCCGTGTCAGCAAATGCTCGGCACCATAGATTTCCGATGTTTCAGACAGGATTGTGGTTCCACCGTGACGAACGAGCAGGTCAGAGGCGTAGCCCAGCGCCGGATTGGCTGTAATCCCTGAATAGCCGTCCGAACCGCCACACTGCAGCCCGATCGTGATCTCGGAGACCGGAACCGGCTCGCGGCGGGCCTGATTTGCAAATTCTGCAACGCCTTTAAGGGCTTCGAGGCCGCGGGCAACCGTCTTTCGGGTCCCGCCTTCCTGCTGAATAGTCATATATTGCAGCATTCCGTCGGCGCGGATCTTGCGTCCGGCGACAAGGTCCGGGATCTGCATGACTTCACAACCGAGACCCAACAGCAGAATTCCGCCGAAATTGGGGTTCTGTGCGTAACCCGAGAGTGTGCGGAATAGCGTGGCATAACCCTCGCCCTCGCCGGACATTCCGCAACCGGTCGCATGAACGATCGGAACGATGCCGTCGATATTCGGATATTGCTCGAGGAAACCGCTTCGCTCCGCGGCCTCCGCAATGAACTTCGCAACGGAGCCTGAACAGTTGACGGTGGTCAGAATGCCGATGTAGTTGCGTGTCCCGGCGCGGCCGTCTGCGCGCTTGTAGCCCATGAAGCTGCGGACATCATCTGCAGGTGGCAAGGGCCGGTTCTGCGTCGCATGTCCATACTCCTGGGTATGTTCGCCCATACCGAGATTTTGGACGTGGACATGCTCTGCCGCCTTTATGTCGGTTTTGGCCTGCCCAATGATCTGACCATAGCGAATGACATTTTCACCGGCTGCAATCGCTTCAAGCGCAATCTTGTGTCCGCGTGGAATAACCTGGAAAGTTTGCGCAGAGCAGCCCTCAACTTCGGTTCCGGCCAGAAGATCCATCAACGCGATGGCGACATTGTCGCTCGGGTGAAGGCGGATCGTTTTTGCGATCGCAGTCATTAAAAGGGCGTCCTCCTCCGGCCATTGCCTCAACTGGAATGCTATGGCTCTTGCTGTTAATTAGACAACTATCTTGACTAGATTGATATGTCAACTAACATGTTAGAATGATTACCGGGAGGAATGCAGCTGAAATGGCTGATGTGTTTGATGCTGGCTCACTGACTTCAATCGATGATTTGCCAGGGTCTCTTGCCCAAAGGGTTTACCAATCCTTAAGGCAGGCGATCATGTCGCTTGCGTTTCCGCCCGGCACGATGTTGCGAAAGGGCGCCATCTGCAGCGAGCTCGGAGTTTCGCGATCACCGGTGTCAGAGGCAATTGCCCGCCTTGCCTCTGAGGGGCTTGTCGACGTCATTCCACAGAGCGGCACGCGGGTTTCGCGCTTCTCGATCGAGGAAATACGGGAGTCATCATTCATGCGCGAAGCGCTTGAATGTGCTGCGGTGATCAAGGTGGCGAGAGAGCGCACTGATGAGCAATATGCCAAATTGGCGCGTAATGTCCGTCTTCAGGCGATGCTCGTTGAAGATCACGATATGGTTGGCTTTTACCAGACGGATGAAGATTTCCATTCGCTTCTGATGGAGTTTACGGGCTTTCCTGGTCTCGTTTCGACAGTTGCCATGATCTCATTGAAATTGAAGCGCCCGCGCATGTTGCTGTTGCCCGAGCCTGGTCGTTCACCCGATGTCGTGCGCGAGCATCTAGCCATTGTCGAGGCGATCAGGGATCGTGATCCGCAGGCAGCTGAAGCAGCCATGCGCACCCATCTCCAGCATTTGATCAGCCGTTTTGAGCCCCTGGAGGCCCAGCATCCCGAGTTTTTCAGAAGCCGCTAAGCAGACAGGCGTTTCCTGATGTCTATCGGCGATTTCTCGCTCAAGCATAGCCCCTACCCTCAGATCATGCTGCCAAACGGCAGCCCATTCCCGAAAGACACACCATGAAGATTTCAGATCGCATCTTGCTCAACCGTCGAACAAAGCAGCCGTTGCACCTGACGCGTATGGGTTTCGGAGCGGCTGCGCTTGGCAATCTCTATCGGAAGGTCAGCGATGAGGACGCCATGGGTGCACTTCAGGCCGCCTACGATGCGGGGATCCGCTATTTTGACACTGCGCCCCAGTATGGTTTGGGACGGTCGGAAGAGCGCGTGGGCCGGGGGTTCCGGCAATTTGGCATTGATGACGCGGTTTTGTCGACAAAGGTCGGTCGACTTCTCTTTGATTGTGCGCCGGAGGAAGTGACGCCTGAGGCTTTTGTTGATGTTCCACAACGCAAAATCGTCTTCGACTACACCTATGATGGGGTCATGCGTAGCTATGAGGCGAGCAAAGAGCGGCTTGGAGTCAAGAAGGCTGACATTCTACTGGTTCATGATGTCTGCGTCTTCTCGCAAGGTTCGCAGGAGGCAAGTGACGCCAAAGTTCGTGAGCTCTTTGATGGTGGTGGATACCGGGCTTTGAGCGAGCTTCGTGATGGTGGTGAGGTAAAGGCGATTGGCGCCGGCGTCAACGAATGGCAGGTGTGTGAGACGCTGCTGGGGCTAGGAGACTTTGACTGCTTCCTGCTGGCGGGCCGGTACACACTGCTGGAGCAGGATGCGCTGGAAAGCTTCCTTCCGCTTTGTGAACGACGGGATGTCGGCATCATCCTGGGTGGTCCCTACAATTCCGGCATTCTTGCCACTGGTGCGGTCGAGGGCGCGCGGTACAATTATGTCGCGGCCCCTGCCCCGATCATGGAACGCGTTGCCAGGATTGAGACTGTTTGCCGTTCCCATGATACCAAACTGAGTGCCGCAGCCCTGCAATTTGTCTTCGGGCATCCCTGTGTGAAATCGGTCATTCCTGGCATGGTCAGCGCGGCCGAGCTGAATGCCAACACGAAGCTGCTTGAAACCACAGTTCCTGTTTCACTATGGTCAGATTTGAAGGCGGAGGGTCTGATCAGATCCGATGCACCCGTTCCGGAGGAGAAGTGAATGCTGAGAAACATACCCAAGATCCTGTCGCCAGACCTGTTGCACGCGTTGGCAGCGATGGGACATGGCGACGATATTGTCATTGCAGATGCGAATTATCCGGCCGAAAGCTCTGGCCTGCCCTGCATTCGCCTTGATGGCATTTCGGCAACCGATACGCTGGAGGCGATCCTCGGTCTGTTACCGCTCGATCCCTATGTGCCCGATCCCGCGCTGGTCATGCAGGTTGTCGGTGATCCGACGGCTGTTCCGGACGTTGTGAAGGAGTTCCAGGCGATTGTCGATCGCGTCGCTGACAAGCCTGCAAAGATCGCAAGTCTTGAGCGCTTCGAGTTCTACAGCCGTGCGAAGTCTGCATTCGCCATCGTTCAAACCGGCGAAAACCGACTGTACGGCAACATTATCCTGAAAAAGGGCGTCATCGACCCCTAATCAAAACGGAGCGGGTGCATCTCGTGCCCGCTCCTCCTGCGTTGCGCGCTCTGAAGAACATGCCCTATATGCGGCCGTGGCGCATTGACAAACACCTCTGGGCCCGAGGCTCCGAGCCAATCGGGCAGCCGCCCGGTTTGGTCCTCGCTTTCCTTCCGCTTTGAATTCGCAGCACTTGTTGCTTTAGGTGACGAATCTGCAATAATAACGGTTATTCGATGCTTCGCGTCTGAAAATCGTTATTTGGAAGCCTGCCCACATGAATGCAAAGATGAGAAGCGCGGCCGGAGCCGCGCCGTTCCGGTTCGAGGATGAGATTCTGGAGCAGGGAGACCTGATCTCCAAGAAGCTGCATTTGCTCAGCCTTCAAAGGTTTCCGCCCAACGCCCACAAGACGCTGCGGTCATTTTCCCTTGCAGAGGTGGCACATTTTCTCGGCGTGTCCCAGAGCACCTTGAAGAAGCTGCATCTTGAGGGCAAGGGTCCTGCCCCGCAAACATCGCCCACGGGTCGCCGCAGCTATACGACCCAGCAGATGGAGGAACTTCGGCGTTACCTCGACCAGAATAGCCGTTCCGAGGCCAAGCGCTATGTGCCTCACAGGCGAAATGGCGAGCGTCTTCAGGTCATAGCCGTCGTGAATTTCAAGGGTGGTTCTGCCAAGACGACGACTGCGGCCCACCTGGCCCAGCATCTTGCCCTGACCGGCCACAGGGTCCTTGCGATTGACCTCGATCCGCAGGCGTCGCTGACATCTCTTCATGGCTATCAGCCGGAGCTGGACCAGACGCAGTCGCTCTATGAAGCTCTGCGCTATGACGACGAGCGCAAGCCGATCTCCGAGGTCATCAAGCCGACCAATTTCCCGGGGCTCGACATTGTGCCGGCCAATCTCGAACTTCAGGAATTCGAATACGACACGCCGCTGGCGATGGCGAACCGGAATTCCAACGAGGGCAAGACCTTCTTCACGCGCATCACGCGCGCATTGTCCGAGGTTGATGATCGCTATGACGTCGTTGTCATTGATTGCCCGCCGCAACTTGGGTACCTGACGATCACGGCTCTGGTGGCTGCGACAAGCGTTTTGATCACCATCCATCCGCAGATGCTGGATGTTATGTCCATGGGGCAGTTCCTGCTCATGCTCGGGGGCATCCTGAAGCCGATCCGGCATGCCGGTGCAGAGGTCAATCTCGCGTGGTACCGCTATCTGGTGACCCGCTATGAACCAACCGATGTGCCGCAGGCGCAGATGGTGGGCTTCATGCAGACACTTTTCCATGAATACATGCTGAAGCATCAGATGTTGAAATCCACGGCTGTCTCGGACGCAGGAATTACCAAGCAGACGCTTTACGAAGTGGAGCGGACGCAGATGACCAGGAGCACTTATGATCGCGCCATGGAGTCTCTTGACGCGGTGAATTCGGAAATTACCCAGCTGATTCATGAGGCTTGGGGTCGTTGATTTTTTTGTCGGCTGACAAAAGCTGTGGAAAATAGTTCTTTTTCAATGAGGTAGTGACGAAAATGGCGAGGAAGAATCTTCTCGAAGGGTTGACAGCGGCTGCTGACGATTCGCCGCCGCCTGGATCTGCCTATCCTATGCGCGGCGCGTCCAAGACGATGATCCGTTCGCTGGATGAACTTGCCAAACAGGCCGACAAGTTTCTGGAAGGCGAGGCGGTTGTCGAGATTGACCCGAAGGATATTGATCGTTCGTTTGTCTCCGACCGGCTCGGGGATGATGCAGAGCAGTTCGAGGAGCTGAAGCAGGCGATCGCCGAGCGCGGACAGGATTCGCCGGTCTTGCTGAGGCCGCATCCGGATATCGACGGACGCTATCAGGTGGTGTTTGGCCACCGGCGCGTTCGCGTCGCTGCGGAATTGGGTCGGCCGGTGAGGGCGGTCATCAAGAAGATGGATGACCGTGCGCATGTGATTGCGCAAGGACAGGAAAATTCAGCACGCGCCAATCTCAGCTTCATTGAGCGGGCACTCTTTGCAAAGAGGCTCGAGGATTTGGGTTATGGCCGCGATGTGATCTCGACTGCGCTCGCCGCGAATGCGGCATCCGTTTCGAAGATGATTTCGGTAACGTCACGCATACCGGAAGATGTGCTTTCCGCGATAGGACCGGCCCATGGCATCGGGCGCGAAAGGTGGGTCGAACTTTCCTTGCTTGCGGGTAGGGATGTCAATTTTGACCGGGTCATCGAGGTGATCGAGGATCCGGCCTTCGGGGCGTTATCCAGTGACGATCGCTTCAATGGCTTGTTCCTTGCACTCAACGACAAGGGCGGGCGTGTCCGCAAGGCTAAGCCGGCGCCAAAGCCTGCCGCCTGGCAGGCGGATGACAAGCTGGCTGTTGTGCAATATGGGCAGTCCGGAAGTACGTTTTCGCTGTCCATCAAGGCGCAGAACGGGGCAGGTTTCGGGAAATTTATCGCCAGAAATCTTGATCGGCTTTACGCGCAATATCTGACTGAGGGCCTAGACGAAAAGGCCTAAAAAGAAAGGCCCCCAAACATCGCTGTCGTGGAAGCCTCTCTCTAAGTGTCGCAACTTACGAGTCGCATTTTCCCGAATCGGCGTCAAGAGTCCGGGCTGGCATTCGCTTCAGTCCGGACTCTTTTTTTGTGCATTTCGCTGTATTTCGAGAGGTCGGTTTGAGCCTGCTCAGCTGAAGGAGAGCTTGCGTGGGTGAGGGGCTTGGGGACGAGTCCCGCTGGGCTTGAAGGGCTCAAATGAACCGGATGCGTGACGCGGAGTTTGGATGGTTAATAGATGGTTAACGAAGCTTTGAAGGCCGGAACCGGAGGATGGTTTGAACCGAAATCGAGGCTTGGATTTCCATGATGAAAGTGAATACCATTTTCGCTTTCATATTGGTAATTGCCTGCATGCGCCCCAATTGATTGCTCCAGCTGCAATATTGGGGCCCTAGGCGTCTAAAGGGTAACCGGGGCAGATTGGGTGGCAGTGGCGCACGATCGAGCAAGGTTGGCGACA
>ERZ1034379.61-NODE-61-length-39492-cov-4.927327_pt1 | contig 39492 bp, 31 predicted proteins | sample MGYA00520614_ERZ1034379 | MGnify/ENA primary metagenome ERZ1034379 (study PRJEB33736, sample SAMEA104288465) | Azolla filiculoides | biome: Urban; feature: water surface; material: ditch water | place: Netherlands | collected 2014 ... | reverse complement strand
CTCTCACAAAAATGCATCTTTACAGCCCGCAGACGCGGGCTGGCTGGATCCCGGCTCAAGGCCGGGATGACGGCGGAGAACAGGGAGCTAGAACACCCATGCAGGACATCCTTGAAAAGCTGGAACAGCGCCGTGCAGACGCCCGCCTCGGGGGCGGCCAGAAGCGTATCGATGCACAGCATGGCAAGGGCAAGCTGACCGCCCGCGAGCGTCTCGACGTCCTGCTCGATGAAGGGTCCTTCGAAGAATACGACATGTACAAGGCGCATCGCTGCGCCGATTTCGGCATGGAAGCCCAGCAGTTTCCGGGCGACGGCGTGGTGACCGGCTGGGGCACGATCAACGGTCGCCCAACTTACGTCTTCTCCCAGGACTTCACCGTCTTCGGTGGCTCGCTGTCCGAAACGCATGCCGAAAAGATCTGCAAGATCATGGATCTGGCCGTGCAGAACGGCGCGCCCGTCATCGGCCTCAACGATTCAGGCGGCGCGCGCATCCAGGAAGGCGTTGCCTCGCTGGGTGGGTATGCGGAAGTGTTCTGGCGCAATGTTCAGGCCTCGGGCGTCATTCCGCAGATTTCGGTCATCATGGGCCCTTGCGCGGGCGGCGCGGTCTATTCGCCCGCCATGACCGACTTCATCTACATGGTGAAGGACACGTCCTACATGTTCGTGACCGGACCGGACGTGGTGAAAACCGTCACCAACGAAATTGTCTCGGCGGAGGAGCTGGGCGGCGCCTCGACGCATACGAAAAAGTCTTCCGTCGCGGATGGCGCTTTTGAAAATGACGTCGAGGCGCTTCTTGAAATCCGCCGCATGTTCGATTTCCTGCCGCTGTCGAGCCGCGAAAAGCCGCCGGTTCTGCCGACTGCCGACCGCGCGGATCGCATCGAGATGGCGCTCGATACCATCATTCCGGACAATCCGAACAAGCCCTATGACATGCACGAAGTGATCGCCAGGATCGCTGACGAGGCCGATTTCTTTGAAGTGCAGAAGGACCACGCGAAGAACATTCTCTGCGGCTTTATCCGGCTCAATGGCTCGACCGTGGGTGTGGTCGCCAACCAGCCGATGGTGCTCGCAGGCTGCCTCGATATCGACAGCGCCAAGAAGTCGGCGCGGTTCGTGCGCTTCTGCGATGCCTTCAACATCCCGATCCTGACGCTGGTCGATGTTCCGGGCTTCCTGCCGGGCACGGCGCAGGAATATGGCGGCATCATCAAGCATGGGGCCAAGCTGCTCTTTGCCTATGCCGAAGCCACCGTTCCGAAGGTGACAGTCATCACCCGCAAGGCCTATGGCGGCGCCTATGACGTGATGGCGTCGAAACATATCCGCGCCGACGTCAACTATGCCTGGCCGACAGCCCAGATCGCCGTCATGGGTGCCAAGGGCGCGACCGAAATCCTCTATCGCTCGGAGCTTGGCGACCCCGAGAAGATCGCCGCCCGCACGAAGGAATACGAGGACAATTTCGCCAATCCCTTCAAGGCAGCCGAGCGCGGCTTCATCGATGAGGTGATCATGCCGCATTCGACGCGCCGCCGCGTGATCCGCGCATTCGAGATGCTGAAGACGAAAGAGGTCTCGGCACCAAAGAAAAAGCACGACAATATTCCGCTCTAGATGGCAAAGAGGGGCTGTCATTTCAGGTTTCAGCCCCTAACTTTGAAAAGGTTCGAAACCCCCATCGAAAAGGAATAAGCCATGGCCGATCCAAACAAATTCCCGCCCGAGAAGAACTTTCCTGCCGGATACCAGCCGCCCAAGGTCTGGGTCTGGGACAAGGGCAATGGCGGCGCGTTCGCCAATATCAACCGGCCGATTGCCGGACCGACGCATGACAAGGAACTGCCTGTCGGCAGGCATCCGATCCAGCTCTATTCGCTGGGCACGCCGAATGGCCAGAAGGTCACGATCCTGCTCGAGGAACTGCTGGCCGCCGGTCATTCGGGCGCGGACTATGATGCCTGGCTGATCAGGATCAACGAGGGCGACCAGTTCGGCTCGGGCTTTGTTGCGGTCAACCCGAATTCGAAGATCCCGGCCATGATGGATCACGCGCCTGCAGACGGTGGTGCGCCCGTTCGCCTCTTCGAATCCGCGTCGATGATGACCTATCTCGCCGACAAGTTCGGTGCCTTCCTGCCGACGGATGCGCGCAAGCGCGCCGAAGTTATGAACTGGCTCTTCTGGCAGATGGGTTCGGCACCCTTCCTCGGCGGCGGCTTCGGCCACTTCTATGAATATGCGCCGATCAAGATCCAGTATGCCATCGACCGCTACGCCATGGAGGTGAAGCGCCAGATGGATGTGCTGAACCGCCAGCTTGCCGATAACGAATACATAGCCGGCGAAGAATACTCGATCGCGGACATGGCGATCCTGCCCTGGTATGGGCGTCTTGCCGCCAAGGGCGCCTATAGCGATGCGGGCGATTTTCTCTCTGTCGATGAATACGAACATGTCCAGCGCTGGCGCAAGCAGCTCTTCGCACGCCCTGCGGTCGAGCGCGGCTCGATGGTCAACCGCGTTTTCGGCGAGCCCGCCATGCAGCTTCATGAACGTCATGATGCTTCCGACTTCGAGACGAAGACGCAAGACAAGATCGGGAAGGCGTGAACGATGGCAAATCTTCCCGAAATGACCAAGCATCGTGGTTTCCCGTCAGGCCTGACGGGAACCGGATGGCAGTTCACCGTGCGCCGCGCCAATCCGCGCGGTGTCACCAAGCTTTTTGAAAAGCCGCGTCATGTGACGCGCGACAAGACCGAACCGCTGGCGGATGCCGCGTTTCTCCATGCGCTCTGGCACCATTTCGGGGCCGAGCCATTCGAGCGCGGTAATCTGGATGCGGGGCGTCTGTCGCGGCTTTTCAAGCGCGAGGTGGTTCCGGCCGAGCATCCGTTCGACCCGGAATCCTACCAGGCGCTGCTGAAAATCAACGAGAGCGTCGCGCGGGCCAATTTCCCGCAATCTTTCGACGACATATTCGAGGTGTAAGAGGCATGTTCAAGAAGATCCTCATCGCCAATCGCGGCGAAATCGCCTGCCGTGTGATGAAGACGGCGAGAGCGATGGGCATTGCGACGGTTGCGGTCTATTCCGACGCCGATCGTGATGCCGAGCACGTGAAAATGGCCGATGAGGCAATCTATATTGGACCGCCGCCTGCAGCCCAGAGCTATCTTCTGGCCGATCGCATCATCGCTGCATGCAAGCAGACCGGTGCCGAGGCCGTTCACCCCGGCTATGGCTTCCTGTCCGAACGCGCATCCTTCTGCGAAGCGCTGGAAAAGGAAGGCATCATCTTCATCGGCCCGAAGGTGAAGGCGATCGAGGCGATGGGTGACAAGATCACCTCGAAAAGAATAGCGGCGGAAGCCGGTGTTTCGACAGTGCCGGGTTACATGGGCCTGATCGATGACGCAGAACACGCGGTCAAGATCTCCAAGGAAATCGGCTATCCCGTGATGATCAAGGCCTCTGCCGGCGGCGGCGGCAAGGGCATGCGCATTGCCTGGAACGACGAGGAAGCCCGCGAAGGCTTCGCGCGTTCCAAGTCGGAAGCCGCCTCTTCGTTTGGCGATGACCGCATCTTCATCGAGAAGTTCATCGTGGAGCCGCGCCATATCGAAATCCAGCTGCTCGGCGATGCGCACGGAAACGTCGTCTATCTGAATGAGCGCGAATGTTCGGTCCAGCGTCGTAACCAGAAGGTCGTGGAAGAGGCTCCGTCGCCCTTTCTGGACGCGAAGACGCGCCAGGCCATGGGCGAGCAATCGGTCGCTCTTGCGAAAGCCGTCGATTACCAAAGTGCAGGCACTGTCGAGTTCATCGTCGACCTGGACCGCAATTTCTACTTCCTGGAAATGAACACCCGCCTGCAGGTGGAGCATCCGGTGACGGAACTGATCACCGGGCTTGATCTGGTCGAACTGATGATCCGCGTCGCCGCTGGCGAGAAACTGCCGATCGGGCAGAAGGACGTGAAAATCAGTGGCTGGGCGGTGGAAAGCCGCCTCTACGCCGAGGATCCCTACCGCAACTTCCTGCCCTCGATCGGCCGTCTGACGCGCTATCGCCCCCCGCAGGAGGAAACCAGAGACGGCGTGACGGTGCGCAACGACACGGGCGTCACCGAAGGGTCGGAGATCTCGATGTTCTACGACCCGATGATCGCCAAGCTCTGCACCCATGCGCCGACGCGCCTTGAGGCGGTTGACGCCATGGCCGATGCGCTGGACCGCTTCGAAGTGGAAGGCATCGGGCATAACCTGCCATTCCTGTCGGCCCTCATGCAGCATCCCCGCTGGCGCGAGGGACGTCTGTCCACCGGCTTCATCGCGGAAGAATATCCGGAGGGCTTCGGTCCGGTCGCGCCGGATGAAGCAAGCATCATGCGCTTCGCCGCTGCGGCTATTGCGCTTTCCGCAATTGCGGGCGAGCGCAACGCTAGGATTTCCGGCAGCCGTTTTGCGGTCCCCGCGTCGAGCGAAAAGGTCGTGCTGGTTGCTGGCCGAACCGTCAGGGCGATCATTGCAAATCAACCGGGCGGAATCGCCGTCAGCCTCGATGACGGGGCGGCACTGACAGTCGAGACGAACTGGCAGCCGGGCAATCCGCTGGCCGAGTTGGTCATCGATGGCTGGCCCGTCGCCTTCAAGGTGCAGCCTGCGCCCGGCGGTTTCCGCATGCGCCAGCGCGGCATGGATGTGAAGGTTCAGGTTCTGTCACCCCGCGTGGCAGAACTCGCGGCCCTCATGCCGGAAAAGGCTCCGCCGGATACGTCCAACCTGCTGCTCTGCCCCATGCCCGGCCTCATCACGTCGGTTCTGGTAAAGGAGGGCGACGAGGTCCAGGAAGGCCAGGCGCTCGCCATCGTGGAAGCCATGAAGATGGAAAACATGCTGCGTGCTGAAAAACGGGCGAAGGTGTCGAAGGTGCTGGCGAAGCCGGGTGCGAGCCTCGCGGTCGATGATGTGATCATGGAGTTTGCGTGAGTTCACTCTCCCCCCTTGAGGGGGAGATGTCGGCGTAGCCGACAGAGGGGGGTACGGTGCCAAGTCGCACAATCTCACCGAAATTGAGGGGAAACGCCAAGAGGCTGCGGCGCGACATGACGGATGCCGAGGCGCGGCTTTGGGCGCAACTCAGGGCGCACCGTCTGATGGGCCTGAAGTTTCGGCGGCAGTTGCCAATCGTCGGCTACATTGCCGACTTTGCCTGCGCCGAGCACAAGCTGATTGTCGAGCTGGATGGTTCGCAGCATGCGATGGGCGACGTGCCGGATGCGGATCTGGCCCGGACCCGGCGACTGAACGAAATCGGGTGGACTGTTGTGCGTTTCTGGAACGGCGACGTGATGAAAGATTTGAACGGGGTCTGCGATCATATTCTCGCGGTCGTTCGTGAACTGGGACGCGATGCGTAAAAGGCGATGAACCCCTCTCTGTCGGCTGAGCCGACATCTCTCCCCCAAGGGGAGAGAGTGACGGTGTGGCGCGCGCATCGATCCCTTCAGCCGTATCGGCTGGGGCAACGTTGCGGAAGGCGGAGCGAGTGAGACTAGCCGTTCTCCCCCCTTGAGGGGGAGATGCCCGGCAGGGCAAAGGGGGGGGAATTCGACCTCCCAAGCTAACAATTTCCGCCTCCACGGGGCGAAACGGGAAAGGATGCATGAATGGCAACGAACCCCTCTCCGTCGGCTGCGCCGACAGCTCTCCTCCAGGGGGAGAGAAAGACCGCGCGCGACTGGCTCTCTCTTGCCTCAAAGGAACTGAAGGGTGCCGACCCCTCGAGCCTCAACAAGGAAATGCCCGAAGGCATCACGCTGAAGCCGCTTTACACGGCCGAAGACCTGCCGGCTGATGCCGCCGCGGCGCTGCCGGGCGTTGCCCCGTTCACGCGCGGCGTCCGCGCCACCATGTATGCGGGCCAGCCCTGGACGATCCGGCAATATGCGGGCTTTTCGACTGCGGAGGAGTCCAACGCCTTCTATCGGCGCAACCTCGCGGCAGGCCAGAAGGGCCTTTCGGTCGCCTTCGATCTGGCGACCCATCGCGGCTATGACAGCGATCACCCCCGCGTTGTCGGCGATGTCGGCAAGGCAGGCGTGGCGATCGACAGCGTCGAGGACATGAAGATCCTGTTCGATGGTATTCCGCTCGGCGACATGAGCGTGTCGATGACCATGAACGGGGCCATCATTCCCGTGCTTGCCATGTTCATCGTGGCCGGCGAGGAGCAGGGCGTGCCCCGCGCAAAACTCACCGGCACGGTGCAGAACGACATTCTCAAGGAGTTCATGGTCCGCAACACCTATATCTACCCGCCGGAACCCTCGATGCGCATCGTTGCCGATATCATCGAGTTTACGGCAAGAGAGATGCCCAGGTTCAACTCCATTTCCATCTCCGGCTATCACATGCAGGAAGCGGGCGCGACGCTCAGCCAGGAACTCGCCTATACGCTCGCCGACGGCATGGAATATGTGCGTGCCGCGATGAAGAAGGGGCTCGATGTCGACGATTTCGCCGGCCGACTGTCGTTCTTCTTCTGCATCGGCATGAACATCTTCATGGAGGCCGCAAAGCTTCGCGCGGCGCGCCAGCTCTGGTCGAAGATCATGACGGATTTCGGTGCGAAGTCCGATCGCTCCAAGATGCTGCGCACGCATTGCCAGACATCCGGCGTGTCGCTGACCGAGCAGGACCCTTACAACAACATCGTCCGCACCGCGTATGAAGCGCTGGCAGCCGTGCTGGGTGGCACGCAATCGCTGCACACCAATTCCTTCGACGAGGCGATTGCGCTGCCAACCGAGTTTTCGGCGCGCATCGCCCGCAACACGCAGCTCATCCTGCAACACGAGACCGGCGTCACAAACGTCGTCGATCCGCTCGGCGGCTCCTATTATGTCGAGGCGCTGACGGCGCAGCTGGCGGAAGAGGCGTGGTCCATGATCCAGGAGGTCGAAAGCCTCGGCGGCATGACGAAGGCGGTCGAACAGGGACTGCCGAAGATGCGCATCGAAGAAGCTGCCGCGCGCAAGCAGGCGCGCATCGACCGCGCGGAGGACATCGTTGTTGGTGTCAACAGGTTCCGGCTTGAGAACGAGCCCTCGGTGGACATTCTCGAGATCGACAATGCCAAGGTGCGCTTGAGCCAGATCGCAAGGCTGACCCGTATCCGCGAAACGCGCGATCCCAAGGCGGTCGAGGCGGCGCTGAACGCACTGGAAAGGGTTGCAGCATCCGGCGAGGGCAATCTTCTTGCCGCAGCCATCGATGCAGCCCGTGCGCGGGCCTCGCTCGGCGAGATTTCGGATGCCATGGAGCGCGCCTTTTCGCGCCACCATGCCTCCACGCGTGTCATCTCCGGTGTGTATGGCGACGCTTACGCAGAGGATGCCGAATACAAGGCGATCCGCGCCAAGATCGAGGCTTTCAAGGCCGAGCGGGGTGCCGCCCCCTCGATCCTCGTCGCCAAGATGGGGCAGGACGGCCACGACCGCGGCGCAAAAGTCATCGCAACCGCCTTTGCCGACATGGGCTTTCGGGTCGACCTGACGGACATGTTCGAGACGCCTGTCGAGGTTGCTGACAAGGCGATCGGCAAAAAGGTCGATGTCATCGGCGTTTCGTCGCTTGCCGCCGGTCACAAGACGCTCATTCCCGAACTGATCGCGACGCTGAAGGAAAAGGGCGCCGATGACATCATCGTGGTCGCCGGCGGCGTGATCCCGGAACAGGATTACCAGTTCCTGCGCGATGCGGGTGTTGCCGAGATTTTCGGTCCCGGCTCGAACGTCATGGCGGCCGCCAATGCGGTGCTGGGGGACATCGCGGGGCTGCGACGGAACCGCTGAGGGCATCCTGCCATCTCCCGAAAGGGGGAAAGCGACAGGGCCGCCGCTCTCAATCTTCCGTCTTTCCTCCGGCTCTCCTTTGTCATCCGCACACCTCTCCTCCGTCATCCTCGGGTCAAGCCCGAGGATGACGGAGGATGAAGGTTGCGGCGTGCTCCCATCTCCCCCTTGGCGGTGGAGAATGGAATTTCAGCATCTTAGCCCTTGGCTAAGTGCTAGAAATTCCAAGCGAGGGGGTCGTTTGCGTGGAAAAACAAATCCCCTCACCTGCGATTTCTAACATTTAGCCCTTGGCTAAGCTGTTGAAATCGCTTCCTCTCCCGCAACGGGGAGAGGTGAAGCCTGTCGCGCCATTTTCCCCGCTCTCGAAACCTGCCCCATACTCAGCCCGTCCTGTCACGGATACACCGCAGGGCGCTGCGGCGAGACGGGGCCGGTTCCGGGTTCGAGGGCGAGACGCAAGCCCTCGGATATTCGCCCCCGCAAGGGAGGCGGATGGATGGTTCGCTCTCACGGCGGATCGTTGCCGGTGCCTGATGAGAGACGGTGACCCGGCGGGCAAGCGGAAAGACAGGCCGCCCCCGACGCGCCAGCATGGCTGGCATAAGCTCAGACACGGTTTGCTGTCAGTATCGCTCCGGGCCGGGATGGTCTGAAAGCGAAAACCGGGCGTTGATCACCAAGTTCGTCAGGCGAAAACAACTGAAGCGGGGCGTTTTGAACGCCATATATCTACTACTATTACGAGGTGCTCAAAACGCCCCGGCCGATGATCCGCGAAAGCGGACAAGAAATTGACGAATACCCCGGAGGTGAAATCCCTGCCGGGCTTGGGGTGTTTTCCACGGTTGATTTGCGATGCCCTCCTGGCCCTCGGGTGCGAAAAGTCGCCCTTGATATTCTTGTCGACAAAAAATATACAAAGCAGAACTGAACATTGGGCGGCGAGTTCAACATGAAGATTGCGGTGGTTGGCGCGGGCGTTATCGGGGTCTCGGCAGCGTTGGCGCTGAAGACCAGAGGTCACGACGTGACCATCTTCGATCGTGAGGGTGTGGCGTCCGCCACCTCGCGCGGCAATGCCGGTGCCTTTGCATTCACCGACGTCATTCCCCTGGCGACGCCGGGCATCATGCGCAAGGCGCCGAAGTGGCTGATGGATCCGCTCGGACCCCTGTCCGTTCCGCCTGCCTATGCATTGAAGATCGCGCCCTGGCTCCTGCGCTTCTGGCGCGCAAGCCGCGCCGATCGCTACGAAGCCTCGCTGGCAGCCCAGTCGGCCCTCATGGCGCAGTCGAGCGCCGCTCTGGAGCGGCTGGCGCGCGAACACGCCATGGAACCGTTCCTGCGGCGCGAGGGCCAGCTGCAGCTTTACGAGGGCGTTCAGCAGTTTGAGGCCTCGCTGCCGGAATGGCGCGAACGTGAAGCGCACGGCGTGCGTTACCAGCTTCTGAAGCGGCCGGAAGAAATTGCCGAGATCCAGCCGGGGATCGCCGCGCGCTTTACCCATGGGGCCTTCACGCCCGACTGGCTGAATGTCGTCGATCCGAAGCTCTGGGTGGATGAACTTGCCGCACGCTTCGTCGCGGCAGGGGGCGATATGTGCCTGCAGGCGGTTCATGCGGTGCGACCCGGCGATGCGGGCGCAAGCCTCGTTGTCGATGATCCCATGCGGCAAACGTTCGATCGCGTTGTGATTGCCTGCGGCGCGTGGTCGAAAAAGCTCACCGCGCCGCTGGGTGACGCCGTGCCGCTGGAAACGGAGCGCGGCTACAACACGACGCTTCCGGCCGGTGCCTTCGATCTGAAAACCCATGTGACCTTTGGCGGCCACGCATTCGTGGTGACCCGGATCGGGGAGGGCGTGCGCGTCGGCGGTGCGGTCGAACTGGGTGGCCTCGACCTGCCACCCAACATGAAGCGGGCCGATCATCTCCTGGCCAAGGCCAAGGCGTTCCTGCCCGGGCTGAAAACCGAAGGCGGCGTGCAGTGGATGGGTTTCCGGCCCTCGATGCCGGACAGTCTTCCGGTCATCTCACGGTCGTCGGCCTCGCCTGCCATCGTCTATGCTTTCGGGCACGGACATCTCGGCCTGACGCAGTCGGCGGGAACAGCCGAGCTCGTCGCCGACCTTGCCGAAGGCAAGCCATCGGCCATCGAAATGACGCCCTTCAGCGCATCGCGATTCTGACTGAGCGCTGCCAGCGCACGTCGTCCGGAACTTCGTAAATGCAGAGAGATAGCGTGCTTGGAGCGATTGATTGAAACGCTCTAAACCGCAGCGTTGACCAGGCGCCGCACGCGATGGCGACATCTCAAAAACGATTATCAATCAACGAAGGAAATGGCGCACCCGAAGAGATTCGAACTCCTGACCCCCAGATTCGTAGTCTGGTGCTCTATCCAGCTGAGCTACGGGTGCTTTGCCGAGCCGCACGTTTGCGGCAAGTGGCGCTCTCCTAAATCGTCCTGATCAGGAATGCAAGCGCATTTCGAAAAAAATGTTGCGCTGCCCTCGCTTTGGCGGTCGGTCAAATCCTATTGCGCTTCGGCTCCGGGCTTGGCGCGAAAGGCGTTGATGGCAATTGGACGATCTGGAATTTCTATGCGGAAGAGGGTGCCCGGATGGCCCTTTTCCACCAGCGCAATGGTTCCGCCGTGGGCCAGCACCAGCTCGCGTGCAATCGCAAGACCGAGACCGGTACCACCCGAACGGGCGGAGCCGCGGAAGGCCTTGAACAGGTTCTCGCGGGCCTTGGGCGGCATGCCGGGACCGGTATCGTCGACCGAAATGCTGACGACGCTGCCGGTTCGGTAAGCTGACACGGTGATCCGCCGGATGATCGCGGCATCCTGATCCGCGTCGTTCATCAGCGCCTGGAGCGCATTGCGGCACAGATTGTGAATGACGCGGAACAGTTGGTCCGGGTCCGCATCCACGGTCAGCTCGTCGGCGATCCGGATGTCGAACTCGATACCGGCCTCGGGCTCGATGCCGAGGATATCGCAGACATCCTGCACGACGGCCTTGAGGCGCAGCAGTCGGCGCTTCGGCTCGGCCTCGCTCGCCTTGCCGAAGGAGAGCACCGAATCGGAATAGCTGACGGCCCGGCCGACGGCGCGCAGGAGTTTCGGCGCAAGCCGTTTCACCATGGGATCGTCGGTATCGCCAAGCCTGTCCGAGATCAGTTGCACCGAGGCCAGGATATTGCGCATGTCATGGTTGATCTTCGATACGGCAAGGCCGAGTTCGGCGAGATTGCGCTGCTGGCGAAGCGTCTTCTGCAGTTCGCGCTGCATCTGCTCGAGATTGCGTCCCGCCAGCGAAAGTTCGTCGTCGCCATTGCCGGGCTTGAAGATCTGTTCGGGATCATCCGGCATTTCGGAAAAGCAGGCCATGCTGGTGGTGATGCGGCGGATCGGTCGGATCATGATCCGGTTGATCGCAATGAAGATCAACGTTGCCGAAAACAGCGATATCATCAGCGAGATGACAAGCACGCTGCGGGAATAGGCGATCATCGCATCGCGCAGGCTTGTGTCGGTCATCACGACTTCGATTGTCATGCCGCTGTCGGCCACGGGTCCGTAGACGCGGATGATGCGGTTGCCACCGAAGATGAGCTCGTCAAAGGCGTCGTATATCGCCGAGAGCGGATGCATGTCCGCCACGTTGTATTGCATGTCGACGGTGGGCGGCATGTCCGCCGTGGCGATCAGGTGCCGCATGCCGTCCTTTGTCAGCACGATGGCGCGGGTGCCGGTGGCCATCAGCGTGTCGTCCCGCACGGGTGCCGGTAGGACGACGTTCTTCAGCCCGTTGACTACGACAGATGCGGCGGCGGCGGTGTTCAGGCGATCAGACAGCCAGTTGAGCCGCATGGTCGAAATGGAAGGAACGTAGATGAGGACTTCGGCCAGCATGACGAAGACAAAGGCGAGCCTCAGCAGACGAGCAGAAAGTCCGCCCCGGAACCGCGAGAAGCCGCGTGGCTGTGACGGCATGTCGTTTTCGATATCTGCGCGGCCCAAGCGTATCCTGTCCTCAACCCGTTATAGCCCCCGGAGGCATTATAGTGGGATTGAGCGGCTTTTCCAGCAGGGCCAAGAAAAAGCGCCCGGAACCTTTGGCTCCGGACGCTCGATCAGAGCTGCACTGGTGTTTGGGTCAGAATTCTTCCCAGTTGCCACCGCCGCCGCCAGCGGCAACCTTCGCTGCAGGGCGCGGTGCCGCTGCCGGTGCGCGGACCGGACGCTGCGGTGCCGCTGCGGCCTGTCGCATCGTCGCGGCCGTTGCCGAAAGCTCGGCCAGGCGGAACCAGGCGATCATCTGTGCGAGATTGCGCGCCTCTTCCGACAGGCGGTGCGTCGCGGCGGAGGTTTCTTCCACCATCGCCGCGTTCTTCTGGGTTACCTGATCCATCTGGTTGATCGCGGTATTGACCTCGGCAAGACCTGCCGACTGTTCCTGGGCAGCGCGTGCGATCGACTGGATGTGATCGTTGATGGCAATCACCTGACGCTCGATGTTGGTCAGCGCCTCGCCGGTCTTGTGGACCAGCTTCACGCCCGCATCGACCTCGGTGCCCGACTTGGTGATCAGGCCCTTGATGTCCTTGGCGGCATTGGCCGACCGCTGGGCGAGTTCACGCACTTCCTGGGCAACGACGGCGAAGCCCTTGCCGGCGTCACCTGCGCGCGCAGCCTCGACACCCGCGTTGAGCGCCAGAAGGTTGGTCTGGAAGGCGATTTCGTCGATCACGTTGATGATCTGGCTGATCTCGCTCGATGCCTGCTCGATGCGGCCCATCGCGGTGACGGCGTCGCGGACGACCTCTGCCGAGCGTCCGGCGTCGGTCTTGGCTTCGCTGACCATCTGGCTGGCTTCCTGGGCGCGCTCCGACGAATTCTTTACGACGGCGGTGATTTCGTCCAGCGCAGCCGAGGTTTCCTCAAGCGCTGCAGCCTGCTGTTCGGTGCGGCGCGACAGGTCGTCGGTCGCAGACTTCAGCTCCTGGGTGCTGCCGTCGATATTGGTCGTGCTGCTGCGCACGTTGCCGATCATGTTCTTGAGCGCATCCATCGTCGCGTTGACGTTGGATTGCAGATCCGCAAACGCACCCTCGAACTGGCCACGCATGGTGTCGGTCAGGTCGCCCTGTGCCAGCTTGCTGATGATGCGGCCGGTTTCGCCAAGCCCGCTATCAACGTTTTCGATCAGCTTGTTGACGCTTTCGGCGAAGCGGTTGAGTTCCGCATGTCCGAAGTCGCCGGAGATGCGCGCCGAGAAATCGCCGGCGCTTGCACGCTTGGTCACTTCGCCGATCGCTGCCTGGAGGCGCGATACATTCACGCGTTCGCTTTCGCTCGCCATGTTGAGTTCGCGAACCGCGATACCGTTCTTCCTGAACACTTCGACGGCCTTGGCCATGTCGCCAATTTCGTCCGGACGGTTGGAGAAGGGCACGGTCACGTCGTAGTCGCCGCCTGCCATGTCTGTCATGGAGGCCGTCAACGAGCGAACCGGACCGGAAAGCTGGCGCGATCCGAAGACAGCGGCAATCGCGGTTCCCAGCGAAAGGCCGAGCAGCGTCAGAACCGAAACCGTCACCAGCATGGTGTCGCGGAAGCTCGTCAGCTGGTCGTTGATCTCATCGAGGCGCGCGCGGTCCTGATCGACGATCTTGTCGATCTGATCCTGGAAGGCCTTGCGGTTGGCGCGGTTGGCGTCATTGTTGCCCTGCTTGCTGGCTTCGGCCGGATCGACCTCGGCGCCGAGGCGCGCGGTCTCCGTGCGGAAATCATGGAACTCCTTCGCCTTTGCCGCGAGTGCATTGAATGCATCGAGCTGGTCGGCAGTGACCAGAGGGCGCCACTCGTTCAGGACGTCATCAATATCTTTCAGGCGCTTGACGAGACCGTCCGAGAACTGCTTGGCCTTCGTCGTGTCGGACGCTGCATAGATGCCGCGGGCTTCCATGACCACGGCGGTCACGAAGCGGTTCAGTCGTTCACCCTGGTAAGCGCGTTCTGACGCATTCTGGTAGTCGGTGAGCTTTGTATCGTATTCCTCGACAACAAAGACGCTCAGTCCACCAAGAAAGAGGGCGACAACACCCATCACCGCGACGACTGAAAAAAGTTTGGCCTGAATTTTCAAAATGTACACTCCTGTCCGTGGCGGAGAACCGCCATTTGCAGAAGAATAACGCGTAACAAGTTTAAACAATCATTACAAAGACCCCTCAATTCTGATGGCTAATAAATCATGTAGGACCGAAATACTTGCGCAAATTGCAAGTCTGGCATTGAGACTAAACCGGACCGCGCAAGTCGGCGCTGCGCTGTCTCCATTCGTCCTTCTGCGCGCGACCGAATGTCAGCATCGCTTGCGGCAATTGACTTTTTGAAGGATTTGCATCAATAAGCCGCCACGTCTTGCGGGTAGCTGGCATTTGCCGGCCGAAAACCCGTGGCGCAACGCCTTTGCAATATTGCAAACACTAAGAAGGGCCGCACACCGCGGTATTAAAATAAATGGCTACTAAGCGTACATACCAACCCTCCAAGCTTGTTCGCAAGCGTCGTCACGGTTTCCGTTCGCGCATGGCAACCAAGGGCGGCCAGAAGGTCCTTGCTGCCCGCCGCGCGCGTGGCCGTAAGCGCCTGTCGGCTTGAGCTGCGGCGTTGCCCGATGAAAAACAGCGGGCACTCCTCCGATAAGGATCAGAATTTGACTGTGGGGCGGCTGAAAAGCCGGCCCCAGTTTTTGCGTGTTCGCGAGGGCGAGCGGCGCCGGGGCCCCTATTTCATTCTTGAGGTTCTCGATCGCCAGTCGCCCGATGAAGCGCCCCGCGCCGGCTTCACGGTAACAAAGAAGCAGGGCAACGCGGTCGAGCGCAATCGCATGCGCAGACGCCTCAAGGAAGCCGTGCGGCTCTCTGCGGGGTTTGCAATGAAACCCGGACATGACTATGTGATCGTCGCCCATCGGGACGCTCTTGGCGCACCTTTCGGCAAGCTGACCGAGGCGATGGCGGCGAGGATCGCCGGCAACCAGACAAAAACGCGACCTTCAAGGGTTCGCGCGGGACATTCTGATGGAAAATAATCGCAATTACATCGTGGCGATCGTGCTCTCCGTGATCATTCTTTTCGGATGGCAATATTTCTACATGAACCCAAAGCTTGAGGCGCAGCGCCAGCAGGAGGCAGCGCGCCAGGTGACACAGGATGCTTCGGCACCGGCCACCCAGGGCACAACTGCCCAGGCCCCCGGCAGCCTGCCGGGTGCAGGCACCGTGGCAACGGGTGATGTCGGTCGCGACAAGGCGATTGCAGCGACCTCGCGCGTCGAGATCGATACACCGGACCTCTCCGGCTCGATCAACCTCAAGGGCGCGCGCTTCGATGACCTGAAGCTCAAGAAATACCGCGAGACGGTCGAGAAGGACAGCCCGATCATCACCCTGCTCAATCCGGCAGAAACGGCGGATGGCTACTTTACCGAGCTTGGCTACATCGGCGCCAATGGTCTTCCCGGCCCGGCAACGGACTGGAAGGTTGACGGCAATTCGAAGCTGACGCCTGCAACGCCGGTCAAGCTGACCTACACCAGTCCCGATGGCATCACCTTCGTGCGCACGGTTTCGGTTGACGACAAGTACATGTTCACGATCTCGGACGCCGTCACCAATTCCGGAACGGCAGCCGCGACCGTTGCCGGCTATGGCCGTGTGACGCGCTACAAGGAGCCTGAGGTTCCCTCGACCTACGTTCTGCATGAAGGCTTCATCGGCTGGATTGGCTCCAATGGTCTTGCGGAAGAAAAGTACAAGGCCTCCAAGGACAAGCCGCTCACCTACGACCAGACCACCGGTGGCTGGCTCGGGATGACCGACAAGTACTGGGCAACCACGATCGTGCCGCCGCAGGACGTCGCCTATGACGCCCGCTTCACGCATTTCGATCATGGCCAGCCGCGCTTCCAGGCCGACTACAAGACTGCAGGCGTTGCGATTGCGCCCGGCGAGACCAAGACGTTCCGCAACCTCGTGTTCGCGGGCGCCAAGGAAGTGCCGGTCGTCGACGGTTACGCGAAGGACGACTCCTGGTTCGGCCGTCTGTCGGCCAGCATTGCCGGTGAAAAGACCGTCAAGAGCTTCGAGATCCCGCGCTTCGACCTGCTGATCGACTGGGGCTGGTTCTATTTCTTCACCAAGCCGATGTTCAAGCTGATGGACTTCTTCTTCAAGTACTTCGGCAATTTCGGCCTGGCGATCCTGGCGACGACCATCGTCATCAAGGCGCTGTTCTTCCCGCTGGCTGCCAAGCAGTATGCGTCCATGGCGAACATGAAGAAGGTTCAGCCGAAGATGGAAGAGCTGAAGGTCAAGCACGGCGACGACCGCATGGCGCTGCAGCAGGCCACGATGCAGCTCTACAAGGAAGAGAAGATCAACCCGGTAGCAGGCTGCTGGCCGGTGCTGCTGCAGATCCCGGTCTTCTTCTCGCTCTACAAGGTCATCTACATCACCATCGAAATGCGCCAGGCGCCTTTCTTTGGCTGGATCAGGGACCTTTCCGCTCCGGACCCGACGTCTTTCGTCAACCTGTTCGGCCTGCTTCCGTTCGAAGCACCGCACTTCCTGCATCTCGGTGTCTGGCCGCTGATCATGGGCGTGACGATGTTCCTGCAGATGCGCATGAACCCGACCCCGCCGGATCCGGCGCAGGCGATGATCTTCACCTGGATGCCGGTGGTCTTCACCTTCATGCTCGGTTCGTTCCCCGCAGGTCTGGTCATCTACTGGGCATGGAACAACACGCTCTCGATCATCCAGCAGTCGATCATCATGAAGCGTCACGGCGTCAAGATCGAACTCTTCAACAATCTGAAGGGTCTCTTCGGGCGAAAACCGCAATCCTGACGCGGTTTCATGCCGCTGGAATGAGACAACGAAAAGCCCCGGTGCAGCGATGCGCCGGGGCTTTCTGCATTATGATGATCAGATCAAGCAAAAAGGCTTTGTTCTCGGCGGCAGCGGCGGCACGTCGAAGGCCTCGGGCGGAAGGCCGGCACGGGCACGGGCAACCATGTGCTCGAATGCGATTTCCAGATGCCCTGTGAATCGGTCCGTGTCGAACAGCGGCGCGATGAACCTTTGCTCGGCCAGATGCCGGCGCAATCCGGCGAGACGCTCAGGCTTTTCGTAGAGCGAGACGGCCATATCGACAAAGGCGCTCGGGGTGTCCGCGACGAGCGCCTCGAGCCCGATCGCCGACAGCAGGCTCTCCGAGACACGAGACGCGAAGTTCGTGCCCTTGAGCGCCACGACCGGCACACCCGCCCAGAGGCTGTCCGACGTTGTCGTGTGCCCCGTGTAGGGAAAGGTGTCGAGCGCCACGTCGGCGGCCTGCATGCGCGCCACGTGGGCCTCATACTCGGTGCGCCCCGCATAGATGATGCGGTCTGCCGCAATGCCGCGCGAAACCATGAAGTTCGTGAAATTGTCGCGCGCCACGGTCTCTGCGCAAAGAACCCAGAGCACGGAGCCCGGCGTGCGTTTCAGCACCTCTGCCCACAGGCTCGCCATGTCCGCCGTAATCTTCGCGACCTTGTTGAAAGACGCATAGACAAAGGCATCCTTTGGCAGGCCGGCTTCAGCCTTCGAAAGTGCCGGGGGCAGGGGTCGCAGCCGGCAGTCATTGGCCTGGTAGCTGTCGGGCATCCGGCAGTAAAGCTCGTGATAGAAGGCGCGCGAGCCGTCCCTCAGCACAATCGCGTCGCCGATCATGTAGTCGCAGTCGACGCCATGCGATGATCCCGGAAAGCCCATATAGGCAACCTGCACGGGGGCAAGGCCACGATTGACGAGGTCGACGCGGGAATCGCGCGTATGGCCTTTCAGGTCGACAAGGATGTCGAGCTCGTGGGCGCGGATCAGTGCCTCGGCCGCATCGTCATCCAGTGCTTGAATGTCGACGAGGTTGGGGTAGTCCCTGCGGAACCGGTGATCGGTCGCGGAAAGGTCGGGCTCGGTATAGCAGAACAGCCTGACGTCGAATTTCGCCGGATCATGGGCAAAGAGCACACCCTGAAACAGGATCATCGTCGGGTGCTGGTCCGAGACGTCGGCAGAGAGGTAGCCGACCCGGATGCGTTCCCCGAAGCGATGCGGTCGCGTGCGCCGGGCCATCCGGCTTTCGGGCGTAAAGGGCTTGCCCGTCGGCATATGCGTGACAAGGCTGTTCAGTCTTTCGTCACCGCACCACATGAGGTGGAAGAGGGGATCCTCACCCTCGAATGCCCAGGCTTCTCCGGCGAGCATCGCCTGATGGACGATCCCGTCAAGCGCGGCCAGCTCTTCCAGCGCAAGCTGGGTCCGCAGGATGCGGCGCAAGGTGAAGAGCGCTTCATGGGTCAGCGGTCCGTGGTCCTGCGCCAGACGCAACAGGCGCAAGGCCTCGGAATCGTTGCGCAATTGCGACTGGATGCGTGCCGCAAGCGTCAGCAGAAGGGGAGCAGCCTCGGGAAGGGCCAACGCCGCGCGATGGTAGAAATGCGCGGCCTCCGGGAGATGGTCGAGCTTCGCATAGGCCTGGGCTGCCGCAAGAAGGATGGGACCCGGCGCCTGACCATCGACCAGCATCGGCGCTGCCAGCGCGAGGCATTCCCGAAAACGGGCAGCCTGGAAAGCCTGCAGTACCGCCTCAGCCCTTTGCGTTTCGTCCATGTCCGACCTTTTTCCGAGGCGTTCTATGCGGACCCGCTTGCGCCAGCCTGACATGAGCTGTCTCAACGGCTTCACAGAGGGTGTGCACATCTGCGCCGTGCAGGGCTGCCATTCGCTTTCGCTGCATTGTCCTTTCCGGGCAGGAATATATATTGATGCCTGTATTTGATTTGAAATGCAGCCTTTGCCGGCAGGAATCCTGCCGCAAATGCCGCCCTGCAAACGGAAAGCCATATGCTTCTGACGCCCAGGCAGACGGAAATCATGGATTTGGCAAAAATCCAGGGACGCGTGCTTGTCGATGAACTGGCCTCCCGCTTTGCGGTGACGCCGCAGACGATCCGCAAGGATCTCAATGATCTCTGTGACGCCCGCATGCTGACCCGCATTCACGGCGGCGCGCATTTTCCGAGCGGCAACGAAAACCTGAAATACGAGGCGCGACGACTGATGGCCGCGGCCGAAAAGCAGGCGATCGGCAAGGCTGCAGCTGCGCTGATCCCGGACAACTCGTCGCTCTTCGTCAATATCGGCACCACCACCGAGGCCGTCGCTGAAGCGCTGACGGGTCATTCCGGCCTGATGGTCATCACCAACAACATCAACGTTGCAAACCGGCTTCGCGTGTACTCGTCCGTCGAAGTGGTCATTGCAGGTGGTGTCGTGCGCAGCACCGATGGCGGCATTGTCGGCGAGGCGGCGGTGGATTTCATCCGCCAGTTCAAGGTGGATTTCGCCGTGATCGGCGTGTCAGCCATCGATCCCGATGGCGCGCTGCTCGATTTCGATTTTCGCGAGGTGAAGGTGGCACAGGCCATCATCGCCAACGCGCGCCATGTGATCCTTGTCTCGGACGCCAGCAAGTTTGACCGCACCGCGCCGGTGCGCATCGGTCATATCTCGCAGGTTCATACGTTTATCACCGACAGCTGTCCCTCGGATGGTTTCCGCGACATCTGCGCGGAAGCGGGCATTCAGCTGATCGAAACGGCGGCCTCAGAGCAGGCCTAGTGGAGTGAATTTGACATTTGATACCCATCTGCAGCGAGCGCTCAAATCAAATGTCAAATTCGATAGCTCCACTCGAATCATAAGCTTGCTAGTGGTTTAATCGATTCCAACATTTGCCTGGGTGCTTGCAGCATCGGGATGCAAATGTTGGAATCAAACCACTAGTAATTTTCTGGCCATTTTATTTTCCGACCGGGCGCGGCGGATTGCGCCCGGTCGGAAAGCCTCACTCACGCTGCAGGGGCAAATGCAGCCTTGTGGGCTTCGAGGAACGCCTTGAGCTTGACCGGCGCCTTGCCTGTCAGCTTGGTGAAGCTGTCCGTGATGATGTCGAACTTGCCGGCGCGCGTGTTGGCGTCGAACGAAACGACCATCGGGACGATGAAGTCCGGAAGGCCGGCGGCGGTAAGGCCCTGGGCAAGACCTTCGTCCGGAACATGGACAACGGTGATCGGCTTGCCGGTGATCTCGCTAACAATGGCAGCAACCTCATCCACGGTGAAAAGTTCCGAGCCCGTCAGCGTGACCGTGCTGGACGAAGTGTCGTTCGATGCGAGCGCTGCAGCCGCGGCGCGTGCGAGATCTTCGCGGGCGATGTGCGGGGTTTTGCCCTGGCCGCTGGCGGTGTACCAGTGACCGGATGCGACAGCGTTCGACAGCGAACCGAAGAGGTTTTCCATGTACCAGCTGTTGCGCAGGATTGTGTAGGGCAGGCCGGAGGCCTTGATGACCTCTTCGGTGCCGAGATGGTCCGGCGCAAAGGTGACGAGCGATTCTTCCGGCTTCGGCATGGACGTGTAGAGGATGTGGCCAACGCCGACAGCCTTTGCGGCATTGACGGCGGCGGTGTGCTGCGAAAGGCGCAGACCCGGCTGGCCGAGTGCATCGGTCGAGATCAGAAGCAGGCGGCCGACACCTGCGAAGGCCTTTTCGAGCGTCTCCGGCTTTTCGAAGTCGGCAGCGACCGTCTTGATGCCCTTGGCGGCAAGATCTGCAAGCTTCGATGGATCGCGGGTCGCTGCAACGATGCGCGAGGGAGCAACGCCGTTGGATTCGATCAGGTGCTTGATGACGAGGCGGCCGAGCTGGCCAGATGCGCCGGTAACGAGCAAGGTGTCAGACATTGAATTGATCCTGTTCTGTTTGGAGTTCGCAGGCCACGCGAGCGCCCGGAAAAAGGGGCTGCTTGCACCACCTGAAAAGGAGAATGGTTCCTATTGTCTCTTTTCGGAACCAGGGCTACAATAGGAACATATGGGATGTAAAGTAGGCAGTTTTCGTGCGCCTAGGCACAGCGAAGGAACCACCCGATGACGTCAGCAAATGCCAGATCAGAAGCACTCGGCCGCCAGCTGGAGGATTTCCAGCCGGAAAACTGTCCGGTGCGCGATGTGCTTTCGCATCTCGGCGACAAGTGGAGCACCCTGATCATTGGCCTTCTGGGCAAGAAGCCGCATCGCTTCGGCGAACTGCGTCGCGCGGTCCCCGATATTTCGCAGCGCATGCTGACCCAGACACTCAAGGACCTGCAGCGCGATGGCCTGGTGAACCGCAAGGTGTTCCCGACCGTTCCTCCGGGCGTCGAGTATCGGCTGAGTGATCTAGGGCATTCACTGCTCACGCCTCTGGAGGCGCTTGTGGCCTGGGCCGAGAACAATCATCCGGCAATTCGCCAGGCCCGGATGGAATTTCGGATCGAAGCAGAGTGAACGCCCCGAAACGGGCGCTGGACAAAGAATTTCATGGCCGGAAGCCATTCTGAATCTTGCCATTTAATCGAATTAATTTATGTGTCAGCAGTCCCGCCATGATGGGAAACAGGAGCCGTTCAAGATGCGGACGGGAATGGCGATGAAGTGGAGAACGAAGTGACATCCAAACTGGACCAATTGCGCGCAATGACGACCGTTGTTGCCGATACCGGCGATATCGAGGCTGTCGCACGGCTGAAGCCGATCGATTGCACCACGAATCCGACAATTGTGCTCAAGGCGCTCGGTACGGACATGTTCAAGGATGTCTTCGCCGAGGCTGTTGCCTGGGGCAAGGCGTCGAACCTGTCGCATGACAAGGCCGTTTCCGCTGTTGCCGATCGTCTCGCCGTTTCTGTTGGCGCCGAACTCACCAAGCTCGTCCCGGGTCGCGTATCGACCGAAGTGGACGCCGATCTGTCCTTCGACTTCGATGCCTCCATTGCAAAGGCACACCAGATCATCGCCGACTACAAGGCGCGCGGCATCGACCGCGAGCGCATCCTCATCAAACTGGCCTCCACCTGGGAGGGCATCCGCGCTGCGGAAGTGCTGGAGAAGGAAGGCATCAACTGCAACCTGACGCTTCTCTTCTCGTCAGCCCAGGCCGTCGCCTGCGCCGATGCCGGCGTGTTCCTCATCTCGCCCTTCGTCGGTCGCATCCTTGACTGGTATAAGAAGGCCACCGGTGAAAACTACACCTCCGAGACCGATCCGGGCGTCGTATCCGTCCGCAGCATCTACAACTACTACAAGGTTCACGGCATCAAGACGGTCGTCATGGGCGCCTCCTTCCGCAACACCGGCGAAATCGAAGCGCTGGCCGGCTGCGATCGCTTGACGATCTCGCCACAGCTGATGGATGAGCTGGCTGCCGACAACGGTTCTCTGCCGCGCGTGCTTTCGCCTGAGAAGACGTCGCCGGTCGAGCGCGTCGCGATGGACGAAAAGACCTTCCGCTGGATGATGAACGAAGACGCCATGGCCACGGAAAAGCTGTCCGAAGGCATCCGCGCCTTTGCAAAGGATCTCGGCAAGCTGCGCGAGATGGTCGCGCAGAAGATGGCGTAACGCCCGAAAGAGACTTTCAAATGAAATGACAAGGCCGCCCTCGAGGCGGCCTTTCAGTTTGCAGCTGCGGCGACCACCTTGGCCCCAGCCGGCGTGCTCGATTGCTTGCGCAGCGCCTCGAGAACCACCTCGGCCTTCTGCGGCCTGCTCCAGTAATAACCCTGCCCCGTCGTGCATCCGAGCGACTTGAGGCGTTCGGCAACCTCGCGTGTTTCAATACCTTCGGCCACCGTCTTGAGGCCCAGGCCTTGTGCCATCGAAATGATGGCGCGGCACAGAACGGCGCTCTTGTTGTCGCTTTCGAGATCGCGCACGAATGCCTGGTCGATCTTGAGCGTGGTGATCGGGAAGCGGGCCAGATAGCTGAGCGACGAAAAGCCGGTGCCGAAATCATCGATCGTCAGCGACACGCCAAGGGCAACGATCGCATCCAGCGTTTCGCTGATATTGCTGTCATTGCCAAGCAGCAGGCTTTCGGTGAGCTCCAGCTCGAGCCATTCGCTTGAACAGTCGGTTTCGGCGAGACAGGACCCGAGCGTCCCGAGAAAACCGCCAAAGAGCAGCTGGCGCGCGGAGACGTTGACCGAGACCGCAAGCGGCTCGCTACGCATCGCGTTGACCTTCACGGCAAAGCGGCATGCATCCATCAGCACCCGGCGACCAATCTCGATGATCTGCCCTGTCTCTTCCGCGACCGGAATGAACTCGCCCGGCGAAACCACGCTTCCGTCTGATCTGATCCAGCGACAGAGCGCCTCGAAGCCTTTGGTCCGGCCTGTCACGAGATCATTCTTGGACTGGAAATAGGCCTGGAATTCCTCATTGCGCAATCCGTCGCTGATCATGCCTTCGAGCTCGAAGCGGCGCTCTGCATGGTGCGCCATGCTGCAGTCATAGGCCATCGTGCGGGCCCGCCCGGCAGATTTGGCGGCGTAAAGCGCCATGTCGGCAAAACGGAAAAGTTCGTGGGGGTCTTCAATCGCGTCGAACCCGAATGCGATGCCGATGCTCGTTGTGATGGCGATCTTGTCGACGCTGACGTTGACCGGTACATTCAATGCGGTGTGGATGCGCGCCGCAATCCGTTCGGCCTCGTCTACATTGGCAAGGTCAGGCAGAACGATTGCAAACTCGTCGCCGCCAAGCCGGCAGACGTACTCGGCGTTTCCAACGACATCGGTCAGACGCGCGGCGAATTCGACGATCAGTTCGTCGCCGACCGCATGGCCAAGCGTGTCATTGACGTATTTGAAGCGGTCGATGTCGAGCAGGAGAAGCGCGCACATCGAATCTGCTTGCTGGCATTCGTCCAGCACGCGCTGCAGGATCGACTGGAACGAGCGCCGGTTCTTCAACCCGGTCAGACTGTCGGTAAAGGCCAGCATCTGCAATTCGGCTTCGCTGCGTGCCAGTCGCCGCTCGATTTCCTTGCGGGCGGTTACATCGCGGCCGATCCCGAGCACGGAGAGAACGGAGCCAGCGGCATCAAGCTCCGGGAACCAGCGAACTTCATTGACGTGCCTGTCGCCCTTGCGATCAACGAAGCTCACTTCGGTGACAGTGCCCTTGCCGGTCTCGAACACGCTACCGATCGCAGACCGGATCTCCGCTGCGACCGGGCCGTTCGTCATATGCTCGAAGCCACCGGTCTTCAGCTGCTCGATCGTTGGGTACTCGGCGATCTCGAAGAATTCGCGCATGGCGCGGTTCATGTGGATATATTGAAAGTCGCGGCTAACCCGAAGCAGCCTGTCCGGGATATTGTCCGTCAGCGATCGGTAATCCCCTTCGCTGCGACGCAGCTCGGTTTCGAGGCGGCGCCATTCCGTTGTTTCGCGAGCGGTGCCGAGGATCCCGATCGGATTGCCATCTTCGTCGCGCAAGGCGAGCTTGCGCACATCGAAATAGCGGGGCGCTCCATCAGCGCCAGGGACAAGATGTTCGAAGGTGATGATCTCATTGGATTGCAATGCCTGACGATCCGTCGCTTCATGCACCCGCGCCTGGCCGTCATGCGTGGCTGTCGGTGTCTTGCCGATCAGATATCCACTTGGCACACCATTGAAGCGATCGAACATGTCGTTGCTGAGAACGTAGCGCCCGTCAGCGTCCTTGAGCCAGACCATGTCTGGGAAGAGCCGCACGGCGGCCGTCAGCGACGCCAGCATCTTGCGCTGTGCGCCGAGGCGCTCGATTTCGGAACTGTCGCGCACATAGCCCGACATGAAGACACCGGCCTCGGTCTCGATGACTTCCGCCTTGATCTCGATATTGAGAACCACGTCTCCGATAATGACTTCCAGGAAGGTGCCGACCGGGCCGCGCTCTTTCATCAGCGCATTCATCCGGTCTATGAAGATGGCGCGCTTCTCAGGCTCCATCGTGGCAATGGCAAGCTCGAACGTCTGCTGGTTCAGGTCGGGATCGCAAAAGGACAAGGGTCCGATGGATCCACAGGCAGATTCGAGCACCAGCCCCTGGTCCGGCGCCCGCCGGAGCACAAAGATGACGCCCTCCAAATAGCGTGCAGCGTCAGCAAGCTGCGGAATGCCCGACATGCAGAAACCTCACTTCCCCCGATATGAAGATCCCACAAAAGATTGAGAATTTGCTAAATCACATTGCCTTAAATTAATGCATCACGACAATCATATTGGTCGGAACCCATATTTCGGATCCCGCGACGACCTCCATGCTATTGACATTGGCCGATAAAACATAAAAGCCGACTGTGCATAACCTAGATCAGGCCGGAGATATGAATGGAACCGAACACCCAGACCGGAAACGCAATCCTGTTCGGCAAGCCGTGGATCTTCATTCGCGGCGTTCCCTCGCTGAATTTCCTGCCGCCGGAAGGCCCGCCGGAAATCGCCTTTGCCGGACGATCGAACGTGGGCAAATCCTCGCTCATCAACGCCCTGACCGGCGTCAAGGGGCTTGCCCGCACGTCCAACACGCCGGGCCGCACGCAGGAGCTCAACTATTTCGTGCCTGATGGCTATTCCGGAGAAGCGGGCGATCTGCCGCCTGCCGCCATGGTCGACATGCCCGGTTACGGATATGCGCAGGCGCCGAAGGAAACCGTCGAAAACTGGACGAAACTCGTCTTCGACTATCTGCGCGGCCGCGCAACGCTCAAGCGCGTCTATGTGCTGATCGACAGCCGCCACGGCATCAAGAAGAATGACGAAGAGGTGCTGTCACTTCTCGACAAGGCGGCCGTGTCCTATCAGGTCGTCCTGACCAAGTCCGACAAGATCAAGCCGCCGGCGGTTGAAAAACTGCTGGCCGAAACGCTGGAGAAGATCCGCAAGCGCCCCGCTGCCTATCCTGAAGTTCTGGCGACCTCTTCGGAAAAGGGCGTTGGAATGGAAAGCCTGCGGTTCGCGATCGAGACGATCATCAACACCTGACAAAAGACAGCGCCGCACGTCGGGGAAACGTGCGGCGCTGCTGTGAGGCGCGACTTTGGAAGTTGCGCTGGAAAGGTGGCGCTGGATTACATCTTCGGCAGCAGCACGTGGTCGATCACATGGATCACGCCGTTCGACTGCTGTACGTCCGCGATGGTGACATGGGCGACGCCGCCGGCTTCGTCGGTCAGCGTGATCTTGCTACCCTTGGCCTTGACCTTGAGAATGCAGCCGCCAACCGTCTTCACGTCGTGTTCGCCGCCGTCATCCTTGACCATTTTCTTGATGGCGGACGACATCGCATCGGCTGCCACGACATGGCAGGTCAGGATCTTGACCAGCTTGGCCTTGTTTTCAGGCTTTAGCAGGGTGTCGACAGTGCCCTTGGGCAGCTTGGCGAAGGCTTCGTTGGTGGGCGCGAAGACCGTGAAGGGGCCGGCGCCTTCGAGCGTGCTGACCAGGCCCGCAGCCTTCACGGCAGCGACCAGCGTCGTGTGATCCTTGGAGTTGACTGCATTCTCGACGATGTTCTTGGTCTTGTACATCGGCGCGCCGCCGACCATCGGGTTGGCTGCAAAGGCAACGGCGGGGATGGCGATCGAGGCGACGGCGAGGGTACGGATCAGATTCTTGAGCATGACGTTCTCCTGACGTTGACCGGGACTTGTGCCCTTCGGTCGTTGACCCCCTTGTGGGGTTACATCAGGAGATACGCAGCGCATTCGAAAAGAGTTTCAGCCGAACGCAACTTTTTTTGAAGCCATGAAAAAGGCCGAAGCAACAGGCTTCAGATTTCGCCGATCCTGGCTGTCGCCAGCACAGGGCCTGTCGGCAGCTTCGTCGGAGACCCGCCATAGGGTTCCAGCGACACGGCAAGTGTCATGCCATCCGTCAGGCTGTTGCGCAGCCCTTGCGGAATGACGATGTCGCCATTGCCCGTGTCAGGCAGCACGCCAAGCGGCACCGGCGCGGCACTGCCATCGATCAGCCAGAGCTCGAGCGACTTGGCATTGCGCCCACCGGCGGCCACCGGCGTCACACTGAGGCGTCCGCTGGCACGGTCGAATGCCATGACGAGGCTCACCTGCGACTGGGTCGGTGTCAGCGTTGCCAGGAGGCGCGGCGCAGTCTCGCGCGGTCCGAACAGCCCGCTTCCCGTTCCGGCGACAAAAAGGGCTGCAGCCAGAGAGACGACCGCCAGCCCGCGCCAGAAGGAGACCGAAGCCCAGAGCGCCCGGAACGGCGTCGACGGGCGGGCACCGGAAGCAAACAGCCGGTTTTCGATGGCATTCAGCATCCACGGGGCAGGAGCCTGCTGGGGTGCATAATCGCCGTTGAAGTCCGCGAGATTGGCCTGCCAGCGATCAACGATGCGCGCAAACGCCTTGTCCTGGCGAATGCGATGTTCCACCCGCAACCGTTCGGCCAAAGGGAGAACACCGAGGACATATTCCCCGGCAAGAACCTCGTCGCGGCTGCGATCGCTCTTCTTGTTGTCCGGCTGGGTCATTGGTCCATGCACTCTCTCAGTTTCATGAGGCTGCGCCGCAGCCAGGTTCGCATCGTGTTCAGCGGAACGCCGTAGCGCTCCGCAAGCTCGGTATAGCTGAGGCCTTCCACATAGGCTCCGCGCACGGCCTCGGCGCGATCGCTTTCCAGCGTCTTCATGCAGTCATCGATCCGGCGGCCTTCGCCGGCATTGATGGCGCTCTTCTCCGGATCCGGCAAAGGGTCAGCGATTTCGTCTGCCTCGCCGAGCTCTTCGCTGTCCGGTTTGCGTCGTCTCAGGATATCGATTGCCGTGTAACGCGCAATGGATATCAGCCATGTCATCGGCGACGAAACGTCATCCCTGTAGGCGGATGCATTGCGCCATGCCTTGACGTATACGTCCTGCAGAGCCTCCTCTGCATCCGCCCTGTCCTTCAACATACGCAGGCAGACGGAAAAAAGTTTCCCGCTTGTACGCTGATAAAGCAGTTTGAAAGCCGCGCGATCGCCCAGCCCCGTGCGGGCAATCAGCGCTGCGGTTTCCGCATCCTCCAAACCTTTGCCCGAGGCCAAGCCACACCCTCCCGCGCGCCTGAATTATGTCGCATCAATTATTCACATCGTCATCGAAACACACTAGAGGATTTTTCTACAGTTTTGAATCGCCTCATGCGGCGATTTGGGCCCAACGAAATCCCAAGAGGCGAGACGATGTCCGAGACCGAAAGCGAAACCCAGGCGCGGCTGCTTGCGCAGGCGCTCCCCTTCATGCAGCGCTATGAACACAAGACGATCGTCGTCAAATACGGCGGCCATGCCATGGGCAATGCCGAACTCGGCAAGGCCTTTGCCGCCGACATCGCGCTGCTCAAGCAGTCTGGCGTCAATCCGGTCGTCGTTCACGGCGGCGGCCCGCAGATCGGCGCCATGCTGACGAAGATGGGCATCGAAAGCCGCTTCGAGGGCGGGCTTCGCGTTACCGACGAAAAGACGGTCGAGATCGTCGAGATGGTGCTGGCGGGCTCGATCAACAAGGAGATCGTTGCGCTGATCAACCAGACCGGCGAATGGGCGATCGGCCTCTGCGGCAAGGATGGCAACATGGTCTTCGCGCAAAAGGCGAAGAAGACCATGATCGACCCGGATTCCAACATCGAGAAAGTGCTGGACCTGGGCTTCGTCGGCGAAGTGGTCGAAGTGGACCGCACGCTGATCGATCTTCTGGCCAAGTCGGAAATGATCCCGGTCATCGCTCCGGTCGCGCCCGGCCGCGACGGGCACACCTACAACATCAATGCCGATACGTTTGCGGGTGCCATTGCCGGCGCACTCAATGCCTCGCGCCTTCTCTTCCTGACTGATGTTCCCGGCGTTCTCGACAAGAACAAGGAACTGATCAAGGAGCTTTCGGTTGCTCAGGCGAAGGCGCTGATCAAGGACGGTACGATTTCCGGCGGCATGATCCCCAAGGTCGAAACCTGCATCGAGGCGATCGAGGCGGGCGTTCAGGGCGTCGTCATTCTCAACGGCAAGACCAGCCACGCCGTCCTGCTTGAACTCTTCACCGAACAGGGTGCGGGCACCCTGATCGTGCCCTGAGGGAGTGACATAGAGTGTTTTGAAAGGCCCGGCTCTGCCGAGCTTTTTTGCTCAAGTTTGCACGCTGACAAGAATGAAGTTTGGTGCCAAAAGAGGACAAAAGGGGCTCCTGACCGCATCCGAGATAGACCATGAAAACACATTAATATCAAGTTCCTGAGTCTGCAGCATCGGAGCAGTGATTTGACCTTCTGTACTCCAATTTGTCCTGAAAGTGTACCTTATGACAGTGGGATTGATCTACATTGCAGTCCGACGCGGTGTAACACCTGCTTAAGTTCAATGTGATAACCCGAAGCCAACAGCAGAACGGTTGGTGGAGAGAACAGGTGCGGTTTGTAGTCGTTGTCTTAAGCTGCTTCGCCGCATTGCTGGAGGTTTCTCTTTGGAACGCCTTGAGCCCAGTGGTTGTACGAGCGCTGGTCGGTCTGATTGGCGCTGCTGTGGGTGCTGCTTTTGGTGCCGCGATTGGGAAATACCCTGCGGCGTTTATGTTCATGGGATTTCTCGCCATCTTCCTTCTTGTACCTAGCCAACCAGTGGTCACAGCCCGAAACGCTCGTTTCAACTGGTGGCGAGAAAGGTCGTCAAGCTTCCCGGAGCCTTGGCGGCAACTTGTTACTCGGCTATTGAACGCCGCCAGCATTTCTTGACGCCCCACCCGGTGCCACTGGGGGATTTCCCGCTACCCGTATAAGCGGTAAGCCAAACAGAAATTTTCTGAAAAAGGTCGCAGTCTAAGGAAGTGATTAGCCTGAGGTTTACAGCTTTGGGTCTATGGTTGCTCCGTCACCTGCAACCAAGAGAAACGCCCATGACTGAAACGCCGAGGCAACTTGTGATACGATTTTGCATCGGTGCCGTGAGCCTGTTCGTCGGCCTCTATTTCCGCGACTTCTTACGTGCGAACGTGAACATCCACATGCTCATTATGGGCTTTTCCATTTTCCTGTTTCTAGCCCTGTGGTTCATCTGGCGCAAAGTTGCGGGAGGCTTTTGGTTGGCGCTCGCCTGTGGGGTGACGCTGGTGCTGATGTTTTATACCGTCGTCCTGATAGACCAATTTACGGGTAGTACTAATCTCGGTGTGATGGTCAGCTTTGCTGTTGCGTACGGAATGGCCGTGCTTGGCCAACGCACCGGCCTCCTCAAGAACTTTGACTTTGGGTCGAAGGCAGCCCCGGGTGGCGGAAGCCACGGAGACCCAGATAACAGCTGATCCTAACCGCTTCCCTTGCGGTTCTCTCGGGGTCCACTTGGCAGTGTTCCGCGAGACCTTCTCGCATAGCAGAGGTTCGGCTTGTTTCCTGCGGCAGCTGGCACACACGGCTCGGCTTGCCAGTGTCTTCAGTTGCGCTTCTGGTCCACAGCGGTAGGCGGCGTTCAACAGGTCCACCGGGGAAAGCCGGAGGCACCAGCCGCACTCCAGAAAGAGCAACAGGCGTTCCTCTGCGACATCCCGGATTGTCCATTCGGAGAATACCATCGCCTTCCATCCCGCTTGTTGGATTCCAGAGGACGACCTTGGACCGTCGAGGACGGAAACCCTACGAAAGGCAACAAAAAACCCCGCCGAAGCGGGGTTTTTGGATGGTTCCGAAAAGTCCGGAACAGAAAATTGGTGCCCAGAAGAGGACTCGAACCTCCACACCCTTGCGAGTACCAGCACCTGAAGCTGGCGCGTCTACCAATTCCGCCATCTGGGCGACGGAGTGCGATGTAGTTGGGCAGGCTTTGTCTGTCAACAGTGATTTTCAAAAAACAATCATAAAGTTGACATGCCGCCTGCGCCTCAGCTTTCGGCGCCCGCCCGGTCGGTATGGCCGAGGTCGCGCTCGGGGTCGATGACATCGCGCACGCGCTGCTTGAGGTCCTTCGGGCCGGGAAAGCCGCCATCGCGCTTGCGCTCCCAGACGAGTTCGTCGTTGACCCGGATCTCGAAATTCCCGCCGGTCCCGGGGATCAGTGCCACCTCGCCCAGCGTCTCGCCAAAGGTCGAGAGCAGCTCCTGCGCCATCCATCCGGCGCGCAAGAGCCAGTTGCACTGTGTGCAATAAAGGATCGTCACTCTGGGTTTGCCGTTCATGCCCGCTCCGTCGCTCTCTCTTCCGGTGTCGTATATCGTTCATTTTGCCCGCTTCCCGCAGGTTGCGCACTTCCAAATCGCGCAAAAAGTCTTAAGAGGGAAGCGGGAAAAATTTCACAAGGCCGGACATGTCCAGATTTGACGTGCTGACGATCGGAAACGCGATCGTCGATATCATTTCCTCCTGCGAGGACGGGTTCCTGATCGATCACGCCATTTCCAAGGGTGCGATGAACCTCGTGGATGCCACGCGCGCCGAGCTTCTCTATGCCAAGATGGGTCCGGCGCTGGAAACATCGGGCGGAAGTGCCGGCAACACCGCGGCGGGCGTGGCCAATCTCGGCGGAACGGCCGCCTATTTCGGCAAGGTTGCGCGCGACCAGCTGGGCGAAATCTTTACCCACGATATCCGGGCCCAGGGCGTGCATTTCGAAACCCGGCCGCTGGCCGAAGGCGCCCCGACGGCGCGGTCGATGATCTTCGTGACGCCGGATGGCGAACGCTCGATGAACACCTATCTCGGTGCCTGCGTCGAGCTCGGTCCGGAAGATGTCGACGCTGCGGTCGTGGCGGACGCAAAGGTCACCTATTTCGAAGGCTATCTGTGGGATCCGCCGCGCGCCAAGGACGCCATTCGCGAATGTGCGCGCATCGCCCATGAAAACGGCCGCGAAATGTCGATGACGCTGTCCGACAGCTTCTGCGTCGACCGCTATCGCGCCGAGTTCCTGGAACTGATGCGCAGCGGCACGGTCGATATCGTGTTTGCCAACCGCGCGGAAATCCTGGCGCTCTACGAGACGAGTGACTTTGAAGCCGCGCTCGGCCAGATCGCAAAAGACTGCAAGCTCGCTGCGGTGACGTTGAGCGAAGACGGCTCGATCATCGTCAGGGGCGACGAACGCATTGCAATTGATGCCATCACGGTGGATCAGGTGGTCGATACGACGGGTGCCGGCGATCTCTATGCCGCAGGCTTCCTGTTTGGCTACACCAAGGGTCTTGATCTCGAGACCTGCGGCAAGCTCGGCAGTCTCGCCGCCGGCATCGTGATCCAGCAGATCGGCCCGCGCCCGCGTGCGTCGCTGAGGGAAAAGGCGATCGCGCTGAAGCTTATTTGAAGGCTTCGCCCGGATAGGCGCCCCAGATCTCGGCCTGCGAGACCCAGCCTTCGCTGCCCTGCACTTCCGCCTTGCACCAGTCGCCGGTGCATTCCTTGAGGTTCACGACGACGCCGGGCTGCAGCTTGGCGACGGCGCTGCCGTCCTTGGCGGCCGTGCGCCTGAGATAGACAAACACCTTGTCGCCCTTGTCCTTCATCCACGGCGCGGCAACGGCGGTGCGCTGGCCCGAGAGCATGGAGTGGTAGACCCAGCCTTCGGTGCCTTCCGAATCGCGAATGCGCCGCCAGTTTTCAAACTCCGCAATGATTTCCACCGGCAGGCCCGGCCGTGTGTAGAGCCAGGATGCCGCATATTCCGTGCCCGGGCCAACGCGCAGGTTCATGCGCGCAGCCTTCAGGCTGGCAAACCGGGGCAGGGGAAGCCCGCTCACGCCCTTGTTGACGGCCTGTGCGTCGGACTGCGGTGCAGCGATCAGAAGCGACGTCACGGCCAGCGCCGCAATTGCTGCCAGATGCCGCCAGCGAGTTGAAGGAAATGCCATTTCAGCGAAGTGCCCGTACCTGTGATGTTCTCTGGAGGAATTATTCCGTGTCTTCGGCAAGACAGTCATCAGGCCACCGATTGACGAGAAACGTTTGTCTTCGCTGACGGGTCTGATAAAAATCGGAATGACTCGGACAACACGTTGCGCCAACTTGGTTAAAGACCTCTGAACAAGGCGATGAAAGCCCCATGACGACAAAGAAAAAACCCAAGGTCTATATCACGCGAAAGCTGCCCGAACCGGTGGAAACGCGCATGCGCGAACTGTTCGATGCCGAGCTGAACCTCGATGATCGCCCGCGCACCCAGCCCGAGCTCGTGGCGGCGGTCAGGTCTGCCGATGTCCTGGTGCCGACCGTCACCGACCGGATCGATGCTGCGCTGATCGAGCAGGCCGGCCCGCAATTGAAGCTGATCGCCAGCTTTTCCAACGGCGTCGACAACATCGATGTCGAGGCGGCTGCCCGCAAGGGGATAACGGTCACCAACACACCGAATGCGCTGACGGAAGACACCGCCGACATGACCATGGCGCTTATCCTCGCCGTGCCGCGACGGCTTGCCGAAGGTTCGCGCGTGCTGACCGACAGCCATGGCGAATGGGCGGGCTGGTCGCCAACATGGATGCTTGGCCGCCGCATCTGGGGCAAGCGCATCGGCATCATCGGCATGGGGCGCATCGGCACCGCCGTTGCGCGGCGCGCCAAGGCCTTTGGGCTTTCGATCCACTATCACAATCGCAAGCGGGTCAATCCAGCAACCGAGGAAGAGCTGAATGCGACCTATTGGGACAGCCTGGACCAGATGCTGGCCCGGGTCGATATCGTATCCATCAATTGCCCTTCGACACCGGCGACGTTCCATCTCCTATCCGCCCGCCGCCTCGAACTGATGCAGCCGTCGAGTTATATTGTGAACACCGCGCGTGGCGACGTGATTGACGAGGACGCACTGATCAAGAGCCTCAGGGCCGGAAAGATCGCGGGCGCGGGCCTCGATGTGTTCGAGAACGAACCAAGCGTCAATCCGAAGCTTCTGAAGCTTGCCGAACAGGGCAAGGTCGTCCTTCTGCCGCACATGAGTTCTGCAACGCTCGAGGGCCGCATCGACATGGGCGACAAGGTCATCATCAACATCCGCACCTTCTGCGATGGTCATCGGCCGCCGGATCGGGTGTTGCCCGCTCGCGTCTGACGACGCGCCAGAATACGGTCCAAATTTAAAATTGACGTTTACGTCAATGTAAGATATTCAGCGAGAATGCTTGAATAGCTCCGTTGAAGGTCTATTCTGCATGTCGTGTTGGAGGACACGCTCAGCCTTTTTGGCCAGTTGTAATGGGTTAGGGAGATCGCATTGTCTCAAGCTGTCAGCACCATCGAAGGCGGAACATCCGACCGCCCCTGGCTCAAGTCCTATCCGCCGGGTGTGCCGGCCGATATTCCGGCTTCGCCGTTCGCCTCTCTGGCCGAGATGATCGAGCACAATTGCCGTCAGTTTGCCAACCGTGCCGCCTATGACAGCATGGGCAAGACGATGACCTATGCAGAGCTGGATGCGCTCTCCGCCAAGGTCGGCGGCTGGCTGCAGGCGCAGGGGCTGAAGAAGGGTGATCGCGTCGCGATCATGATGCCCAACATTCTGCAATATCCGGTGGTGGTGGCGGGCGTGCTGAGGGCAGGCTTTGTCGTGGTCAACGTCAACCCGCTCTACACGCCGCGCGAACTTGAGCACCAGCTCAACGATTCCGGCGCCAGCGCCATCTTCGTTCTGGAAAATTTCGCCAACACCGTTGCGGAAGTTGTGGCCAGAACGGCCGTGAAGAAGGTCGTGGTCGCCTCAATGGGCGATCTGCTCGGCCTCAAGGGCCATATCGTCAATTTCGTCGTCCGCAAGGTCAAGAAACTGGTGCCCGCCTGGTCGCTGCCGGGCCACGTCGCCTTCAAGTCGGTGATTGGGGCCAACAAGCCGCTGGCGCGCCCGTCAATTGTCCCTTCCGACGTTGCATTCCTGCAATATACGGGCGGCACCACGGGGGTTTCGAAAGGAGCAACCCTTCTCCACTCCAACCTGCTGGCCAACATTGCACAGAACCGCGCCTGGCTGGCGCCGGTCTATACGCGCAAGGATCTGCCCGACCAGTTCATCTATGTTTGCGCCCTGCCGCTCTATCACATCTTCGCATTGACGGTGAACATGTTCATGGCGCTGGACCTTGGCGGATTGAACATCCTGATTGCCAATCCGCGCGACATTCCCGCCTTCGTCAAGGAAATCAGCCGTCACAAGTTCCATATATTCCCGGCATTGAACACGCTCTTCAACGCGCTGGCCAACAATCCGGAGTTTCAGAAGCTGGACTTTTCCAGCCTCATGCTGACGCTGGGTGGCGGGATGGCGGTCCAGCGCGCCGTGGCCGAGCGCTGGAAGGCCCTGACGGGCAACTTCATTGCCGAGGGCTACGGCCTTTCCGAAACCTCGCCGGTTGCGACTAGCAACCGCGCTGATGGAACGGAATATACCGGCACGATTGGCCTTCCCATGCCGTCGACCTACATCGACATCCGTGATGATGACGGCACTAGCCTTCCGATCGGCGAGGCGGGTGAAATCTGCATTCGCGGACCGCAGGTGATGGCAGGCTACTGGCAGCGCCCCGAAGAGACGGCCAAGGTCATGACCGCGGACGGTTATTTCCGCAGTGGCGACATCGGCATGATGCTCGACGATGGCACGGTGAAGATCGTCGACCGCAAGAAGGATATGATCCTCGTCTCCGGCTTCAACGTCTATCCCAATGAGATCGAGGACTACGTGGCCACGCACCCTGGCGTGCTGGAAAGTGCAGCCGTCGGCGTGCCGGACCAGCATTCGGGCGAGACCGTCAAGCTCTTCGTCGTCCGCAAGGACGCCAATCTGACGGAAGCTGACATCAAGGCCTATTGCGTCAAGGGTCTGACCAACTACAAGCGGCCGAAGTTTGTCGAATTCCGGGACAGCCTTCCGAAGTCGAATGTCGGCAAGATCCTGCGCAAGGATCTTCGTTGAGGCAAAAAGACGCCATTGGCGGTCATTGTCATTGATGCAGAAAGGCCGCCCGGAAAGGGCGGCCTTTTGATGTTGACGGGCAAAATAAAAGGACCGCTGGAGCGGTCCTTCAATCATTCTGCGAAATGGCCTGACCGTGAGGCTCAGTGAGCCTGTTCGCAGGGGTCAACGCCATAAGCCGGCGAACAACCAGCCTTGGAGGCAACCGCAGTCGGGGCCGCGAAGGACGCGCCCAGGATGATCAACGCTGCGCATGCAAAGAAAATGGATATGGACTTGCCCATAATGTGGATCGCCTCTCTGAAAACTCGCCGCCTCTCGACGGAACCCCGTGGGGCCGTGGTTGTCTAGTTCCGGCCCGCGGGAATATCAATAAGGGATTAAGCTGAATCCGAGGTTAAGACGCGGTTCAAATTACGTGACGTATTTTAGCAACGGTTCACTGCGATACAGCGCATGCGGGAAAGGCGCGCGGCTGCACGCCAATCCCCAATTTCCCTGATCAGGCAGCCTTGCCGGAGCGCGTATACTGGCCCTGCGGACGATAGCGCACGAGATAGGCGGGAAGGATCGGCTCAACCAGTGTCGGCTTCACGCCCATCCCGGCGAGCGTGCGGCCTTCGGCTTCGGCTTCCTTGGAAACAACGTTGTCCTGCTTCAGCAGCTTGACCTGATCAGGGGTGATCGGCGGTGCAACGAATGGCACCAGCGAAGCAACGGAACCAATCAGCGACGCGATGGAGAAGGGCAGCGAGACATAGGACTTCTTGCGGTCGATGACCGACAGCATCAGGTCCATGCACTGGCGGAACGTCAGAACTTCCGGGCCACCGAGTTCGTAAATCTTGCCGGACTGGGCGGAGCCATCGACAACGCGGGCAACAGCTTCTGCGATATCGGCAACATAGACCGGCTGGAAGGCAGTCTTGCCTCCGCCGATCAACGGCAGGAAAGGCGCCGTGCGGGCCATGTTGGCAAACTTGTTGAAGAACTGGTCTTCCGGGCCAAACACGACGGACGGACGCAGGATCGTCGCGTCGGGCAGGATTTCACGGATCGCCTTCTCGGCCAGGCCCTTGGTGCGGGCGTAGCTGGAACTGCTCGATGCATCGGCGCCGATGGCGGAAAGGTGGATCAGCTTGGCGCCGGCAGCGCGGGCAGCTTCAGCAACGGCGCGCGCGCCGAAATCCTGAACCGCATCGAACTTGTTGCGTCCGGCCTCGTGCAGGATGCCGACGCAGTTGATGACGAAATCGGACCCTTGCGCTGCGCTGTCAACCGAGTTGCGATAGCGCAGGTTTGCCTGAACGAATGAAATCTGCCCGACATTGCCGAGCGGCTGCAGGAAGCCGGCAAGATCAGGCCGGCGAACCGCCACACGGATGCGGTAGCCGCGCTTGGCGAGCGCTCTGACGATATAGCGGCCTACAAATCCCGAGCCGCCGAAAATGGTCACGAGTTTGGTCTGATTGGCCAATGTCATCGTTTGAACTCCTGAAGTCCGAATAAGGTGCTGTTTTCAAGGTTTCTTAGACGAATTCCGCAACAAGGTGAAGAGAGCCGCGAACCCTTGTGTTGCAGCGCATATAACAAAACGCAAGGAACGCGTCTCAAACGCCTTCGATCAGCACCATTTCGCCGTCTGCAACCTCGCGGCGGATCTTCGCAGCGACCTGATATTCTGGCGAATGATAGCATTCGTGGGCAACGGCAAGTGATTCGAATTCAATGACCACGTTGCGCGCGCGCGCCGTTCCCTCGATCGCCTCGATCTGGCCGCCACGCGCCAGAAACTTTGCGCCATACTTGTCGAAAGCCACCTTGGCGGCTGCGACATAATCCTTGTAGCGCTCGGGATCGCGCACATCCATGCGGGCAACCCAGTAACCTTTGGCCATGATTGTCTCCTCTCAGACTTTTGTTGTTGCCATTTCGGCGAGAATCGCCTGCGCGGCTGCGCGCGGGTCCTCCGCCTTCACGATCGGCCGTGCAACGACCAGATGGCTAGAGCCGGCGCGGATTGCCTGCGAAGGCGTCATGACGCGCTTCTGGTCGCCCTTGTCGGCACCAGCCGGACGGATGCCCGGCGTGACAACTGCAAGCTCGGGCCCGACGATCTTTCGCACTGCGGAGGCCTCTTCGGCCGAGCAGACGATACCGCCCATGCCGGCAAGGCGCGCCTGTTCGGCGCGGCGCAGCACCAAAGTGTGCGGGTCGTATTCATAGCCCGCCTCGATCATGTCCTGTTCGTCCATGGAGGTGAGCACCGTGACGCCAAGCAGGCAAAGGCCTGACCCTTGCGCGGCCGCGACTGCCGCGCGCATGGCTTTCGGATAGGCGTGCAGCGTCAGCATGGTCATGCCCATCTTGGCGATGTTTTCGACTCCGCTCGCGACCGTGTTGTCGATGTCGAGCAGTTTCATGTCGAGGAAGATTTTCTTGCCGCTTTTGGCCAGATCGCGGGCAAATTCCAGTCCGCCGGCAAAGGCCAGCTGATAGCCGATCTTGTAGAACGTGACGTCGCTGTCCAGCTTGCGAACAACGGCTTCCGCTTCGCGCACGCTTGGCACATCCAGACCCACGATCAACCGGTCGCGCATGTCTTCACTCATTGAACAGCCCCTGCTCTTGCCTTTCTTCGTGGATTGGCATGCAGCACAAAGGATGGCAAGGCATTTGTGCCCTTATCCGCCGCTACGGGCGACACCGTTTGCTGTGCGAACCGCAGAGAGGGCAAACCGGAAACCGGGCGGCACGGCGCGACCCCCAAATGTGATCTCGAACATCTTTGTCTCGCCGGGCAGGATCGTCACCAGCATCTCATCCACCTCGGCTTGCGGATGAAGCGTATCTGCGAGAATGCAGAAGTCGCGCAGGAGCGATTTCGCCGTGATGCTGATCTGCACCCGATCGGGACGCTGGACAACAGAATGTTCAAAGCTCGGCTCGGGATAGGCGATCTCCTGATCCCGGGCGAAGAACCAGAGAGCCTCGGCCTGACCCATGCGTGCGCGCAGGAACTCGCGGGCCGGGTCTGCAGGCGTGACGATGGCCTGCGGCAGGTCGATTTCCGCCTTTTCGAAACGGTCGCAAAGCACCCGCCAGACCTTGTGGCTGGCCAAAACACGTCCCTCCAGATCGAGCCGTTCGATGGTGAACGGCACGCGCCAGAAGAGCGTCGTTTCATTGACGGCGATGGATTTCAAGGTGTCGCCGCGCGGTTGAATGGTCAGAAGGTGCGGCTGATAGGCGGATTTGAGCGCATGCCAGAGCGGCTTCTTGCGCCCCGCGCCGTCGATGGCCGCCCAGGATGTAACCGGCCAGCAGTCATTCAGTTGCCAGACGATCGCGCCCATCGTCACGGGCCGATGAGAGCGCATGTGCTCGATGCCCAGCTGGATGGCGCGCGCCTGATTGAGCTGGGTTACGAAATGCCAGTCCTCGAATGTCTTTGGAGGCGGAAACCTGCCCTCAAGGCCGCGCAGCAGTTTGTCATTGCCGAGTGTCGCCTTCTGATGGTGCAGGACGCCCGGGGAATCCGAGGCTGGCACTCTGTCACGCACCGAACCGGCAATCGTTGCCAGAGCGGGTGGCGCCTGCCAGCCGAATTCCGAGCAGAAGCGCGGAATGTAGTCACGATACGTCTCGTAGCCGACCTCGTTCCAGACGTCCCAGATATGCATGCAGCCGTGATTGGGCAGATTGGGCGCAAGATCCATCGAACCGGAATAGGGGCTCCCG
>ERZ1034379.3-NODE-3-length-168041-cov-4.878145_pt1 | contig 168041 bp, 152 predicted proteins | sample MGYA00520614_ERZ1034379 | MGnify/ENA primary metagenome ERZ1034379 (study PRJEB33736, sample SAMEA104288465) | Azolla filiculoides | biome: Urban; feature: water surface; material: ditch water | place: Netherlands | collected 2014 ... | reverse complement strand
CGTCCGGCGCGATGAGGCCGGCGCGGGCGCCGCCTTCGATCGTCATGTTGCAGACCGTCATGCGGCCTTCCATGGACAGCGAGCGGATCGCTTCGCCTGCGAATTCGATCACGTGGCCCGTACCACCGGCGGTGCCGATCTCACCGATGATGGCCAGAACGATATCCTTGGCGGTCACGCCTTCCGGAAGCTTGCCGTCAACACGCACCAGCATGTTCTTGGCCTTCTTCTGGATCAGCGTCTGGGTCGCCAGAACGTGCTCGACTTCCGAGGTGCCGATACCGTGCGCCAGAGCGCCGAATGCGCCATGCGTCGAGGTGTGGCTGTCGCCGCAGACGATCGTCATGCCCGGCAGCGTAAAGCCCTGCTCGGGGCCGACAATGTGCACGATGCCCTGACGCTTGTCGTTTTCGGAGTAGTATTCCACGCCAAAGTCGGCAGCATTCTTGGCAAGCGCTTCGACCTGGATGCGGCTTTCCTCGTTCTTGATGCCGGTGTGGCGATCAGGCGTGGTCGGAACGTTGTGGTCGACAACGGCGAGCGTGCGTTCCGGCGAGTGAACCTTGCGGCCGGCCATGCGCAGGCCTTCGAATGCCTGCGGGCTCGTCACTTCGTGCACGAGGTGACGGTCGATATAGAGAAGACAGGTGCCGTCGGCGGCTTCATCGACCAGGTGGTCGGCCCAGATCTTGTCGTAGAGTGTGCGGGGTGCGCTCATGATGTTTCATCCCATCGCTTGGAATTTTTGGATTTCAGGAAGACGAAAATGCCCTCGCGGGCGCAGCCTTTAGGCTAGGCGGCTGTTGAGCGCGCCGGAAATCGAATCGAAAAAACGGGCCGGCAGGCGCTTCTTGTCCTGCAGCACGAACGCATGTTCGCAAGTTCCGCTTGTCGTCCGGTCTTTCATCATGGCAGGCCTAATACCAATATTTCAGCGTGGCTGCAATCTCGCACAGCAGCAGAATCGAACGCGCCGTCATCGTTGGTCGCTGCCGCGCATCCTGCGCTCCAGCCGGCGAAGACCGAGCGACAGCCCGATCGTCAGGATGAGGTATACATAGGCGACGATCGAGTAGGTTTCAAAGAAGCGGAATGAACCCGAGGCATAGACCTTGCCGAGCTGTGTGATGTCCTGAACGCCAAGCACCGAAACCAGCGACGAGTCCTTGACCATGGCGACAAAGTCATTCCCGAGCGGCGGCAGGATGACCCGGATCGCCTGCGGCATGACCACCAGGCGAAACCGCTGGAAACGGCTCAAGCCCAACGATTTGGCCGCCTCGATCTGCCCCTTGTCGACCGACTGGATGCCTGCCCGGAACACTTCGCCGATAAAGGCCGAATAACCGATCATCAGCGCAAGGATCGCCCGCCACATCAGCGAGATATCACGAACCAGAAGCGGTTCCATGAACTTTGCATCGATCAACGGCGTGAGGACGAAATTGATCGCAACGGTCAGCGCCGGCGCACCGACAAAGGCAATGTAGAAGAGAAGCACGAGGATCGGCACGCCGCGGATCAGCTCGGTGTAGAAGCGCGCCACCTGTTTCAGCGCCGTACTGTCCGAAAGCGACATCAGCGCCAGCCCGAGCCCGATGGCGCAGGCAAGCGCAAACGCCACCAGCGTGACGCCGATGGTCACCCAGAGCCCGTGTACGACAGTCGTGAAAATCTGGGCATAGAGGCCATTGAAGCCGATGACCGCCGCAAGCGCGGCAGCAATCAGAACCATGACAGCGAGCCACCAGGGGAAACCCTTGTCCTCTCCCCCGGCGGCTGAATTCTGGGTGTTCATTGTGGCGTGAACGTCCCTTGGCTGGTCATCCCCAGGAGCATCAAAAAAGGTGCTCCCGGAACGACATGAACATGAAGGCTATTACTGGCCCATCTTGTAGTCGAGGAACCACTTCTTGTTCAACGCATCAAGCGTGCCGTCCGCCTTGAGCGCAGCGATGGCAGCGTTGATGGGCTTCACGAGGTCGGAACCCTTCGGGAAGATGAAGCCGAAGTCTTCGGTACCGAGCGGACCGCCAACGAGCTTCAGCCCGCCGTTGGAAGCGTCCACATAGCCCTTGCCGGCCGTTCCGTCGGTCAGCACGGTATCGACGTCGCCGGCTTTCAGTGCCTGAACGGTCGCGCCGAAGGTCTCAAAAAGCTTGATGCGCGGGTTCTTCTCGTCGCCGTCCAGCACGTTGTAGACGGCCGTGTAGAAGGGCGTCGTACCCGGCTGCGCGCCAACCAGAAGGTCCTTGTTGGCGCCAAAGCTCTTGGCGTCGGTAAAGCGGGTCTCGTTGCCACGCACCAGCATGAACTGTTCCGAGCGCATGTAAGGATCGGAGAAGTCGACCTTTTCCTTGCGGTCTTCCTTGATGGTGATGCCGGTCATGCCGAGGTCATACTGCTTGTCGGACACGGCCTGGATCATCGCATCCCAGCTTGTGTTCTGGTACTCGACCTTGAAGTTGAGACGCTTGGCGATCTCGTTCATGGCGTCATATTCCCAGCCGATCTGCTTGCCCGACTTGGGGTCGATGAATTGCAGCGGCGGATAGGCATTCTCGGTCACGACAACGACCTTGCGGCCTGCAAGATCAGGCAGGGTGTCTGCCTGCGCGGCGAAAGGTGCGGCGGCTGCCAGCATGGTTGCGGCAAGAAAAATGCGTCTGGAAATCATGGAAAGCTCCTGCAATTTGATCAGAAGAACTTTGTCACAGTTGCTTCACCGTTTGCAAGACAATCTGCTGCCTGCTTTTCACGTTTGGAATAGTTCATCTATCGTTCCACTAGAATTTAGGATAGTTCCCCACCTGTGCCTATCTCCCGGTAAAGTGCCTTCTTTTTCAAAGTGATCGGACCAGATAGTTATGAAAGATATCGACCGCTCCATGAAAAGGATGACCCCATGACCCGCAGTTTGATCCGCATGACATACCTCGCCCTGTCGCTTGCGGGCATTGCCGCGACGGGCGCTGCGCATGCCCAGGAGGCAGTCGTCGAGGCAAAGGACAAGGAAGCGCTCTTTACCAGCGCCGATCCGGTGCTCAACGCCAACAAGCAGGTTGCCTATCACATCTTCAAGGATTTGCTGGAAGCCAACCACTGGGACCAGGCCGACAAGTATCTGACCGAACGCTACCTGCAGCATAACCCGAACGTTCCGTCAGGACGCGCCAGCGTGGTCAATTTCTTCACGCAGGTTCTCAAGATGCAGCCCAAACCCATTCCGAAAAAGATGGGGGCTCCCGTCGCCTTGGTGACCGCTGAAGGTGATCTCGTGACGGTTGCGACCGTGCGCACCGAGAAGGATCCCAAGGACGCCTCCAAGACGTACACGACCACGTGGTACGACACCTGGCGGATCGTTGACGGCAAGGCTGACGAACATTGGGATGCAGCGATCAGGCAGTGACGGTGGAAGGCCTGCTCAGGCCGTCAGGAGAACGGGCGCTGTCGCCGCCTGTGACCCAAAGAATGCAGACGTGAATTCGGAAGGCGGCAATTGTCCTGTCGCCTCGAAATACTTTTGCAGCACGAGCAGCGAAACCAGCTTCTCGCGGACCGGATCGAAAAAGTCGGCGACAAAGGCGTTGGCGTTGCGAATGATATCGCGCGCCATCGCAGGATCCTTCTCGAGCTGCTCGATCTTTTCCTCGAGGTCGCTGAAATCATCCCTGATTTCGATGAAATGGTAGCCGGGAACCAGAGCCCCTTCCATGAACCACGTCTCGTAGCGCGAGCGCGGCATCAGGCAGAGGCTGTTCGAAGCCATGATCCATTTGAGATTGGTGGCAACATCAATGCCTTCCACCGAGATGACATAGCGATAGGCAAGCTGCTGCGAGGGCGACAGGAAGGCCTTTGGCATCACACCGTCAAGCGGCTCGCCAATATGGCCGACATCGCAAAGCCCGCTGGCGCAATGGCCGCGAATGAGATCGTTGCGCAAGGGGTTGTTCAGCCGTCCGCGCCAGATCGCCTTTGGCAGCTTGTCGCCCCAGGAACGCGCATCCGTATAAAGCCGATAATGCCGCAGCTTGTCGAGATTGAGGAGGACGGAATTGGCATTTTCGCCGGCAACTGGCCTGCTTTTCAAAAGTTCTGGCGAGGCGGGAACATCCACGACATCGCCAAAGCGATAATCCACCTTCAAGCCGGGCGAAAAGAACCGCAGATATCTGCAAAGATCCAGAAAATAGCGGCTTCTTGAACGATCGATGCGATCGATCGGGGTGGAGGGCGAAACCGCAAGGCCGGGCGCAAGACGATTGTAGTAATTCGCACGCCCGATCAGAATGTCAGCATCACGCCGCTGGAGAACCTGGTGCAGGAGACCATCGCGCCGCATTTCGAAGAAGCGGCGTGGCCAAATCTCGCGGGCGACGCCCTCGAAGTAATAGCTGAGGCGTCGGTGGATGCCTTGAAGCTCCTCCGTCAAATTGCTCACGGCCTGCTGCTGTCCCCATCATAAAAAAGTCCGCCGGAGTGTATCCGGCGGACCTTTGAAAATCAAACTGTGCAGAAATTTATTCTGCGGCAGCGTCCTGTGCAGCCTTTTCAGCAGCCAGCGCCTGGGCAGCAGCGACCTTCTCGGCTTCGATGCGTGCCTTCTCGTCAGCGAGCGCCTGACGCTCGGTGTCGTTGAGCTTGCGAGCGCGCGTACCGGTGTTTTCAACGATACGGGCTGCCTTGCCGCGCAGGTCGCGCAGGTAGTAGAGCTTGGCGCGACGGACCTTACCGCGGCGAACGACTTCAACGCTTTCAACCAGCGGAGAGTAAACCGGGAATACGCGCTCGACGCCTTCGCCGTAGGAGATCTTGCGGACGGTGAAGCTTTCGTTCAGACCGGCGCCCTTGCGGCCGATGCAAACGCCTTCATAGGCCTGGATACGAGTACGCGAACCTTCGACAACGCGAACGTTGACGCGGACGGTGTCGCCCGGGGAAAATTCAGGAAGCTGGCGCTTCGCTTCGATCTTGGCGGCCTGTTCGGCCTCAAGCTGTTCGATGATGTTCATGTTGATCAACCTTTGCTTCTTCTAAAACAGCCAGAGCGCTTTCTCCTCCTCCTCAAGTCATGCTCGCGGAGGTCACCCTTGTGAGGTGGAAGCGGGTTCGCCAGTTCTTTATTGGTAACGGTTGAGGCAAAAGCGCGCGCGCTCAGCCCATCAGTTCCGGGCGGGCGTATACACCAGGAACCCATCGTTGTCACCCCCCTTGGTGGAAGTGTTTCAATGGTAAGCCATGGCTTGCTTTTTATCAAAAAGAGGAATCAATTCGCATTTGCCTAAAATTTAAGCCGTGAGGGAGCGCGGCTTCATCCAGGGGGAGCAAAATGACTGTCAAAAATCCGTCGCCATCGCTTTACAACGAGGACCTCGCGCCCGCCGAAACGCGCAACTGGGGGGCCTTTTCCATCTTCAACGTCTGGACATCGGACGTGCACAGCCTCTGGGGCTATTATCTGGCCGCCAGTCTCTTCCTGCTTTGCGGCAGCTTCATCAATTTCGTCATCGCCATCGGCATCGGCTCGCTGGTCATCTTCGTGCTGATGAGCCTTGTCGGCAATGCTGGTGTCAAGACGGGCGTGCCGTTCCCGGTTCTGGCGCGCGCCTCCTTCGGCACGTTTGGTGCGAACCTTCCCGCCCTCGTGCGCGCGATCGTCGCCTGCTTCTGGTATGGCGCGCAGACGTCTGCCGCCTCCGGCGCCATCGTCGCACTCCTCATCCGCAACGAAAGCATGCTCGCCTTCCATCAGTCGAGCCACATGCTCGGTCATTCCACGCTTGAAGTCATCTGCTACGTCATCATCTGGGCGCTGCAGCTGCTGATCATCCAGCGCGGCATGGAAACGGTGCGCAAGTTCCAGGACTGGGCAGGCCCTGCCGTCTGGATCATGATGCTGCTTCTGGCGATCTATCTCATCGTCAAGGCAGGCACCTTCTCCTTCGGCGGAAACATCCCGCAGGATGTCATGCTTGCCGCCACCAAGGATGCAGGCGTTTCCGGTGCTCCCGGCTCCTTCGGTGCACTCGCCGCCGTAGCGGCCACGTGGATCACCTATTTCGCCGCGCTGTATCTGAACTTCTGCGACTTCTCGCGCTTCGCGCCTGATCAGGCAACGCTCAGAAGGGGCAATCTCTGGGGCCTGCCGATCAACCTGCTCGCCTTCTGCCTTGTCGCCGGTGTGACGACGACGGCAGCCTACACCGTCTATGGTGAAGTCCTGCTGCATCCCGATGCGATCTCGGCCAAGTTCGACAGCTGGTTCCTTGCAGCCCTTGCAGCACTGACCTTTGCGGTCGCGACCCTCGGCATCAACGTCGTGGCGAACTTCGTCTCGCCCGCCTTCGACTTTGCCAACGTCTTCCCGCGCCAGATCAATTTCAAGCGCGGCGGCTATATCGCTGCCCTTATCGCACTCGTGCTCTATCCATTCGCACCGTGGGAAACGGGGGCGGCCCATTTCGTCAACTTCATCGGTTCGACCATGGGTCCTATCTTCGGCATCATGATGGTCGACTATTATCTCATCCGGAACGGTGAGATGAATGTCGAAGCGCTCTATCATGAAAACGGCGAATTCCGCTTCGAGGGCGGCTGGAACATGAATGCGCTGATTGCCTTCGTGGTCGGAGCGATCTTCTCATCCATCCTGCCGACCTTCACCAGCGTGCTGCCCGCGTGGTGGGGCACCTATGGCTGGTTCTTCGGTGTGATCATTGGTGGCCTCGGCTATCTGGTCCTGGCGAAAATCCGCCCGCAGGTGCGCACCGCGTGAGACCGCTTTGCCAGCGGCTGCATTTCATGTTAGCCCCCGGTGATGAGGCCGGGGGCGTAGCATGACAATTTTGGCAGCCATTCTGCTTTTCGCCGCAGGGCTCCTGTCCGGCGCGATCAATGCCGTGGCCGGTGGCGGCACCTTTCTGACCTTCGGCGCGATGACGCTCTTCGGCGTACCGCCGATCTCCGCAAACGCCACCTCCTCCATCGTCCAGTTTCCCGGCTATGTAACCTCGGCGCTCGCCTATCGGCGCGAGATTGCCCGCGAATGGAAGCCGATCCTCGTTCTTTCGGCGATTTCGCTTATCGGCTCGCTGGGCGGCGCATTGCTGCTTCTGTCGCTCGACAATCCGTCGTTCAAGCGGCTGGTGCCCTGGCTCCTGCTGGTGGCGACCGCACTTTTTGCCGCGGGTCCAAAGCTGCGTCCGAAGGTGGAGAAGGAGCATCCGCCGAACTCGCCTACGGGCATCGTCACCCAATTCATTGTCTCGATTTATGGCGGCTTCTTCGGCGCCGGCATGGGCATCATGATGCTTGCCTCGCTGGGGCTTGCCACCGGCGGGGACTATCACCGGCTCAACGCGATCAAGAATTTCCTTGCCATCGTCATTGCTGCAATCGCCATTGTCGTCTTCACGGCGGGCGGCGCGATCTCCTGGCACGAAGCCATCATCATGCTGCCCGGCGCAGGGCTTGGCGGCTACATGGGCGTGTGGCTGGCCAAGCGCGTACCGCAAAGGGTCCTGCGCTATGCCGTCATCGCCGTCGGGGTATTTCTGGCGGGCTATTACTTCTTCAAGGCCTGAATGAGGTCCGGCCGGCGCTCGGCTGTGAGCTTCAGCGCCTCTTCGTGACGCCATTTTTCGATCCTGGCGTGATTGCCGGAGGTCAGGATTTCCGGGATTTCGCGACCTTCCCAGACTTGCGGCCGGGTATAATGCGGATGCTCGAGAAGCCCACTTTCGAAGCTCTCGTGAAGACCGGACTGGTCGTTGCCCATGACACCGGGCAGGATGCGAACGACAGCGTCCAGCAGGATCATCGCCGCCGGTTCTCCGCCCGAAAGAATATAGTCGCCTATGGAAACCTCTTCGAGGCCACGCGCATCGATAACGCGCTGATCCACGCCCTCGAAACGTCCGCAGACGATCACGGCGCCGGGTCCGGCCGCCAGTTCGCGCACACGGCCTTGAGTCAGCGGACGGCCACGCGGGCTCATCAGCAGGCGCGGACGATCATCGGTGCCAACGGAATCGATGGCTTTGGCCAGAATGTCGGGTCGCAACACCATTCCCGCCCCGCCGCCGGAGGGGGTATCATCGACGGAGCGATGCCTGTCGGTGGCAAAATCACGGATCTGCACGGCATCCAGCGCCCACGCGCCACGCTCCAGCGCCTTTCCCGAAAGGGACTGGCCGAGAATACCCGGAAACATGTCCGGATAGAGCGTCAGCACGGTGGCGCGAAACGTCACTTGCCCTGATCTCCGCCACCGGCGTTTCCGTTGCCCTTGCCCTTCGTCGGGCTGCGCTTGCGACTGCCCGGACCATCCTCGCCTTCCTTGTCGCCATCATCGACAAGACCCGCGGCGATCGGATCGACCAGAATGCGACCGTCTTCGAGGTCGATCTCCAGAACCGCCGCCTCGGAGAAGGGAATGAGAAGCGGGCGCTTGCCGGGAGCCTTGAGCTCCAGAAGGTCGCCGGCCCCGAAATCGAAAATGCCGGTCACGACGCCGTAGCTTTTGCCCGTGTCATCGAAGGCTTCCAGACCCTCAAGGTCTGCATAGAAAAATTCATCGTCTTCCAGCAGTTCGGCGGGAAGATTGTCGCGCTCGATGAAAAGGTCGAGCCCGTTCAGCGCTTCGGCTGCGTTGCGGTCGTTGATGCCCTTGAAGCGCACCACGGCCATGCCCTTGAGTTCGCGCAGATCGAGGATCTCGAACACGCGCCCGTCCGCCGAATGCAGGTTGCCATAATCGCCGAGAGCGGTCGGCTCGGTCGTATAGGTCTTGGCACGCACTTCGCCACGCAGACCTTGGGCTGCGCCGACAGTGGCCATGAGAACGGGATTTTTCAGCTTTTTCATCACTGCGATTCGCCAGAGGTAGATGTGTGATCCAAGAAATACAGAGACTCGCTGCGCAAATGTTCGCCCGCTTGCAATAGAAAACGAACAAAATCAAAGGAAATTTGTGGATAACGAAGCATTACCCGGCACACAGGAAAAACTAGCGGGACTCCAACATCAGACTCGCCATAAAAATTTAATGCCGACACGTGGTCAAGACGTGTCGGCATAAGTGAAACAGCCGATACGGGCTGCGTTATCGTCACAACGGCACCATTATTCATGCCGCAGAATACGTCAAGACCGTATCGGCCCTTTAGAGGAGCCAAGTATGGCCACCATGATACATCCAATTACCGGCGTGGAAATCAATCCGGTCGTTGTCGAACGAAAGTCTCTTGCGTTCAATGAAGCTGTGACGGCGCAAATCATGCGTCTTCAAGGCATCAAGTACAATATCATTGCCCAGCATCTCGGTACGAATACTCATCGTCTCGGAGAAGTTTTCCGCGGTGAGAAACATGAGAGATCGAAGGCAGTCGCAGTTCAGCTGATGAGCACTTTGAACTGAAGTATTAAGTAAAGTCGATTACTGGCATTTGACCAACCGACACTTTCACGTCGGTTGGTCTTTTTTTGTGGATGCCTTTTATTCAGCAGCGGCTTCAGCGGCCTTGGCAGCCTTTTCCTTGGCGCGCTCGACAGCCTTCTTGCCGGGCTGTCCCTTTTCCGGGTTGTTGCGGGCTTCGCGCTTGGCAAGGCCAGCTTCGGTCAGGAAACGCAGAACGCGGTCGGTCGGCTGTGCGCCGTTGTCGAGCCAATGCTGAACGCGGGCGTTGTCGATGACGATGCGGCCTGCAGCGTCCTTGGCGAGCATCGGGTTCCAGGAACCGACCTTCTCGAGGAAGCGGCCATCGCGCGGCGAACGGGCGTCAGCAACAACGATCTGGTAGTACGGGCGCTTCTTGGAACCACCGCGAGCGAGACGAATCTTCAGTGCCATTTCAATTCTCCTTAGGCATTGATGTGCCGCCTTTCAGGCGGCGTTTTTGTTCATTTTCAGTTACTTGCCGTTATGTTCGGCAGCGATTGCTTCATGATGCCGGATGACTTCCTTGATGATGAAGTTTAGAAACTTCTCGGCGAAATCCGGGTCCAGATTGGCCTCCTTCGCAAGCCTGCGAAGGCGTTCGATCTGGTATTCTTCGCGCGCCGGATCAGACGGCGGCAATTCGTAGGTGGCTTTGAGCACACCGACTTCCTTCGTGCAGCGGAAACGTTCCGCCAGCATGTGAACCAGTGCCGCATCGATATTGTCTATCGACTGGCGGTAACCGGAGAGCTTTGCCTTGATTTCGGGATCGATCATGGTGTTGCTCTTTCCTTACTTCTTCTTCGGCAGGCCGGGCAGACCCGGAAGTCCGCCAAGACCCGGCAGCTTCGGGCCACCCAGACCTGGCAACCCACCGGGCAAGCCGCCCGGAAGACCGCCCATGCCCTTGCCGAGGCCCATGGCATCAGCCTGCTTGGCGAGCGCTTCGAGCTGCTTGGGATCCATGTTCGACAGGTCCGGCATGCCTCCGCCCATCATGCCACCCAGCCCCATCTTGTTGGCCAGGCCGCCCATCATCTGCTTCATCATCCCGCCCTTCTTGCCGCCCATCATTTTCATCATGTCGGCCATCTGGCGATGCATCTTGAGAAGCTTGTTGATGTCGGCGGCGTCCGTGCCGGAGCCGCTGGCAATGCGCTTCTTGCGGGAATGCTTCAGGATATCGGGATTGGAGCGCTCTTCCTTGGTCATCGAGGAGATGATGGCGAGCTGGCGCTTGAAGATGTTGTCGTTGAGGCCGGCAGCGGCCATCTTGTCCTTCATGCCGGCCATGCCGGGCATCATGCCCATGATGCCGCCCATGCCGCCGAGCTTTTCCATCTGCCGGATCTGGTCAGCCATGTCGTTGAGGTCGAACTTGCCCTTGGCCATGCGGGCGGCCATGGCGGCAGCCTTTTCGGCATCGATCGATTCCGCGGCCCGCTCGACGAGCGAAACGATGTCGCCCATGCCAAGAATGCGGTCGGCGATGCGGCGCGGATGGAACTCGTCGAGTTCCGACATCTTTTCGCCGACGCCGATCAGCTTGATCGGCTTGCCGGTGACGGCGCGCATCGAAAGGGCTGCACCGCCGCGGCCATCGCCGTCCATGCGGGTCAGCACGAGGCCGGTGATGCCGACGCGCTCATCGAAATTGCGCGCCAGATTGACGGCGTCCTGACCGGTCAGCGCATCGGCGACGAGCAGGATTTCGTGCGGATTGGCCTTCTTGCGAATGTCGGCCATTTCCACCATCAACGGCTCGTCGATGTGGGTGCGACCTGCGGTGTCGAGGATCACGACATCGTGGCCACCGAGCTTGGCGGCCTGCACGGCGCGCGCCGCGATATCGACCGGCGACTGGCCCTCGATGATCGGCAGCGTGTCGACGCCGGTCTGGACGCCGAGCTGGCGCAGCTGCTCCTGTGCTGCCGGACGGCGCGTGTCGAGCGAGGCCATCAGGACCTTCTTGCGGTCGCGCTCGGTCAGGCGCTTGGCAATCTTGGCGGTCGTCGTCGTCTTGCCCGAACCCTGCAGACCGACCATCATGATGACGACGGGCGCTGGGGCATTCAGGCTGATGCCTTCGCCATCCGTGCCGAGCATTTCGACAAGCTCGTCATGGACGATCTTGACGACCATCTGCCCGGGCTTGATCGACTTCAGGATTTCGGCGCCGACGGCCTTTTCGCGAACCCGGTCGGTGAAGCCGCGCACCACTTCCAGCGCCACGTCAGCCTCGAGAAGCGCGCGGCGAACCTCGCGCAGAGCTGCGGAAACATCAGCTTCCGAGAGCGCGCCACGTCCCGTCAGTCCATTGAGAATGGAGCCAAGACGTTCCTGGAGGTTGTCAAACATCGCTTCTTCCTTCTGGTTCCGGTCAGATTGCCGGAAACGTCGGTATTCGATCTGTCTTTTGCAAGCCAGCCACAAAGCAAAACAGCACCCGGGGGCGCAACGCGCTGCCGGATGTTGACCTCCGGGATCAAGGATATCCCGGTCAGTGGCTCAAGCTTCCTTGAGACGGATTTGGCGGGCTTAAACAGGAAAAGCGCGAGAAAGTCAAGGCTTCCAGCCCAATGCAAAGCTCCACCTGCCCGTGATCAACCAGCTGGCAGGGCTGAGACCATACGGCGTTCAGGCAACGGCTTCTCTGTAGTGGTTCGGCATATCGTCCCCGCCATAGCCAGACAGCGTGCCGCTCAGTGCGCTCAGCAGCCCTACATTCTTGTCCGCGATGGCGTCGCCGGACATGAATTTTGCCATGACGTCGTCGATTGGCGTCGGCTTGCCGAGATAGTAGCCCTGGGCCGCATCGCAGCCTTCCAGGTTGAGGATGTCCATCTGATGACGCGTTTCGACGCCTTCAGCAAGGACGGGGATATCCAGGCTCTTGCCCAAAGCCAGCACAGCGCGGACGATGGCGCGCGCCTGCGGGCTTTCCTCGATTTCGCTCATGAACGAGCGGTCGAGCTTGATCTTGTCGAACGGGAAGGTCCGAAGTGTCTCGAGCGATGAATAACCGGTGCCGAAATCATCCAGGGCAATGGTCACGCCGAGCGCCTTGATGCGCTGGATCATGGCCAGCGTCCGCTCCCGATTTTCAACGATCGTCGACTCGGTCAGCTCCAGTTCCAGCCTTTCGGGCTTGAGGCCGGACTCACGCAGGATGTCGGCAACGAGATCGGGCAAAGTCAGGTCGCTGAACTGGATCGGCGAAAGATTGACGGCAATGCGCAGATCGTTCGGCCAGGTGGCAGCCTGCAGGCAGGCGTTGCGCAGCACCCAGCGACCGATATCGAGGATGAGAGCACTTTCCTCTGCAATCGGAATGAATTCCGTAGGCGAAACATATCCGCGCACGGGATGCTTCCAGCGCAGCAGCACCTCGAAGCCAGTGATCTTGCCGCTCGAGACAAGGTTCTGGACCTGATAGAAAAGCTCAAGCTCGTCATTTGCGATCGCGCTTCGCAGGTCGGCTGCGAGCGCCTTGCGATTGCGGATCGTCTCATCCATGGCTGCATCATAGAAGCAGACCGATGTGATCGGGCTGGCCTTGGCGCGATACATGGCAAGGTCGGCCTTGTTGACCAGATCCTGGGCGTCAGTAGCATCAGTCGGGTAAAAGGCGCCGCCAAGGCTGACGCCAACGGCCACTTCGGTTCCGTCATCGAGCCTGACCGGACGCATGACAAGCGCCTTGATGTTGAGCATCGTGTGAAGGACGAACTTTTCGTCGCCGCTCTTGCAGATGGCTGCAAACTCGTCGCCACCGATGCGAGCAAAGGTCAATTTGTCGCTTGAGATGGACTTGAGACGCTCGCCAATCACCGAAAGCACCTGGTCACCTGCCAGATGTCCGCGCAGATCGTTGATCTCCTTGAACTTGTCGAGATCCATGCCGATGAACGCAAAAGACTTCTGTTCCACCGTGCTGGCTTCGATCTCGCCATTGAAGCGGTCTGAAAAGCTCTGTCGGTTCGGCAGACCCGTCAGGGTGTCGTAGAGCGCAAGCTGATGCAGCTTGCGGTCAGAATCCGAACGCACCCGCTGGTCGATGATGAAGGACGTGAGGCCCGTTCCCGCAATCAGGATGCAGGCGATGGCGATGGCGAGCGCCATGGCAAGCGACTCGGTCACCACCGGCAGTGGGGTGCCGCGCAACACCAGCGGCGTGACTGTCATGGCCGTCATGCCGGTGAAGTGAAGACCCACGATGCCAAGGACGAGAGCACCGCCAGCGCGCTCGGCCCGGTAGACGAGATTGCTGCTCTTGGCCAGATGGATCGAGGCAATCGCTGCTATGGCGGCAATGACCACAGAAGCAATGACATAGTTCTGGTCCCAGTCGACAATCCCGTCGATATGGAACGCACTCATGCCTGTGTAGTGCATGCTCGAAACACCCATGCCCAACACGGTGCCGCCACCGATCGTGGCGAAGGGAATGTCCCGGCTTGCGACAGAAAAGGCGACGATGGAGGCTGCAATCGCAACCAGCAACGAGATAATCGTCTGCACGGCATCAAAGCTGACCGGTGCGCCGGTCCTGAACGCCAGAATCGCGATGAAATGCGTTGACCAGACAGAAGAGCCCATGGCGGTACCAGCCAGAAACTGCCAGCCAAGACCACTGAGCCACGTGTCTCCCAGACCGCGCACGAAAAGGCGGAATGTCAGCCAGCAGCCGAAGGCGCAGATGAGCGCCGCCAGAACGACAAGTCGCAGATCAATAGAGCATTCGATATGCATGTCCGGATAATGACCCGTTAAAATCTACTGGATTTATGATTTATCAAGATCGCCTTGGTTAACAGGTCTTTAATTTCGCCACCAAAGACACCACGTCCGGCGTCCGCGTCGCATCAGCGCCTATCGGCGGGAGAGGAACATCCATGTTCGGGAAAAAGAGCCGCAACCCCTATTACACAGGGCCGCGATCGGACCATTTCGACGGCGAGCGCTTCTTCAATCCCGGCGGTGTTGCGCCCAGTGGCTTTTCCGCATTGCTCAAGTGGCGGCTGCAGGAGCGGCCGGTCAAGTGGCCGAACGAGCTCAAAAGTCCGTTTGAACCGCATAAGCCTGTGGTACGGGTCGGTGGAGACAATCTGCGGGTGACCATGGTGGGCCATGCGACCATGCTGATCCAGGCCGGACAGTTCAACATCCTGACCGATCCGGTCTGGTCGGATCGCGTCAGCCCCGTGCGCTTTGCCGGTCCAAAGCGGGCGAACGAACCCGGCATCCGGTTTGAGGATCTGCCGCCGCTCGATATCGTCATCGTCTCGCATAACCATTACGACCATCTCGATACGGAGACCCTGCGACGCATCGTGCGGGCACAAAATCCGCTGATCGTCACGCCGCTCGGCAATGACCGCATCATTGCCAAATCCGTGCCCGGCGCACGGATCGCGACAATGGACTGGGGCGACCGGTTTGAGTATATGCCCGGCCTCTCGCTGCACGCCGAGCCGTGCCACCACTGGTCGGCCCGCGGCGCAGGCGACCGGCGCATGGCGCTCTGGGCCGCCTTTGTGCTCGATACGCCGGCGGGACGCATCTACCATGTCGGCGACACCGGCTTTCACGACGGCATCAACTACCGCGCTGCCGCCGGAAAGTACGGCGGCTTTCGCCTGGCGATCCTTCCCTTTGGCGCTTACGAGCCGCGCTGGATGATGCGTGGCCAGCACCAGAACCCGGAAGAGGCGGTCAAGGGTATGCTGCTCTCCAACGCCGCCCATGTGGCCGGGCATCACTGGTACACATTCCAGCTGACCAACGAGGCGCATCACCACCCGAAGGAACATCTGGAGGCGGCGCTGGATGCGGCAGGTGTGGCGCGCGAGCGCTTCCGCCCGATGCATCCGGGCGAAGTTTTCGATGTGCCGAAGGTGTGACGACCGGCCGGATTTGAAATTCCAGCGCAATTCAGCCATATAGGCTTCAGCAGTTGAGTGAATGAAGACCGGATAGACCCACGATGAGCGAACGCGCACCCTTTGCGAAGATGAACGGGCTTGGCAACAAGATCCTGGTCGTCGACATGCGCGGCCGCAAGGATCGAGTTACGCCGGCTGCCGCCATTGCGCTCGACCGCGACGCAGCGACCAAGTTCGACCAGATCATGGCGGTTTATGATCCCAAAGCCGATGGCACGGATGCCTGGATCGACATTCTCAACTGCGATGGCACGATGGCGCAGGCCTGCGGCAACGGCACGCGCTGCGTCGTGCAGGCGCTGGCCGCCGAAACGGGACGCCACGCTTTCACCTTTCATACCATTGCCGGCATTCTGAACGCCGAAGAACACGAGAACGGGTTGATCTCGGTCGACATGGGCCAGCCGGTTTTTGACTGGGACAAGATCCCGCTTGCCGAAGAGTTCTACGATACGAGCCGCATCGAATTGCAGATTGGTCCCATCGACGACCCAGTGCTCCATTCGCCCTCGGCCATGTCGATGGGCAATCCGCATGCGGTCTTCTGGGTCGACAGGGATGTCTGGTCCTACGATCTTGAAAAGTTCGGTCCGCTTCTGGAAAACCATCCTATCTTTCCCGAGCGCTGCAACATTACGATCGCGCAGGTGACGTCGCCGACCGACATCACCACCCGCACATGGGAACGTGGTGCCGGGCTGACGCTTGCCTGCGGGTCGGCCGCTTGCGCGACAGCCGTCAGCGCCGCGCGCACCGGCCGTACCGGCCGCAAGGTCACGATCCACGTCGCCAGCGCCAATCCGCCCGGCGTCCTGGAGCTTGAATGGCGGCCGGACAACCACGTCGTCATGACCGGCCCCGCCGAATGGGAATGGTCGGGCATGGTCGACCCGGCAACCGGCGCATGGTCTGCCGACGAGGCGGTCGCGGTGTGAGCGGGTCCGGTTCGAGCGGGCCCGGTTCGAGCAGGATCGAGGTCATTACCTTCGGCTGCCGCCTCAATACCTATGAATCCGAAGTGATGAAGGCCGAGGCCCTGAAGGCAGGCCTATCCGATGCCGTGCTGGTCAACACCTGTGCGGTCACCTGCGAGGCCGTGCGTCAGGCAAGGCAGGCGATCCGCCGCGCCAGACGCGAGAAACCGGATGCCCGCATCATCGTCACCGGCTGCGCGGCACAGACCGCCGCCGCCGATTTCGCGGCGATGCCGGAAGTCGACGCCGTGCTCGGCAACGAAGAGAAACTGAAAGCCGACGCTTACCGATCGCTTCCGGATTTCGGGGTCTCGGCCGAGGAAAAATGCCGCGTCAACGACATCATGAGCGTACGCGAAACCGCCCCGCAAATGGTTCGCCTGATTGATGGCCACGTGCGGGCCTTCGTGCAGGTGCAGAACGGCTGCGACCATCGCTGTACTTTCTGCATCATTCCCTACGGCCGGGGCAATTCGCGCTCCGTGCCGATGGGCGCCGTGGTCGATCAGGTGCGGGAGCTCGCCGCCAGCGGCTACCACGAGATCGTGCTGACGGGCGTGGACGCCACATCCTATGGCGGCGATCTTGCCGGTGCGCCAAGCCTTGGCTATCTGGCGAAGACGATCCTGAAACAGGTTCCAGAGATCGAACGGCTCCGCCTCTCCTCGATCGATTCCATCGAGGCCGACCGCCATCTGATGGATCTGATTGCCGACGAGCCGCGCTTCATGCCGCATCTGCACCTGTCGCTTCAGCATGGCGACAACCTGATCCTGAAGCGGATGAAGCGGCGTCATGCGCGTGAGGATGCGCTGGCATTCTGCCGCGAGGTGTTGCGTCTCAGACCCGACTTTGCCTTTGGCGCGGATATGATCGCCGGTTTTCCGACCGAAACGGAAGAGGCTTTCGAGAACTCCGTTCGCCTGGCGCAAGAGATTGGCATTGCCCATCTCCATGTCTTCCCGTTCAGCCCGCGTGAGGGCACACCGGCCGCCCGCATGCCGCAACTCGACCGCGCGCTGGTCAAGGAACGGGCGGCGCGACTGCGCGCCATTGGCGAAACGCTCCACCGCACCCATCTTGAAGGCATGACCGGCACCCGCCAGATCGTGCTTGCCGAACGCGGCGGCATGGCGCATACGGAAAACTTCACGCTGGTGAAAACACCGGATTTGCAGCCCGGAACCTTTGCTGAAGTGCTAATCAGCGGGCATGATGGCAAGCATCTGGCATACACGTCATTGGCCGGAACAAGCGGCATGAGAAGAACGGTATAGGCATGGCCCTCGGTTTTATCAAAAAGGTCTTCTCTTTTGGCAGGAAGAGCGACGAGGCAGAGGCTCCGGCCGTCGTTTCCGACACAGCAGCGCCTGTCACCTCACCAGAAGCGGCCGCTGATCAGGCAATCTCGACCCCTTCCACGGATTTGTCCGGCGGGGCAGAAGGGGTTGGCTCACCCGTTGAGATCCATGATGCCGGCCCAACGGCAGAAGAGGCGGAAGCTCTGGCCGATTGGGATGCAGCCCTGCCCGACCCGGAACCGGAGCCCGGCGTCTCCGACGAGTCAGCCGAGGAATTCGCCGCAGAGCATCAACCTCCCGCCGAACCCGCCCACATCACCGACATTTCGGCGGAAGCCGCCGAAGAGTTGGCGGACTGGGACCACGAAGTGCCTCAGCCCGAACCCGAGGCGACCACGCCTGCGGCAACCGAAATCGCCGAACCGGAAACAGAGGCAGCATCTGATTGGGACAGTCAGCTGCCCGATCCGGAACCCGACCATGAAGCCTCGCAGGAGACGGCAGCAGAGTTTGCCGCGGCCCATGAGGCACCTGCCGAACCAGCGCATGTCACCGACATCAGCGCCGAGGACGCCGATGAGGGCAAGGGTTGGGATGCCGAACTGCCCTCGCCCGAGCCAGTCGTCGCCGCCGAACCCCAGGAAGATGTGGCGCTCCCCAAGGGATTTGCGAGTGCGGCCGCACGGCCCGCCGAACCGGCGAAACCCGTCGAACAGCCAAAACTCTCCTGGTTCCAGCGACTGACGGCCGGGCTGCGCCGCACGTCCTCGCAACTGTCACAGCAGATTTCCTCGCTCTTCACCAAGCGCAAGCTGGACGATGAAACACTGGAAGAGCTGGAAGACCTGCTGATCCAGGCCGATCTCGGCGTCGAGACCGCCATGCGTGTGACCGGCGCACTCTCGTCCGAACGCTATGGCCGTGATGTCACCGGCGAAGATGTGGCGCGCATCATGGCGAGTGAAATCGAGAAGGTTCTCGGCCCCGTTGCCAAGCCCCTTGAGCTCGATCTCAGCCACAAGCCGCATGTCATCCTCGTTGTCGGCGTCAATGGCACCGGCAAGACAACCACGATCGGCAAGCTGGCCGCCAAGCTGTCCGGCGCGGGCCTAAAGGTCATGCTGGCCGCAGGCGATACGTTCCGCGCCGCGGCGATCGAGCAGCTGAAGATCTGGGCAACCCGCACCGGCTCCGAATTCATCGGCACGCAGCTGGGCGCCGATGCTGCCGGTCTTGCCTATGACGCCTACAAGCAGGCGATCGAAAAGCGCTCCGATGTGCTGATCATCGACACGGCGGGCCGTCTGCAGAACAAGACCGAACTCATGGCCGAGCTTGAAAAGATCGTGCGCGTGCTTGGAAAGCTCGATCCGGATGCGCCGCACACCGTGCTGCAGACGCTGGATGCGACAACGGGCCAGAACGCGCTGCAACAGGTGGAGATCTTCCGCAATGTGGCGGGTGTCTCCGGCCTCGTCATGACCAAGCTTGATGGTACGGCGCGCGGCGGCATCCTTGTCGCCATTGCCGCCAAGCACAAGCTTCCCGTTTATTTCATCGGCGTTGGCGAAGGCGTCGATGATCTCGAACCCTTCGAGGCGTCCGACTTTGCCAAAGCGATCGCTGGCGTTGCGTGATACAGGTTCATTCAGGATGACTCAGGAAACGGCAAATACACAAAACAAGGAAAACCTGGTTCTGAAGCTCGCGCTCGAGCTTGGCCCGATCCTGGTGTTCTTCTTCGCCAACTCAAAGGGCGAATGGCTGGTCACGCATTTTCCGGTTCTGGCAAAGCTTGGCGGGCCGCTTTTTGTCGCCACCGCCTTCTTCATGGTGGCAACGGTTCTGTCGCTCGTAGTCTCGAAGGTGGTGGTCAAGCACCTGCCGCTTCTGCCGATTGTCTCGACGGCCGTCGTTCTGGTGTTCGGGGGCCTCGGCATCTATTTGCAGAACGAGCTTTTCATCAAGATGAAGCCTACGATCATCAACACGCTGTTCGGCGCAGTTCTGCTCGGCGGGCTCTTCTTCGGCAAGTCTCTGCTCGGCTATGTCTTCAACGCGGCCTTTCAGCTCGATGACGAGGGCTGGCGCAAGCTCACGCTGCGCTGGGGCCTCTTCTTCCTGTTTCTGGCAGTGCTGAATGAAGTTGTCTGGCGCAACTTTTCCGACGAAGCCTGGATCAGCTTCAAGCTCTGGGGCACGATGCCGATTACCATTCTCTTCACGATGGCGCAGATGCCGCTCATCATGAAACATTCGATCGAGGAAGACGCGGAAAAGGATACGCGCGGATGACATCAACCGAAGGAAACAAGACTTTCCTTCAACGATCCCCGACGATCTGGCTCGGTCTGGCGCTGCTTGTGCTCGTGGTGCAGATCGTCAGCGAACGGTTCATGGGCAGGCTCTGGATCTGTTCCTGCGGCGAAATCAAGCTGTTTGAACCCCTCGTGCATTCCGCCGGCAATTCCCAGCACATCTCGGACTGGTATACGCCCTCACATCTCATCCATGGCTTCGTGTTCTACGGCCTCGGTTTTCTGCTGCTTCGACGCTTTCCGGTCGGGGCGCGCTTTCTTCTGGCAACCTTGCTCGAAGGCACGTGGGAAGTTCTTGAAAACTCGCCGATCATCATCGAGCGATATCGAGCGGTTACCACCTACTATGGATATGAAGGCGACAGCATTCTGAACTCGGCATCGGACATGCTGGCCATGGCCGCAGGGTTCTTCATTGCCTCGAGAGCGCCGCTCTGGCTGACCATTTCTCTGGCGATCGGCTTTGAAATAGCAACGGCGCTGGTGATCCGTGACAATCTCACGCTCAACATCATCATGCTGGTCTGGCCTATCGACGCCATCAAGCAGTGGCAGTCGAGCCTGCCCTGACCGTGGCTGGCCTGCGGTCACCCCTTGCCGCCGAGCGCCTTTTCAACAGCCGGCATCAGCTCGTTCTGAATGCTGGCCGGATCAAACGGGCCGACCTTCTTGTAGACGACCTTGCCAGTCGCATCGACGAGATAGCTTTCCGGAATGCCGTAGACACCCCAGTCAATGGCCGCTGCACCATTCGGATCGACGCCGATAGCGGCAAACGGATTGCCGAAATCGCCGAGGAAGGCCAGAGCGTTATCGGTCTTGTCCTTGTAGTTGATGCCGACGACGTTGATGCGCTTGTCCTGCGCAATCGCCATGATCGCCGGTGCTTCATCCCGACAGGGGATGCACCACGATGCCCAGATGTTGACGAGCGTCAGCCGGCCCTTGACCGCGGCATCGATGAGCGCGGGCTTGTTTGACCCTTCCAGCGCGTTGAGATTGAGCGACGGGGCCTGACGGCCAATCAGTGCGGAGGGCAGCAGCGAGGGGTCACCACCCCTGGTAAGCTGTTTCCAGAAGATACCTGCCAGCGCCAGAAAGGTGACAATCGGCAGGAACGCAATCACCATGCCGAGGCGCGAAAGCTTTGGCCTCTGCGGCGCGCCGCCCTCTTCTGCACTGCTCATTGCGGTTCTTTCCCTGTCTCTGCGGTGCGGTCGGAGCGGCGGCGGATACCCGCCTCTTCCAGCCGTTTGAGTTCATTGCGACGTCCGCGGCTATCAAGCAGAACCCAGCCGACGATGATGATCATGGCAACGACGGTGAGCACATAGGCGGCAATCACATAGCCTTCGTTATGCGGCAATTCCATCGCGTTTACGCCTCCCGCTGGGCGGCGCGCGCAGCAATTCGGCGCATGGCGGCCACGCGGCGGCGCCAGATTTCCGTGCGCATAGCCATCAGGTGCAGCGTCAGGAAAAGAAGCGTGAAGGCCAGCGCCATGACGAGAAGCGGACGCAGGAATTCCGGATCGATCGCCGGTCCGCCCATGCGCACGACCGAGGCCGGCTGGTGCAGCGTGTTGAACCAGTCAACCGAGAACTTGATGATCGGGATGTTGACGAAGCCGATCAGGATCATGACCGCCGAAACGCGCGCCGCCCGCGACGGGTCATCCATGGCACGGTTGAAGGCAATCAGCCCGAGATACATGAGAAACAGAATGAAGACGGAGGTCAGCCGTGCATCCCACACCCACCATGTGCCCCACATGGGCTTGCCCCAGAGAGAGCCGGTGACCAGCGCGACGAAGGTGAAGGCGGCACCCAGCGGCGCCGCCACGCGGGCTGCGACGTCTGCCAGCGGATGGCGCCAGACCAGCGTACCGACGGCGGAGATCGCCATGATCGTATAGCACATCATGGAAAGCCAGGCGGCCGGCACATGGATATACATGATGCGCACGGTCTCGCCCTGCTGATAGTCCGCCTCGGTCGAAAACGAAAGATAGAGCCCGACGGCAAACAGCAGCGCGGTCATTGCGGCCATCCACGGAATGATCTTGCCCGCCAGCGCGATGAACTTCGCGGGGTTGGCAAGGTCGGAAAAGCTTCGGATGGCAAGGCTGGTTTCTGTCATGCGGCCCTTTTAACCTTTGCCCCTGCAGGCTGCAATTGATCTTGGTCAATTCAAGAAAGTTTGATCAGTCCGACGAGGCTCGAAGCGCCAGCGCCGCCGCCAGCGGACCGATCACCGCGAAGATCAATGTCAACGCAATGAGGTAAAGGAATGGCGGCAGGAAGGGTGACGGATCCTGCGTGGCGGCATAGGCGGCACCCGCCCCGAAGATCAGCACCGGGATGGTCAGCGGCAGGACGAGGATCGAGACCAGAAGCCCGCCGCGCGGCAGCGAAACGGCAACCGCTGCCCCTGCCGCCCCGATGAAGGTGATCGCGGGTGTACCGACCAGCAGCGTCAGCGCGGTGGCACCGACCGACAGCGCATCCATGTTCATGAAGAGCGCGAGCAATGGCGAGGCGATGACCAGAGGCAGGCTGTGCGAGAGCCAGTGGGCGACGCACTTGACGAAAACGGTCAGCACCAGCGGCGTTTCCTGCATCAGCATCACGTCGAGCGACCCGTCCTCGCGCTCGGCCTGAAACAGCCGATCGAGACCGAGCAGCGACGCAAGCAGGGCCCCGATCCAGAGGATCGGCGGCCCGATGCGCGACAGGAGATTGAGGTCCGGCCCGACACCGAAGGGAATGACGGCGACGACCGCCATGAAGAACAGCACGCCGATGAGCGCGCCACCGCCTGCGCGCATCGAAAGCCGGATATCGCGAAGGAGGAGTGCGATCATGCGAACACCTCCTCATATTCAAACCCCTTCATCACGAGGCTCTGCGCATTCTCGATGCCGAGCGGCTGGTGGGTCGCGGCAATGACGATGCCGCCGTCAGCCAGATGTGCCTGGCAAAGTCCCGCAAACATGGCGTCCGCCTTCACATCAAGTGCCGCAGTCGGTTCATCGAGGATCCAGACGGGACGGTGCGCGACGAGCAGCTTGGCGAAAGCCATGCGGCGTTGCTGGCCGGCGGACAGATAGCCGAAGGGAAGATGCGTGATGCCACCGAGCCCAACTGCCCTCGCCGCTTCATCGATCGAGAGCGGCTTACCCGCCCCCTCCTTCGCCATGAACCGGGCCCAGAAGACGAGGTTCTCCTCGACGGTCAGTTCGCGCTTCATGGCGTTACGGTGACCCAGATAGTGGCAGGCCTCGCGCGCCGGACGCGCCTCGCCCTCCCCGGCAAACCGCACCGTGCCCGATTCGGTAGGCAATAGAGCGGCCAGAACGCGCAGCAGGGTCGATTTTCCCGATCCGTTCGGGCCCGTCACCAGCAGCGCCTCGCCCTGCCCGAGCGCAAAGGAGATGTCGCGGAACAGCAGTTCCTCGCCCCGCCTTGCCGAAAGCGTCTCCGCCTCGAACCGCATGTCCCACCGCCTCAACCGCAAGTGCATCACTGCACTGCAAAAAAACCCGCCATTCGACCTTCGCAGGTCTGGCACCTTCTTTAGAAAACATCTATAACCGCCGCAACACGCCAGCGGCCGGCGTGATCATTATCCTTGCGCCGAACGTGAATAATCTTGAGGAAGATTTTCTCGTGCGGACAGCGGAAATGGCCGTACCCGCATCCCATTTGCGCGAATTTCAAGCGCTAGGGCGTCCGCACGTCAAATTTGGCGATCAGACGAAACGGGGTTTTTATCCGTGGCAACATCTCTTGATAGTTTCAAATGCCGCTCGACACTGAATGTGAACGGCAAGGACTATGTCTACTACAGCCTCCCCATTGCCGAGAAGAACGGTCTCGCCGGCATTTCCAAGCTGCCCTATTCGATGAAGGTGGTTCTGGAAAACCTGCTGCGCAACGAAGACGGCCGCTCCGTCACCAAGGCTGACATCGAGGCCTGCGCTGCCTGGCTCGTCAACAAGGGCAAGATCGAGGCTGAAATTGCCTACCGTCCGGCCCGCGTTCTCATGCAGGACTTCACCGGCGTTCCGGCCGTGGTTGACCTCGCTGCCATGCGCGACGGCATCAAGAACCTCGGCGGCGATCCGGAAAAGATCAACCCGCTCGTTCCCGTCGACCTCGTCATCGACCACTCGGTCATCGTCGACGAATTCGGCTCGGCCAGCGCCTTCAAGCGCAACGTGGAACTGGAATATGAGCGCAACGAAGAGCGCTACAAGTTCCTCAAGTGGGGCCAGCAGGCGTTCAAGAACTTCCGCGTCGTGCCGCCCGGCACCGGCATCTGTCACCAGGTGAACCTCGAATACCTCGGCCAGACCGTCTGGATCAAGGAAGAAGACGGTGAAACCATCGCCTATCCCGACACCTGCGTCGGCACCGACTCGCATACCACGATGATCAACGGTCTCGGCGTTCTCGGCTGGGGCGTCGGCGGCATCGAGGCTGAGGCTGCCATGCTCGGCCAGCCGGTTTCCATGCTTCTGCCGGAAGTCATCGGCTTCAAGCTGACCGGCAAGCTCAAGGAAGGCGTGACCGCCACCGACCTCGTCCTGACCGTCGTGCAGATGCTGCGCAAGAAGGGCGTTGTCTCCAAGTTCGTCGAATTCTTCGGCCCCGGCCTCGACGCGATGTCGCTTGCCGACCGCGCGACGATCGGCAACATGGGTCCGGAATATGGCGCGACCTGCGGCTTCTTCCCGGTTGACGGCGAAACCATCAACTACCTCACCATGTCCGGCCGCGAAACCGACCGGATCGCGCTCGTCGAAGCTTATTCGAAGGCGCAGGACATGTGGCGCGTTGGGGACGGTTCCGACCTCGTCTTCACCGACACACTGGAACTCGATCTCGGTGACGTCGTGCCCTCCATGGCCGGTCCGAAGCGTCCGGAAGGCCGCCTTCCGCTCGAAACCATCGCACCGAACTTCGCAACCGCGCTCGAAAACGACTACAAGAAGCCGGGTCAGCTTTCCAATCGCTATGCGGTTGAAGGCACCGACTACGATCTCGGCCATGGCGACGTGGCGATTGCCGCCATCACGTCCTGCACCAACACGTCAAACCCGTCGGTGTTGATCGCTGCCGGTCTTCTCGCCCGCAATGCGGTCGCCAAGGGCCTGAAGACGAAGCCGTGGGTGAAGACATCGCTCGCACCTGGAAGCCAGGTCGTGGCTGAATACCTCAACAATTCGGGCCTCCAGAAGGACCTCGATGCGCTGGGCTTCAACCTCGTCGGCTTCGGCTGCACGACCTGCATCGGCAACTCGGGTCCTCTCCCAGCGCCGATCTCCAAGACCATCAACGACAAGGGCCTGATTGCCGCCGGCGTTCTCTCCGGCAACCGCAACTTCGAAGGCCGCGTATCGCCGGACGTCCAGGCGAACTATCTCGCCTCGCCGCCGCTCGTCGTCGCCTACGCGCTCGCAGGTTCGGTCCAGAAGGACCTGACCAAGGAGCCGATCGGCGAAGGCAAGGACGGTCCGGTCTATCTCAAGGACATCTGGCCCTCGACGAAGGAAATCCAGGAATACATCATGAAATACGTGACCCGCGAAATCTACGCGGCGAAGTATGCCGATGTGTTCAAGGGCGACGCCAACTGGCAGGCCGTTCAGGCCCCGACCGGTCAGACCTACGCCTGGGACGATTCGTCCACCTACGTGCAGAACCCGCCCTATTTCGTCGGGATGGGCATGCAGCTCGGTGGCATTTCGGACATCAAGGGCGCGCGCGTTCTGGGTCTCTTCGGCGACAAGATCACCACCGACCATATCTCGCCGGCCGGCTCCATCAAGGCGGCGTCGCCTGCCGGGGCCTACCTGACGGGTCATGGCGTGGCCGTTGCCGACTTCAACCAGTACGGTACGCGTCGTGGCAACCATGAAGTGATGATGCGAGGCACCTTTGCCAACATCCGCATCCGCAACCATATGCTTGGAGCCAACGGCAAGGAAGGTGGCTACACCATCCACTATCCGTCCAAGGAAGAGATGTCGATCTACGATGCGGCCATGAAGTACAAGGCCGAAGGCGTTCCGCTCGTCATCTTCGCGGGTGTCGAATATGGCAACGGCTCGTCGCGCGACTGGGCCGCCAAGGGCACCAACCTGCTCGGCGTGAAGGCCGTGATCGCCCAGTCGTTCGAACGTATTCACCGCTCCAACCTCGTCGGCATGGGCATCGTGCCCTTCGTCTTCGAGGACGGCACGACGTGGGAAACGCTTGGCCTCAAGGGCGACGAACTCGTCACCATCGAGGGTCTCGCCAACGTCAAGCCACGCGAAAAGAAGATCGCCAAGGTCACCTACGGCGACGGCACGGTGAAGGATATCCCGATCATCTGCCGCATCGATACGCTCGATGAAGTCACCTACATGAACAACGGCGGCATCCTGCAGACGGTGCTGCGGCAACTGGCTGCGTGATGAGACTTGTCCTCTCCCCTTGCGGGAGAGGAAGCGATTTCAACATCTTAGCCGAAGGTTAAGTGTTAGAAATCGCAGATGAGGGGGCTGTATGGCTCCAGAGATTTGAACCGCCGGATGAGAGATCGTCCGGCGGTTTTTTGTGGATTCCTTGAGCTGCTCTCATTTCCGTCATACCGGACGCTCATCCACCATCCACACACATCGGCTCCGGCATTCTCCGACTCTCCGCCGTCATCCGCGCACATCTCCGCCGTCATCCTCGGGCTTGACCCGAGGATCCAAACGCAAGGCCTTTCGTGGGCGGTTGAGGGGATTGAACGTCGGCTTGATTCTGGATCCTCGGGTCAAGCCCGAGGATGACGGGTGTTGAAGGCTGTTGTGCGCTCCCATCTCCCCCTTGGCGGGGGAGAATGGAATTTCAGCATCTTAGCCATTGGCTAAGTGCTAGAAATTCCAAGCGAGGGGGTCATGTGCGTGGAAAAACAAATCCCCTCACCTGCGATTTCTAACATTTAGCCTTTGGCTAAACTGTTGAAATCGCTTCCTCTCCCGCAACGGGGAGAGGTGAAGTCTGCCGCACCGTTTTCCACGCTCTCAAAAGCTGAACCATCATGGTGGCGTCCCGTCACGGATACACCGCAGGGCGCTGCGGCGAGACGGGGCCGGTTCCGGGTTCGGGGGCGAGACGCAAGCCTTCGGATATTCGCCCCCATATGGGAGGCGGATGGATGGTTCTGTCTTTGGACAGGATTATTGCCGGTGCCTGATGAGAAGCGGTGACCCGGAGGGCAAGCGGAGGCAGGCCGCCCCCGAAGCGCTGGCTTGGCCAGCATAAGCTCAGACACGGTCCACTGCCAGCAGCCTTAACGCGGCTCTCATGCATGCCGCGCTCGATTGAATACAAGCGAGCGGGACGCGCATGCATGGACTGAAAATCTTGCAGCACCGGCACGCGTTGACAAGACGCGCCGCGCTGCAGAGGGGATGCGAGGGCGGACCGGGCGTTGATCACCAAGTTCGTCAGGTGAAAACAACTGAAGCGGGGCGTTTTGAACGCCAATTACTTATTATCACTACGAGGTGCTCAAAACGCCCCGGCCGTTACTCGAAAGAGTAACACAACAACATGAGGCATAACCCGGAGGTGAAACCCCTGCCGGGATCAAAGCATTTCCAGAAAAGGTGGGAACCGGCTTTTCGTTCGGAAATGCGCGGGAAGAAAGCATTTGCGAGGCAAAAGTGCGAAACCGGACGGAAGCCGGAAAGACTATCGAAATGCAAATGAAAATGGCGATCCCTGCAGGGCTCGAACCTGCGACCTAGTGCTTAGAAGGCACTTGCTCTATCCAGCTGAGCTAAGGGACCAGTGCGGGCGCGGCAAGGCGCGCCCCACGCATCGCTGTCAGTGCGTCCAGGGCTGGGTGCGGCTGAAGCGGAAATTGTCGGAATAGGACACGCTCTTGCGCGTCGCATCCTTGGGCTCGATCACGCGATATTCGATGCCCTTGCGCTTTGCATAGGCTTCGGCCGCTTCCTGGCTCTCAAAGGACAGGCGAACCTGCTGGTTCATGTCGCCGGAGCCTGTATAGCCCATGACGGGATCGATGACACGCTGCTGTTCCTGGTCGAACTCGAGAACCCACAGATGCGTCTTGGCCTTGCCGGACTGCATGGCGGTTTTTGCAGGACGATAGATCTTTGCCGTCATTTTCAATCTCTTGCCTAGTGGTCAGCGTGACATGCCGAGTCAGGGTGATGAAGAAACCTTCCTGCCACAAAAAGCGCCGCCGCGCAAAGCGTCTGTCCTGCGGCAAGCTGCAATTTGCAGGACTTTGACGAGAATGGTCGGAGTGGAGAGATTCGAACTCCCGACCCTCTGGTCCCAAACCAGATGCGCTACCAGACTGCGCTACACTCCGACGAACTCGTGGCCCCGCAGATACACGCTAAGCCACCGCACCGCAATACCAATCTTGCGTCCATTCGCGATAATTCAGCGTCAATCCGCAGCCGAAAAATCCATCGCCGGGCCGCTGACATGATCGCCCGTGGCGACGCCGTGGCGCGCGGCATAGCCGGCATTCACCTCGAGCACATGCGTGACCGCCCCGCCCGACTTGATGATGCTGACATCCATCGGCTTCGCGTCGTGCTTGATATTAATGATGCGGCCATCACGATCGATGAACAGCATGTCGAGCGCCAGCAGCGTGTCTTTCATCCAGAACATGACGGGTTTGGCAGCTGGAAAGACAAAGATCATCCCGTGATCTTGCCCCATCGAAGAGCGGTTCATCAGTCCCACCTCGCGGTCCATGCCATTGGCGGCGACCTCGACCGTCACGGCAAGCTTTGCGCCGCTTCGGGTGGCAATCGTCAGCGTGCTCACCGGCAGGCCTGTATTGACCTCTCCGGCATTCGCAGGCGCGCAGTGCATCGCAAAGGGAGCAAGGAACGACAGGCACAAAAAAAGCGCGACGCGCGCGCTTCTCATGCAGAGTGTGAAAAGGCCGACCATCGTGCCGTCGTCACCTTCAGTGCGACCGCGCGGGCGGCGCCGGAATGTCTGGATGGATTTCAGCAGCCATCAGGCCCTTGTCGCCATTGCCGAAGCGTACGAGTACCGTCTGGCCGGGACGCAGCTCGGTCATGCCGAACCGGCGGAGCGTTTCCATGTGGATGAAGATGTCTTCCGTGCCCTCGCCGCGCGAAAGAAAGCCGAAGCCCTTCGTGCGGTTGAACCACTTGACGAGAACACGCTCCAGACCGCTCGTCGGGGTCACCTGAACGTGAGTCTTCACCGGCGGCAGCTGCGACGGATGAACGGCAGTCGACTGATCCATGGAAAGAATGCGGAAGGCCTGGTAACCCCGGTCACGGCGCTGGATCAGCGCCACGATGCGCGTTCCCTCGAGAATGGTCTGGTAGCCATCCCGGCGCAGGCAGGTGACATGAAGCAGGACATCCTGCATTCCGTTGTCCGGGACGATGAAGCCGAAGCCCTTGGCGACGTCGAACCACTTCACGACCCCGGTGATCTCGATGAGATCAACGGATTCGCCGGAGACGTCATCAACGGTCGAAATTTCTTTCGATGAAATCCTGTCCGCCATAGCCCTGCACAGTCCCTCGTTTACGCATCACTTGCAATCAGGGTTAACTGATTCTTGCCTAGAAGATTAACATCGCGAACCATGCCAAGCGCAAGACCCTGTTTGATCCTGAAATGCCTGAGTCGCCTGATCTCCACAGCATGATTCCTGTCACCCGTGGCTTGCCTCAGGCTGATTGACGGGCAATAACGCTGAGCCCCATCAAAACCAAAGGGAGAATACCCATGCGCTACCTGCACACGATGGTCCGCGTGACCGACCTCCAGGCCTCGCTCGACTTCTATTGTAACGTTCTGGGACTGGTGGAAACAAGGCGGATCGACAACGAAGGCGGCCGTTTCACGCTCGTCTTCCTGACCACGCCGACCGACAAGGCCGCGGTGCTCGAAAATGGCGGTCCCTGCCTGGAACTGACCTACAACTGGGATCCGGAAGTCTACACCGGCGGACGCAACTTCGGCCACCTTGCCTATGAGGTGGATGATATCTACGCGTTCTGTGAAAATGCCCAGGCTCATGGCGTGACCATCAACCGTCCGCCGCGCGACGGTCACATGGCCTTTATCCGCTCGCCAGACAACATCTCGTTCGAGATTCTGCAAAAAGGCAAAAGTTTGGCGCCCAAGGAGCCCTGGAGCTCGATGGCCAACACCGGAAGCTGGTGAATGCGCTCCGTCTGAAATGAGATAAGCATCTGAAATATATGAATATCTCATCTTGCCTCTGTTGCCATTTGGCACTCGTTGGCCCGCATGGTTTACATCCTGCGGGCCATTCCGTAGAAAGTCGCTCCAGAGAATCTGATTTCGAGGTTAAGTGTTGAGGACATTGCGGGTCCATAAACCGGCGCGCATTTTGATGCTGCCTGCCATGGCCAGCCTGGCGTCCTCGTTGGTGCTGAGCGGCTGCATGTCGTCGGCCGTGACCGATCTCTCCCCCGACCAGACCATGGTGAAGAGCGACCAGAGCGTCGTTGTTTCCCAGACAAAGGCCAATGGGGAATCGGTTCCCGAAGTCGAGATCCGCAAGACATCGGAATTTCCCAATCAGATTGCATCTGCATCGACGACTGCGGCAAACGTTCCCCTGCCCACGCCGGAACCTGGCAATGCCAAGGACGCGGGCATGATTGGCGCGGCGCAGGACCCCGTTGCAGCCGGTGCCGGCACGGGCCTCCTGCCCGTCCAGACGACGACAGCGGTCAACGCCATTAAGGGCAGCATCTTCGCCACGGCGCCCGCGAAGCCCCAGGAAATCGCGGCCGCAAGCAAGAGCGGCGTTTCGGTGCCCGCCTATGTGCCACTCCCGGGCCTCAATCCGGCACAGGCGAGCATCTATGGCGCGTCGCCGGATGCCGTGGTCACGGCAGAAGCACCCGGTGCAACGGCCCTGCCAACGGCAGTACCGGTCCCGACACCTGCCCCTGCAAACGCTGCGAGCACGCCAAAGGCGGCGCGCATCAATTCGACGACACGCAGCCTGGAAGTCGCGAGCATCGTGACACCGCAGGTGCAGAACCCGGTTCCATCCTTCGACAGCCAGCGCTTCAGCCCCTCGCAGGCGCCGGCCAACAACCCTCTCCTTCAGCAACAGCAGCAGCCGGCGGATCAATCCGGCAACCAGCCGGAAGATCCGGACCATCCCCAGGCGAAGCTGAACGCCTTTTTCCCGCCCAAGCCGCAGGCAAGTGCTCCCGCGAGCAGCACCAGAGGCGAAGAAGAGGATGAGGAAGATACCGGCGATCAGCCCGAAGGCCTGATGGCGCTCATTTCTGCGCCCGGCCTTGCCCGAGTCGCACCAAACGGCATCTGGATCCAGACGCCTTATGTCGAGACGGACTGTTTCAAGCCGAACCTGATCGACATGCTGCACCGCGTGGAAAAGCACTTCGGCAAGCCGCCGGTGGTCACGTCCGGATATCGGACCGATGTCTATAACAAGCGGGCCGGCGGTGCGGATCACTCGTTCCACACCACCTGTTCAGCGGCTGATATCCAGGTAAACGGCGTATCCAAGTGGGAACTGGCAAGCTTCCTGCGCAACATGCCCGACCGCGGCGGTGTTGGCACCTATTGCTACACGAACTCGGTTCATGTCGACACCGGAAACCAGCGCGACTGGGACTGGCGCTGCCGCCGCAAGAAACACAAGCGCTAAACCCTGATCATATTCCGGCGATCGCCGCTGCGGCCCAAGGCCCTGAAATATCATGAAAAATTCGATACCCTCCGTGTTGCCACGGGAGTTGTGTATTTTTTTTGAAAAACCAGAAATTCCTGCTTGCGGACTGAAAACGCTCTGACTATAAGGGCGCCACGACGCGCTTCGAGACGGATGTCACGACAATGCGTTTCAGGCATGCGCCCTTCGTCTATCGGTTAGGACGTCAGATTTTCATTCTGAAAAGAGGGGTTCGACTCCCCTAGGGCGTGCCACTCCTCCTCCATTTCATACTGAAGATGACCGACGCGAACGACTGTTGTATCGACAAGTTGTCCATGCGTTCACATCGGCATGCCTGCCCTGTAGCGCAATCACATTCGTAGCTGAAGGTTGGAAAACAATTCTGACGTTGTCAGTTCGGCAGCGCTGCCCGTAGCGCTGCTGCGGGCGCGATTGGCTCGAATGCCCTCGTCGCCTCCTTGACCTGATCGCAAAGCCAGGCAAGCCCGGGATCGTTGGTGCGCTGCCTGAGCCACCCCGCGAACAGCATTTCGCCACGCATGCTGAATGGCACATCGAAAACCTGGATGCCGTGCGTGTGCGCAAGGGTCAGGCCATAGCGCTCGGGCACGACGGAAATCAGGTCGGTCGATGCGACCAATGGACCGATTTCGCTCGAGGAACCAACCTGGCAGGCGATGCGACGAGAAATACCCGAAGAAAGCAGAGCGCTATCGATCTGGATGCGTCGGACGGCGCCTTCAGGCAACGAGATGTGATCGAGTGCTGCAAACAGCTCCTTGGTCATCGCCCCGTGAATGGCTGGGTGCCCCTTCCGGGCGATCACCACGGGCTTTACGTAATAGAGTGACTCGAACTCGATGTTCGGATCCTCCTGCGGGAACGTGTCGATCGCCAGATCGACCCGGCCACTCGTCAGGATCTCGAATGGGCTCTGCCAGTCCGGCGTGAAGACCTCCAGCACGACGCCGGGCGCCACGCATTTCAGCGACTTCAGGATGCGGGGAAGAATATGCACGGTCGAAAATCCGTGCATGGACATGCGAAAGGTTCGCTGCGCATTGGCATGGTCGAAGGCACCGCGTGTCTGCAGCCCGTGACGCAGGGTGTTCAGCGCGCTGCGCACGGTCATGATCACGCTGTCGGCAAAGGCCGTCGGCGCCACGCCTCGATCCATGCGGGTAAACAGCTGGTCGTCCAGCTGCATGCGAAGCCGGGCGAGCGAATTGCTCATCGTCGGCTGACTCATGCCCAACTGAGCAGCAGCCTGCGAGATGTTCCGGCATGCGTAGATTGCCTCGAAGATCACAAGCAGGTTCAGATCGATCTTCCGAAAATCTATTTCTCTCATCAATCAACTCAGGAAAAGGGCGTTCAAAAGGCGTGGGGAAGCCATGTGTATATGTAATAAAATATATTCTGATTTTCTGATGTAGTTCAAGGCAACAAAGTCAGAATCTGAGGCAAGTCACTCTTATAAATATCGAATTCCGAAAGCCACGATGATCATGATTGTTCTCGCGAACAACAGTTATCGCGACATATATCTTTTTGTATATTCAAATTGGAAATAATGTACCGACAATTGCACTGTCATTTAGCTGCGGTATCGCGCGGAATCCGGTTCAGTCAGACTGGCGGCCATTTGGGCCGGAAGAGCTCGAAAACCGAACCGGCATCGCAATAGTCCATGTAACCAAGCCGCCCAAGCGGTCGCGCGAGTTCCATATCCAGACGCCCCTCACGGATCGCTTCGTCGCGAATGTGGACGCCGACCACCTGCCCGATGACCATCGTGTTCACCGATGGAACCCCATCGAGCCCGTGGAGCGGCTTGATTTCCACCACACGACATTCCAGAGCTGCATAGGCTGCGGCAACATAGGGTGCGGCGACAAGATGGCCCTGAACAGCGGTCAGCCCCGCCAAAGCGAATTCGTCCACGTCGGGTGGCGCTGCGGCGGATGACAGGTTCATGGCCTCCAGCAAGGCCCTGCCCGCAAGGCTGGCGGTAAACTCGCCGCTCTGTTCCACGTTGGCCTGCGTATCCTTGCGGCCTGATGAGGAAAACATCACCAGCGGCGGGACATCCGCGATTGCCGCGAAGAAGGAATAGGGAGCGAGGTTTCGCACGCCGGATGATGACACCGTTCCGATCCAGCCAATGGGACGCGGCGACACGATTGCCTTGAACGGATCATGCTTCAGACGCGGATCGCGGGCATGCGGTTCGTAGAACACGGCATTAGCCCTCGAGCCAGGTGACCTTGTCGGTCAATGTCGGCCGCGGACGCTCGACCGGTGGAATATCGGTGTGGCCGATATGAATGAAGCCCGCAACCTTCTCGCCGGGCATGACGCCAAGCAGCGGGAATGCGCGCTCATCGAAGGCGAACCATTCTGTCAGCCAGTTCGAAACGAAACCCTTGGAATTTGCCGCCATCAACAGGTTCAGGCAAACAGCCCCCACAGACAAAACCTGCTCCCACTCCGGGATCTTGATATGCGGTCCCGCCGTGGAAATGACGCCGATGACAAGCGGCGAACGGGTGAAACGGCTTTTTTCGACCGCCTGCATTTCGCCTGACAGCTTCGGGTCGCGCTCCAGCGCCATTTTCAGCAGTTCGTCGCCAATCCGCTCCCGAACCTGCCCCTCGTAGACAATGAACCGCCACGGAGCGATCTTGCCATGATCCGGCACCCGCATCGCCAGGTTGAGGATGTCCTCGATGGTCTGGCGATCCGGTCCGGGGCCGCGCATCTGGAAAGCCGGAACAGAACGGCGAACCTTGAGATATTCGGAGAGCAACATGTCGGGCATCGGGCAAGCTTCATTTTTGATGATCCTGCCTGCTTATTACCGAGGCGCGATGGAGATGCAAGAGCCGGAGTTGGCGGTTGAAATGTGTAGGGTCAGGACCCTGGTCATCCCATCGAATTGCCGGGATTTGCGTGCAAGGTGCCAAAACCTCTGCGAAATGATCGAAAATGATCTGCAGTGGATTTGCACCGGAATGAATGGTTCCAGCCGGACAAACAAGATGATATGAACGCGCTCGCATGACGTTGAATTCCAGAAAGCCAACCTATCTCTCGGGCCTGAGCGCAAGCCTCTTGTCGCTTGTCGGGTTCTGTATGCCTGGCGCAGCATTCGCCACGGACCCCTTCAATCCGCAGGCAGGGCTCAACGGAACCCCGGACATCCCGGCCATCACCGGCTTTTCCAACATCGAACCCTCGACCTCCGGCAAGGATACCCGCACCATACATTGCGATGCGCGCCTGATCACTGGCGGCCCGATCATGCAAAGCGGTATTTCGTGGCACATCTTTTCGACCATTCCCGGACAGGATGGCAAACTTCGCCTGATTGCCGCCTCCGAAGGTGGCTCGCACGTCTTCAAGCTTCCGCCAGGCGACTACTTCCTGAATGCGACCTTCGGACGGGCGACGACCACAAAGCGCCTCAGCGTGCCAGCGACCGGCGAGCCGCCCAACCAGGATCTCGTTCTGGATGCGGGCGGCATCATCCTTCACGGTGTATCCGGTTCGGACAGCAAGATACCCGACAAGGATCTGAAGTTTTCCATCTACACCAACGATGTGCAGGAAGACGGTGAACGCGGACTGGTGCTGCAGGATGTGAAGCCCAACACGATCGTGCGGCTGAACTCCGGCACCTATCGCATCATTTCGAACTACGGCAACCTGAATGCCGTCATCCGCGCCGATATCCAGGTGACGGCCGGCAAGCTGACGGAAGCAACTATCCAGCACAAGGCTGCGCGGATCACCTTCAAGCTTGTCTCATCACTGGGCGGTGAAGCGATCGCAGACACGGCCTGGTCTATCCTGACCGGCTCTGGCGACATCATTGCGGAAAACGTAGGCGCCTTCGCAACCATGGTTCTTGCAGAAGGAACCTACACCGCCGTGGCACGCAACAAGGACAAGATCTACCAGCGTGACTTCGAGGTGAAGGCCGGCGAAAATGCCGATGTCGAGCTTCTGCTCAGCCGCGACAATGCCGACGAAGATCCGACGAATGCGCCAGGCGACGCATCGTCTGACAATTCGTCAGCGGACTGAAACCAACCCATCCTCATAGACACGACAACAAAAAAGGCGATCTTTCGACCGCCTTTTCATATTCCATTCGAGAGGTCGCCGATTATTCGTCGGCGCCCTTCTTCTTGGCAGGAGCCTTCTTCTTGGCAGCCGGCTTTTGCTCGGCAGCAGCTTCAACTTCTTCAGCGGGCGCTGCATCCTTCTTGGCGGCGGCCTTCTTCTTGGCCGGAGCCTTCTTGGAAGCCTTGGCGTCGTCTTCGTCGTCAGCCAGAAGTTCTTCCTTGGAGACCTTCTTGTCCGTTACCGAGATCTGCTCGAGCAGATGGTCGATGACCTTTTCTTCGAAGATCGGAGCGCGCAGCGAAGCGGCAGCGCCCGGGGTCTTCTGGAAGTAGTCGAGGATTTCGCGCTCCTGGCCCGGGAACTGGCGCAGCTGCTGATAAAGCGACTGCTGCATTTCTTCGTCAGAAACCTCGATGCCGGCCTTCTCGCCGATTTCGGAGAGAACGAGACCGAGACGAACGCGACGCTGGGCGAGCTTGGAATACTCTTCGCGCGCGGCTTCTTCCGTAGTGTCTTCGTCAGCGAAGGTCTTGCCCGACTGTGCGAGATCGGTGTTGATCTGGCGCCAGATGTTGTCGAACTCGGCGCTGACCAGCTTTTCCGGCGTTGCGAAGTCATAAACTTCATCAAGCGCGTCAAGGATCTGGCGCTTCACCTTCTGGCGAGCAACAGACGTGTACTGGCCTTCGATCTGGCTGCGAACGATCTCGCGCAGCTTCTCAGCCGACTCGAGGCCGAGCTTCGAAGCAAGTTCGTCGTTGATTTCGAGATCCTTGGCAGAAGCAACGTCCTTGACCTTGATGTCGAAGGTGGCTTCCTTGCCAGCGAGGTTTGCAGCCGGATAATCGGCCGGGAACGTCACGGTGATGACCTTCTCATCGCCAGCCTTGAGGCCGATGAGCTGATCTTCAAAGCCCGGGATGAAGCGGTTCGAGCCGATCACCAGCTCCGAATCTTCGTCCTTGCCGCCTTCAAAGGCAACGCCGTCAACCTTGCCGAGGTAATCCATGGTGACGCGGTCGCCATTGGCAGCCTTGCCCTTCTTGGATTCGTAGGTCTTGGCGCTTTCGGCAATCTGCAGCACCTGCTCGTCAACTTCAGAGTCGGCGATTTCGACAACTTCGCGAACGACCTTGATACCCGAAACGTCCTTGAGCTCGATGGCCGGGATCACTTCGTAGGCGATCGAGAATTCGAAATCGGCTTCTGCATTGAGGATCTTGTCGGCTTCTGCCTCATCCTCGGTCATGGAGATCTCGGGCTGGGTAGCCGACTTCTCGCCACGCTCGGACAGGATGGTGTTCGGACGGTCGCGGACGATCTCGTTGACGAGTTCAGCCATGACAGACTTGCCGTACAGCTTCTTGAGATGCGCAAAAGGCACCTTGCCGGGACGGAAGCCGTTGATACGGACGCGGTCCTTCACGCCTTCAAGGCGCTCATTCATCTGCGCTTCCATGTCCTTGGCCGGGATAACGACCTTGATTTCGCGCTTCAGCCCTTCAGCGAGCGTTTCGATTACCTGCATGTCTAAACCTTCATTTCAAAGTGGCTGCGTCTGCCCATTACTTAAGGCGAATGGCGCTGCGCAGCCGGAACCTCGATAGCCGGAGTGGCTTCTATGCAATTTCAGGGCATTTTGGCAAGCAAAATGGCGCATCAACGGCGCGATAACAGGCAGAAACCTTATTTTTCTAAAGGTTCGTGCCTGCCCCATAATCCAAATGGTGCGCGTGGAGGGACTCGAACCCCCACACCTTTCAGCGGTGGAACCTAAATCCACTGCGTCTACCAATTCCGCCACACGCGCTTTGGCAAGCCAGATCTGACGTCAAACGTCAGCCTGCCCCGCTCGGAAGCCGCCTCTATAATCAAAGCCCGGCCCCGGCGCAAAGGAAAAATCAGCGGCGCGCATCACCCGGTCCAGGGTTTGGAATGACGATGCGGTGACCTATATCCTGGCCAGCACGAAACGCCCGGCCGCAAACCGTTTAAGCCATCGTTAGCGATCCGGGTCTACAATTGTGGAAATCAGCAGTTTGGGGCTAGCCATGCGACATGCGCATGCCTCGTATGTTTATTTCGCACTGCACAATACGGAATAATCATACTATATTCAAATCATCGAAAGGGCGCTGAACGAGCCCTTCGGCAGAAAATGGCAACACTGCTTAAACCGGAGCCCCTGGAAACAGGATAGAGAATTCGAAGCAATCCCACTCCTCCTCCCAGGGATGCTTCGTGTAAGGCTGACAACACTCCTCCTCCCAGTTGTCAGTCACTTATATGACGCCCGCCGGACCTCCTCCCCCGGCGGGCGTTATAGTTTCCGGAGGTGGTTCACAACAATTCAGGTCCACATCCATTTCGCCACGCCAGGTTTTTGGTCGTGGGTGGATCGTCGGCGTCACATCCGTGATCCGCTGTTTTGGCTGTGAACGGTGTCCCGCGTACGGGCCGCCAGCAGGCAATCATGCGGATCTGGCGGCTGCGCGGGGCGGAGGCATTTTTGGAAGATTTATTCCGTTATTGCTGCTCTGCACCAGACAATCATGGTTGCAGCCACCGACGGGGGTTTTAACTGGAATCACAAATCATGGCGCCTTAAGCGTGATCTGCCGCGGGCTGACGCACTCGCGCACTGCCGGTGAACCAGGGCCGTCACAAAAACTTAACAATTTATTAAGCAGTTTCAATGGCCTGCAAAAAGCTATGCAGTTCGCGCATGGGTGCCTTGAGAGCTTCGCACTTTTTATTTTGTGCGACGCACAATATAACGATCCTCAAGAGACATGAACAAGCCAACAGCTTGAACCCCACTGGAAGGATTGAACCATGAACATCGCTCGCTCTTTTGCTAACTGGCGCAAGTACCGTCAGACCGTTGTTGAACTCGACCGTATGTCGAACCGCGAACTCAACGACCTGGGCATTGCCCGCAACGACATCCAGCGCGTCGCTCGTCTGGCCGTTCGTTAATACGACGACCGACTGAAAACGTTGGAACTTCAAGAGCCCCGGGGCGCAAGCCCGCGGGGTTTTTCTTTTTCTCGAGGCGTGATCGGACTAGGTCATTTATGAATCCATGACCTAAACCTTCGAGCCAAAACGAGCCACCAATAAGCTCCATCGCACCACCCGAAAGAGCGTGCCTATTTTTTGAGCATAGTATGCCGCTTGTGCAAGCGAATGCATAAATGCATGGCAGACATTGATATAATGCACTGCACAAATTTCGGGTTTCGGATTATAAGGCGGGCATAGGCAGATGAAGGCGATGACGGGGCGGTTATGCAACGCATACCGGCGCTAGCTGCCAGAACAAACCCTGAGGAAACGACCATGAACCCGATCCGTCTTGCAAAGAACTGGCTCGCATACCGCCGCACCGTAGCTGAACTCAGCAACCTGCCGGCTCATACACTGAACGACATTGGCTTGACCCGTTACGATATCCGTATGGTCGCCGCTCGTCAGGCCCACTAAAACAAACATGAACCGCACGCGATTGAAAGCGCGCGACGTTCAGCTGACTTGATGCAAACGGCGCCTTCGGGTGCCGTTTTGATTCGTACGGTTCGCTCACGGTCAGGCGCGATTCGGCCATTGGATAGCAGCATCGCTCGTGTTATTCACCCGCCCATGACACAGAACACTTCCTCCTCTTTGCCTTCCCCCATCCATGTTGTCGGCGGCGGTCTCGCCGGTTCCGAGGCTGCATGGCAGATTTCGCGCGCCGGCGTACCCGTCATCCTTCATGAAATGCGGGGCGTGCGCGGCACGGATGCCCACAAGACTGATGGCCTCGCTGAACTTGTCTGCTCGAACTCGTTCCGATCGGACGACGCAGAAACCAACGCCGTCGGTGTTATCCACGCGGAAATGCGCATGGCGGGGTCGCTGATCATGGCCTGCGCAGACCGACATCAGGTTCCAGCCGGTGGCGCACTGGCAGTCGATCGCGACGGTTTTTCGGATGCCGTAACAGCAGCCATCGCAGCAGAACCGCTGATCACAGTGGTGCGCGAGGAGATTGACGGGCTGCCGCCTCGCGATTGGGATAACGTGATTATTGCGACCGGACCGCTGACGGCGCCGTCGCTGGCGAGCGCCATCCAGGCAGAAACGGGTGCAGACCACCTCGCCTTCTTCGATGCCATCGCCCCGATCGTCTATCGCGAGTCCATAGATATGGACATCTGCTGGTACCAGTCGCGCTACGACAAGGTTGGCCCCGGCGGAACCGGCAAGGACTATATCAACTGCCCGATGACGGAAGATGAGTACAACGCCTTCGTCGATGCGCTGGTTGCGGGCGACAAGACCGGCTTCCACGAATGGGAAGGCACACCCTATTTTGACGGATGCCTGCCGATTGAAATCATGGCCGAACGCGGTCGCGAGACGCTGCGCCACGGCCCGATGAAGCCAATGGGCCTCACCAATGCCCACAACCCGACCGTCAAGCCCTATGCCGTCGTGCAGCTTCGGCAGGACAATGCGCTCGGCACGCTCTACAACATCGTCGGTTTCCAGACGAAACTGAAGTATGGGGCACAGGCGGAAATCTTTCGGATGATTCCCGGCCTGCAGAATGCCGAATTTGCCCGTCTCGGCGGTCTGCACCGCAACACCTACATCAATTCACCGCAGCTCCTGGACCGGACTCTGAGCCTCAAATCTCGTCACGGGCTGCGCTTTGCCGGCCAGATCACGGGATGCGAAGGCTATGTCGAAAGCGCCAGCATCGGCCTTCTGGCGGGACGCTTTGCAGCAGCCGAACGTCTCGGCCTCGACATCACCCCGCCGCCAGAGACGACAGCGCTTGGCGCGCTTCTGGGCCATATCACCGGCGGTCATCTTTCGACCGACGAGGAACCGGGCAAGCGCTCCTTCCAGCCCATGAACGTCAACTTCGGCCTGTTTCCCGAGCTGGAACCCGGCTCGATCGTCAGACCGGAAGGCCTGAAGCGCTTCCGTGGCAAGGACAAGGCGATTGCGAAGAAGAAGGCGATGAGTGCACGCGCACTTGCTGCCTGCCGGGAATGGCTGGAGCAGGCTAAGTCCATTTAGTCAGACTGAGCTATCGTCCGACGGTTGTTCGGCGGGCACCATGGCGGCAAGGCTTCCGAGCAGCCACAGCGAGACCTCGGCCGCCTGGCGCGCATTGCGAAAGACGAACTCACGGCTGGGCCTGGCCGAATTCAGAAAGTCGATGTGTACGCCATTGCGGGCTTCACCCGGGCGAATGGAGACATTCCCCGCCTTGAGCAACTGGCAGGACATGGTTTCCTTGTGGAACTGGACGCAGCCGACATTGTTTTCATGCAACCTGAGAAAAACCGCCTGCCCGTCGGCGGTTGCCACGGCATCGCGAATGGCTTCACCCGGAAAGGCCCTGCCGAATGCCAGAATGGCCGAGCCTGTATCGTCACTCTCCTCCTTCGCCTTGCTGGAAAGCCAAAACGCATAGAGCGATCCGATGGTGATCACGAAGATCAGAATGAGCCAGACGTAAGTCGCAGGCAAAAAAGCCTCCTTCGCAAGCATTGCGGCCGTTTTCAACATGACCACGAAAAAGGGTCCGTGGGCTGCTGCAGGAGCGGACTTCATGCCGCCGGCAAGATGAACCAATGAGTGACCTGATTAGAGGCACGAGCTTGTGCGAATTTGAACGCCGCGGCGATTTGCCGTCAGCCAAAAAAACGGATCGCACCTGTGTTCGATAGGAACGGGTGAAATCTGATCAGATCCGGCCGCTGCGCGATGCCCGCCAGAGCCGCCACTGCCGTGATAGCGGTCCACCCCCGACGGGCTTGTGAAGGATGTCTGCCTTCAGCTTCAAGGCCCTGTCGAGCACGGAACCTGCGAGCGCCACCGGAAGGAACGGCAGGAATGCCTCGCCGCGCGGGGGAAGATGGGTTCGTGCGGACTTCAAATGATCGCGGCCGAAATTGGCAAACAGTTCGATCGCCGCACCAATGCGCGCCTTGTCTTCCCCGGCCAGAAAACTGTCACGATCGAGGCCAACTGCTGTCAGCATATCGAGGGGAACAAAAATCTGCCCGCGTGACGCATGGCGCGGCAGGAGAAGCAAGGCACCGGCGGCGGCCTGCGCGACACCTGCATGACCCGCAGCTTCGGCATAGGCCGCAGCCTCTGCGGGCGCAGCGATGAGCATGCCGAGCTGAATCAGTGCGGAGGCGGTCTCCCCTGCATAGCCTTCAAAGTCGTTCCGGCTTCGCATCGGATCGTCATACAAATCGAAAATACGCGCCTCGCACATGGCACTGAGCACAGGGCGCGGCAGATTGTGGCGTTCGATCACATCGAAGAGCGCTTGCGCCAGCGGCCCGGATTCGGATGTCTTCGCGGGCGATTCCAGCTGGTCGCGCCACCACTGCAGACGGATTTCACCGGGCAAGGGCTCGCGAACAAGATCCCGGATACGGGCAATTTCGGCATTGAACAGATAGAGCGTGGACATGTCGCCGCGTAGCCGCTCGGGCATCAGCAGCAGCGCCAGATAACGATCCCGGTCGAGATCGCGCAGCGTCTTCAGGCAATATTCGAAGGCTTCCTGCAGGCTGGACAAGCTTGCACCTCTTCAAACGGCAATCAGTGCGGCAGCGACCGGACGCTTTTCCACCAGCATGATATTGTACGTGCGGATGGCAGCCCCGGTGCTCATGGGATCGCAAGAAATGCCCGCTTCCCTGAACATCGCGCGCACAGCAGCCGGAAGTGGCCGGATGCTGAGCCCCGTCCCGACGAGCAGAAACTTGATCGACTCTGCTTCTGCCATGACCTTTTCAAAGTCTGCGGTCTCGAACGTGCGCCCCTCTTCCACCTGCCACGCATGCAGCCCGGATGGCAGACAAAGCAGGGATCCGCGATGCGACATGTCGGCAAAGCGGAAGCCGCCATTGCCGTACACATCGATCGGAACCTGCTCCGGCAGATAGCCTGGGCCGCTGTCGCGGCTCATTTTGCGGCCACCGCAGGCTGGGCGGCCTCGTCCGCATCATTGTCGCCGCCCTTCACATCCGCCCGCAGGTGGAACAGGATCAGCAGCGGAGACGCGATATAGATCGACGAATAGGTGCCGACGATGACGCCGAAGAGCATGGCGATCGTGAACGACCGGATAACCTCGCCGCCGAACAGCACCAGCGCCAGCAGCGCGATTGACGTCGTCACCGAAGTCATGATCGTACGCGACAGGGTCTGGTTGGTGGATGTGTCGATGATCAGAGGCAGCGGCATCTTCTTGTAGCGCCGGAGCGTTTCGCGAACACGGTCATAGACCACGACCGTATCGTTGAGCGAATAGCCGACGATGGTCAGGATGGCCGCGATACTCGACACGTTGAATTCCGTGCCTGTTATCACGAACATACCGACAGTAAGCATCACGTCGTGCAGGGTCGCCACAATGGCACCCACGGCGAACTGCCATTCGAACCGTAGCCAGATGTAGATCAGCACCGCAGCAAGCGCGATGGTCAGACCGAGCGAACCCGTCTTGGTCAATTCACCCGATACGGTCGGCCCCACGACTTCGACGCGCGAGAAGCTGTAATCCTTGCCGATCTCGCCGCGAACGAGAGTATCGACCGACTGCTCCGCATTTTCGCCGCTCTTCTGCGACTGAACGCGGATCAGCGCTTCAGCTGGACTGCCGAAGCCCTGAACCTGGATTTCGCCAAGGTCGAGCTTGTGAAGACGCTGCCGGATGTCCTCGAGGTTGGCGTCACCGTGGATTGCCTTCACCTGGAAGATCGAGCCACCGGTAAAGTCGATGCCGAGGTTCATGCCCACGGTCATGAAACCGATCAGCGAGGCAATAGACAGGGCAGCAGAAACACCGAAGTTGTAGTTGCGCAGGCGCATGAAGCGGATGTTCGAACCGTCGAAGAAGCCGGTGCGAACGCCGTTCGGCATCGCGCGCGGGCGGCTGTAGCGAACCCAGGCCGCAACCAGCCAACGCGAAACAGTGTAGGAGGTGAAGACGGTGGTGACGATACCGACCATCAGCGTCACGGCAAATCCGCGAACCGGTCCCGAACCCATGAAGAACAGCACCGCCGCCGCGATCATGTGCGTCACGTTGGCGTCCATGATGGTCGCAAACGCACGTGTAAAGCCGCTATCGACCGCCTGAATGAACGGCTTGCCGGCCCTAGCATCCTCTCGAATGCGCTCATACACCAGAACGTTCGAGTCCACCGCCACGCCGACGGTTAGCACGATACCGGCAATGCCCGGCAAGGTCAGCGTACTGCCCATGAGTGTCAGGATCGCGAGGATCATGATGATGTTGATCGTCACGGCAATGTTGGCGATGAAGCCAAGGAAGCCGTAGAAAATCAACATGAAGAGCACGACGGCGATGGTACCAACCACACCGGCCATCAGACCGCTATGGATCGAGTCGGCGCCAAGGCCCGGGCCGACCGTGCGTTCTTCAACCACCGTCAGCTTGGCTGGCAGCGCACCGGCACGCAAGAGCACCGCGAGGTCGTTTGCGCTCTGAACAGTGAAGCTGCCCGAGATCTGACCCGATCCGCCGAGAATAGGCTCGCGGATCACCGGCGCAGATAGAACTTCGTTGTCGAGAATGATTGCAAACGGACGGCCCACGTTGGCGCTGGTCGCCTGTGCAAAGCGCGTCGCGCCCTTGGAGTCGAAACGGAAACTGATGACCGGCTCGTTGGTCTGCTGGTTGAAACTCGCCTGCGCATCGACAAGATCCTCGCCTGCCACAAGCGCGCGCTTTTCAACGAGATAGGGAACCGCCGGGTCATCCTTGGAATAGACGATTTCGGAATTTGCGGGCGGACGGCTGTTCAGCGCATCCTGTGCCGACATCGTCGTATCGACCATGCGGAAGGTCAGCTTCGCGGTCGTATTCAGGATGTTCTTGAGGCGCTGCGGATCCTGAAGACCAGGAACCTGCACGATGATGCGATCGAAACCTTCGCGCTGGATGGTCGGTTCGGTCGTACCGAGCTGGTCGATACGGTTGCGAAGGACTTCCGTCGACTGCGAGACCGCAGACGACATGCGGTATTCGATGCCCTGATCGGTGATGTTGAATTTCAGGAGACCGTTGCCGGCATCCGTCATGGTCAGTTCGATGATCGAACCGGAGGTCAGACCGCCTGCCGAAACCGGTGCAACGAGCGGCTGAAGCGCCTTCTTGGCGGCATCGAGCTGCGTTACGTCGCGGATGGTCACCTGAACCGACTGGCCGCTGCCGGAAAGCCCGGTGTAACCGATGTTGGCATCGCGCAACTTGGAGCGGATATCGTCAGTCGTCGACTGCAGCCGCTCCTTGACGATGTCGTTGCGGTCCACCTGAAGCATGATGTGCGAGCCACCCTGCAGGTCGAGACCCAGGGTGACGCGATGCTTCGGCATCCAGTTGGGAAGAGCCGAAAGAATACTGTCGCTGAGGACATTTGGCACGGCGACGAGCAAGCTCGCGGCCGTCAGAAGCCAGATGAGAATTGTTTTCCAGCGTGCAAAGTAGAGCATATGTCTCTCGGTTCTTCTTATGTCGATGCGCTCGCCGGCGGAGCCGACGAGAGAGGAATTTATTGTGCGACCGGCTCGCCCTTGACGCGGACGTCAGTGATCTGCGAGCGCACGACGCGAACCTTCACGCCATCAGCGATTTCGACTTCGACTTCCTTTTCGTCGACAAGCTTGGAAACCTTGCCGATGATGCCGCCACCAAGAACCACCTGGTCGCCGCGACGCACGTTCGAGATCATTTCATCGCGGCGCTTCATCTGGGCGCGCTGCGGACGGATAATCAGGAAGTACATGACCACGAAGATCAGCAGGAAGGGTGCAATGGAAAGCAGGATGTCGGCCGGGCTACCGCCCGTTGCCGTTGCGCCGGCTGCCTGGGCATAGGCTTCGGTGAAAAACATGAAAACTCCTTGCATGGTCACGGGAGATTTGCGCCCCCCAAAGTTCAAGTCGCCGGAATATAGTCAGCGCGGCCTCGATTGCAACAAATAGCTGGCAACGGCGAACGTTTTCCGACGATCATGACCTTTCGGCACAGAAATTTGCGTGTTAGCCGGGCTGAAGATACTCAATTTTCCGGAGAACAGATCATGTCAGACCCCGTCCAGACCGAATTGTTGTCGGAAATCAAGCGACTGCGCGAAGCACTCGAGCGGATCGCGGGACCTGCTCCTGCAGTCAATGACTGGACCGCAGCCGATTGCTTCGTCTGGTCCCCGGCACGCAGCCATCTGCAACCGGTTTCGCGACCAAACCGGGTGAAGCTCGAACTGATCCACGGGGTCGACCATGTGCGTGACATTCTGTTCGAAAATACCGAGCGCTTCGCACAAGGACTTCCGGCCAACAATGTCCTACTCTGGGGTGCACGAGGCATGGGCAAGTCTTCGCTGGTGAAGTCCGTGCATGCCCGTCTGGCAGACACGGCACCGGAGGGTCTCAAGCTCGTCGAGATCCACCGCGAGGATATCAACACCCTGCCCCGACTGATGGAAATCCTCAGGGAAACATCGGCCCGCGTCATTCTCTTCTGCGACGACCTGTCGTTCGATCATGATGACACGGCCTATAAATCCCTGAAGGCGGCACTTGATGGCGGGATCGAGGGCCGACCGGATAACGTGATCCTCTATGCCACGTCGAACCGGCGCCACCTGCTGCCGCGCACGATGATGGAAAACGAGCAATCCACTGCAATCAATCCGTCGGAGGCAGTGGAAGAAAAGGTCTCGCTGTCTGATCGTTTCGGCTTGTGGCTCGGCTTCCACCAGTGCAGCCAGGATGTCTATCTCGGCATGATCGACGGCTACGCCGCCCACTACGCACTGTCTGGTGACCGCGACGACCTACACCGCCGCGCACTCGAATGGTCCACAACGCGTGGTGCGCGCTCCGGTCGCGTGGCATGGCAGTTCGTCCAGGATGAAGCGGGCAGGCAGGGCAAGCGCCTCTTAGACTAAATTCAAGGTTAGAGCAGAAGCGGAGTTTGCACGGACGCGGCCGCAAAGGTCATTTACGGGCAAGCCACGGGACCTAGCGTGGAATCAAAATCAATGGCGATTCCACCATGACGTCTGTTTTTTCATCTCTGTCGACCAACCAGGTCAAGTCACTGTCGACAGCCATCATTGCGAACCTGACGACCGAAGACATTGCAGCAATGTCGACGGCCCAGGTGAAAGTCTTGTCCTCGCAGCAAATTGCGGCGATCTCGACAACGGACCTCGTTGCAATGACGACGGCGCAGACGAGTTCGATTGCAAGCACGTCCGTCAAAGGTCTGTCGCTCGCGCAGCTCGCCGTTCTTGCCACCGGAACCGTATCGACCCTGCAAAGCAGCCAGATTGCTGCCATGACCGCAGGCCAGATTGTTGGTCTCAGCACCGATCAGTTCGAGGCGCTGACGCCCTCCCAGATCGGGGCCATGATCTCGACCCAGCTGGCGGCACTTGGAACCGACGATATCGGCCTGCTATCGACCGATGAGGTGGCGGCCATTTCCTCTGCTGCCATCCGCGGACTTTCGACCACGGATCTGGCTGCGTTCACGAGCGACCAAATCGGCGCGCTGACAGCAGGACAGATTGCCTACATGTCGACGGCGCAGATTGCTTCGCTGTCGACCGCGCATATTGCCGACCTCTCGACCACTCAGATCCACGCCCTCACCTCCGCGCAGATTGCGGCCTTGTCCACGGCCGACATTGCCACCTTGACGACGGATCAGATCGCCGCGATCAGCACGAAGGCGGTCTCGGGGCTGAACTCCGCGCAAATGGCGACGCTGTCGAGCGACCAGTTCGACGCGTTCTCAACGGGCCAGTTTGCGGCCATGGGTTCGGCGCAGATTGCCGCACTGACGACCGATGAGGCCACGCAGCTTTCGACCGCTGAAATTGCTGCGATTGCCACGATCGCAATCAAGGCCATGCCGACGGATGACGTGGCATTGCTTTCCACCGCTCAGGTCGCTGCATTGAAGACGACGCAGATGGCGGTCCTGACGAGCAGTCAGGTATCGGCGATGACAACGGACCAGATTGCGGCCCTCTCGACGGGACAGGTTGCCGCGATGACCTCGATGCAGGTTGCCGGACTGTCCACCGACGATATCGGCATCCTCTCGACCGCCCAGATCGTTGCCCTGACCACGAAGGCCGTCTCGACGCTGAGCACGACGCAGATCGCGGCACTCACGACTGCACAGTTCGACGCATTGACAAGCGCACAGATCGGCGCCCTCACCTCATCGCAAATCGCCGCGCTTTCGAGCGACGAACTGGCGTTGCTGGCGTCCTCTGATCTCAGTGCTCTCAGCTCGAATGCGATCAGAGGTCTGACGACGGCAAACATCGCACAGCTTTCGACGACACAGATCGCTGGCTTCAGTTCTGTCCAGATCGCCAATCTCACATCAGCCCAGATTGCAGCCCTGACCACCGACCAGATTGCGGCACTCAGCACGGTTCAGGTCCACGCTCTCACCTCCGGACAGATCGGCGCCCTCTCGACATCCGATATTGCGGTCCTGACAACGGACCAGATCGTTTCGATCGGCACGAAGGCGATGGCCGGTCTCAACTCGACGCAGATCGCGTCGCTGACATCCGATCAGGTGCTTGCCCTCACAGGTGCGCAGATGGGAGCACTCAGCTCCGCGCAGATCGGCGCCCTGACCACGGATGAGATCAGCGTTCTGTTGTCCAGCGACATCGGCGCAATTGCGACAACGGCGATCAAGGGGCTGAACAGCGCCGATCTGGCCGCTCTCTCCACAGCCCAGATTGCGGGGCTGACGACAGCACATATGGCCGCGCTGACAACCAGCCAGATTGCAGCATTCAGCACGACCCAGATCGCCGCCCTGACAAATGCGCAGGTCGCAGCCTTCAATGCCATCCAGCTTGCCTCACTGTCATCGGCTGACCTGAGCGTGCTTACAACCGACCAGATCGCATCGCTGAGCAGCAAGGCGCTGACCGGCCTGACGACAACGCATATCGCGACCATGTCGACGGCCCAGGTCGAGGCCATGACCACGGGCCAGATCGCGGCGTTGAACTCCGCCCAGATCGCGGCACTCAACACTGATGACATTACTGTCCTGTCTTCAGCCGACATCGCCTCGATCAGTTCGACAGGCATCAAGGGGCTATCGACATCCGATATCGCAACCCTGTCCAGCAGCCAACTGGGAGCGTTGAAGACAACCCAGATCCAGGCCATGGATGACGCGCAGGTCGCCGCCATCATCGCCGCGTATCAGGCGCTTTAGAGCAATTCCAGGAAAAGTGGGAACCGGTTTTCCGTCCGGAATTGCGAACAAAAAAAGATAGAGCGCGGAAGTGAACCAGTGGAACGATGAAACGCAAAAAGCCCGGCACTGTGACCGGGCTTTTCACTGATCCTCTACGCAATACTATTCGAGGAAGCTCATCGGGTTGATCGGTGCGGAGTCCTTGCGCACTTCGAAGTGAAGTTTCGGACGCGACGCATTGCCCGTCATGCCGGAGTCTGCGATCACCTGACCGCGGGTGACCTTGTCGCCACGATTGACGTCCAGGCTCTTCAGGTGAGCATAGACCGTGACCTTGCCGTCGGCGTGGCGCACGAGAACGGTGTTGCCAAGCTTTTCGAGACCGTTGCCGGCATAGATAACCACGCCATTTTCTGCGGACTTGACCGGCGTGCCTTCCGGAACCGAGATGTCCACGCCGTCATTGCGCTGACCATCGACATTCGCGCCGTATCCGGCGATCACGGCACCGGTGACCGGCCAACGGTACTTGCCAATGCCCGTTTCGGCAGGCGCATTCGATGCAACATCAGCACCCGTAGTCTTCGCAACGCTGTCCTTGGCGTCGGCAACCGGCGGCTGGTACGCCTTTGGCTTGTCGGCCGCGGCAGTCGCATCAGAGGCTGGAGCCGAAGCCTGCGCTGCAGCGGGTGCGGCAGCCGGAACGGAACCGGTCTTCATGTTATCGGTCGGCTGTTTTGCAGCCGACTTGGCAGCGGCGACGGATTGACCGGCGGCCGGGATCTTCAATTCCTGACCAACGCGGATCGCGCTGCTCGTCAGACCATTGGCCGCCTTGAGGGCATCGACCGTGACGCCGTTCTTGTGGGCAATCGCCTTCAGGCTGTCGCCAGATGCGACGGTATAGGTGTTACCGGCGGGAGCGCCACTCTTGTTGATCGCAGCAGACTGCTTCTTCTTTTCTGCCTGCGGGGCCGCCGGCAAAATGGCCGTATTCTGGTGCGGGTCAGTGCCCGGCGCCGGGACATGGGCCGGCATCTTCTGCTCGAGAGCAGCGACCTTCTGGCCTGCCGGCTTCTTGATGTCTGCAGCTGCAGGAACCGTGCCGGTATTGACCGGATCGGGACCCTTGGTCATGACGATGTGCGGCTGTTTCTTGCCATTTGCGGCAGAAGGAGCCGCAGCAGGCATCGTGCTGGCGATATCTGCCTGCGAAACGATCGGGGCGCGCTTCTTCGGAGCCGGATAGGGCTGCGCAGACGGGGCGGCCGGAGCCGGCGCATCAAGAGCAGCACTCTGAACCGGGCTGTCCGTCACACGACGGGTATTGGACGCCATCGGCGACGGTTGCGCGTACATGCCATTGTTGGCTTGCGCAGGCGGCATTGGCTGGCTCATCGGATCGGAAAGATCGGAAGGCTGGTTACCGTAGGAGCCCTGCGCCACGTCAGCGCTGGGGGTCGGCACATTGCCGTTCACCGCGTTGGACGGATGCTGAACCGAGCCGGTCGTCAGATTGTCGGTCGACGAGTAGAAGCTGTCGAAACGGGTAACATCAGAGCTGCAGCCCGCAGCCGTCCCCGCCAACAACGCTACCGCAATCAGCCGGACGGCCGGATGTCTATACGCTGACGCTATTCTGTTACGCATCACATGCCCTGCCTGTACAAGAAACTTAGTGACACGATTAAAGCGCGTTAGGGTTACTGCGGGGTTAAGACGAGCCCGCGATCTCTCATTATTTTTGCGGGTTGATAACCATCATTGCTGCATCGCAGCAAATGTGCATCTGCCTAAGCAGTTGCGATATAAAGTTTTTTAGAGAGCGCTTGCCATATGTGGAGCCAGAGGCAGATAAGGCGCCTCAAAAAGATCGACCCGCTCGAACCGGACGCCAACCTTGACGAACCGGATCATCATGCAGCGGCCGTCCTCAAGGATCATCGGCGCAAGCATTTCGCCGCCGGGCACCAGTTGCTCGGCGAACATGCGCGGCATCGTGCTGAATGCTGCGGTCACGAGAATACGGTCGAACGTGCCCTCGCCCGGCAGGCCGTTCATGCCATCGGCCTGGCGCGAAAAGATATTGCTCAGCCCCAGCTTGCCGAATCGCGCATGCGCCAATTCCACCAGCGTGCGGTAACGATCCACCGTCAGAACACGCTGGCAAAGCTTGCCCATCAGTGTTGCGGTGTAGCCGCTGCCCGTGCCGATTTCGAGAACCCTGTGCTCGGGCGCGAGGTTCATGAGATGAACAAGCCGCACCGCCTGATCCACACCTTCGGCAAACGCGCCGCATTCGATCGGGATCGAAAACCGCGACCACGCCTCGCGAACAAAGGCCGGCGGAACGAAAAGCGAGCGTGGCACCTGTTCGACAGCATTGAACAGCGCCGTATTGGAAATGCCATCGGACCTCAACCGCATGACCAGCGAGGCAAATTCCTGCTTTTCGACGACAGAAAGTTCCACCCGGTTACTCCAGCGAAAGCGCCTGCTTCACGGCTTGCCGTGCCGCATGGTTGGTCAGGTCGGGGATGAGCGGCGTGACGGAAATCAGGTCCTTCGAAATGGCATGCACATCCGTGCCCGGCTCGAACTCGGCTTTCCGATTGTCGAATTTCAGCCAATAATAGGGGAAGCCGCGACCATCGCGCCGCTTGTCCGTCACAAGACCGAAGCCGAGCTTGCCCTGAGATGTCACCTCGACACCCTTGACCGCTTCAGGCGCGCATTTCGGAAAGTTGACGTTGAGAAAGGTGTTTTCCGGCAAGACGGTTTCGATCAACTTGGCCAGCAGTTCCGGCGCAAGCGTTTCGGCAACCTCCCACGGAAGTTTGCGTTCGCCGTCGTAGATATAGGCCTGAGAGAGGGCGATGGACCGAACCCCCTGCAGCGCGCCTTCCATGGCTCCCGCAACTGTGCCGGAATAAGTGATATCGTCGGCGATGTTCGACCCGGCATTCACGCCCGACAGAACGAGGTCCGGCTTACCACCCAGGACTTCCTGGATACCCATGATGACGCAGTCGGTGGGCGTTCCCCGCAATGCGAAGTGGCGGTCCGAAATCTTCCTGAGCCGCAGTGGATCGCTGAGCGTCAGCGAATGAGAAAGCCCGCTCTGATCCGTCTCCGGAGCAACGATCCAGACGTCATCGGACAGCGTACGCGCAATGCGCTCGAGCACGGCAAGCCCCGGTGCGTGAATGCCGTCATCGTTAGTCAGGAGAATGCGCATCGGTCAGCTTGCCTTTTCGATACGCTTGATCCCACCCATGTATGGCAGAAGAACGTCGGGAACCGTGATCGAACCATCTTCTTCGAGATAGTTCTCCATCACGGCAATCAGCGCACGGCCGACTGCTATGCCGGATCCGTTCAGAGTGTGGACGAAGTTCAGCGTCTTGCCGTCGGCTCCGCGATAGCGCGCATTCATCCGGCGACCCTGGAAGTCGCCACAGACCGAGCAGGACGAGATTTCGCGATAGGTATCCTGACCCGGCAACCAGACCTCGATGTCATAAGTCTTGCGGGCGCCAAACCCCATGTCGCCCGAGCAGAGCGTCATGGTACGGAAATGAAGGCCAAGCTTCTTCAGCACGTTCTCGGCACATTCGGTCATGCGCTCATGTTCGGCAATCGAGCTCTCGGCATCGGTGATCGACACGAGTTCGCATTTCATGAACTGATGCTGGCGCAGCATGCCGCGTGTGTCGCGGCCGGCAGAACCCGCTTCCGAACGGAAGCTGGGTGTGAGAGCCGTAAAGCGCAGCGGAAGCTTTTCCAGATCGATGATATCCTCGCGCACCATGTTGGTGAGCGAGACCTCGGCGGTCGGGATCAACCAGCGGCCGTCGGTCGTGCGGAACAGGTCTTCCGCGAATTTGGGCAACTGACCGGTGCCGTACATCGCATCGTCGCGCACCAGAAGCGGCGGCTGCACTTCGGTGTAGCCGTGTTCCGTCGTATGGACATCCAGCATGAACTGGCCAAGTGCGCGCTCCAGACGCGCCAGCTGACCCTTCAGCACAGTAAAGCGCGCACCTGCAATCTTGGCGGCAGATGCGAAATCCATGTACCCGAGCGCTTCGCCGATTTCATAATGCTCGAGCGCCTTGTGGTTCCAGCCGGGCTTGGAGCCGATAACACGTTTCACCACGTTGTCGTGCTCATCCTTGCCGACGGGAACATCATCCAGCGGAATGTTCGGGATACGCGAAAGAATGTCCGTGAGTTCGGCCGAAACCTTGCGCTCTTCTTCCTCGGCGGCAGGCAGCGCGTCCTTGAGCTTGGCCATCTCGGCCTTCAGGGCCTCGGCTTTCGCCGTATCCTTGGCGGCCATGGCCTGGCCGATCTCCTTCGAGGCCGAATTGCGGCGCGACTGCATCTCTTGCAATGACTGCACCAGGGAGCGACGCTTTTCATCCAGAGCAATCAGGTCTGCAGCCTGTGCAGGCGCACCACGCTTCGCCAATGCTGCATCCAGCGCATCGGCATTGTCTCTGATCCATTTGATATCGAGCATCGCAATCAAGCCTTCGAAGACACGTCATTCCTGGGAAGGCAGGAAGCTTCGTCTTCAGAAAAGCCCCGCCCCTCTTTTACGGGCGACCGGAGCCTTGATCAGGCTCCGCCACCCTCGTCAGTAGGCGTGGAGGTGGATGATGAAACATCCGTCCCGGGCTGGTCTTCTGCTTCGCCAGCCGCCTTTTCACGCTCCTTGTCGGCCCGGCCCTTTTCAATGAGTCGTCCCGCATAGATGGAGATTTCGTAGAGAAGGATCGTCGGCAGTGCAAGGCCGATCTGGGACATCGGATCCGGCGGCGTCAGCACGGCGGCGACGATAAACGCAAGCACAATCGCGTATTTGCGTTTCTCGGCAAGGGACTGCGAACGCAGGAGCTCGGCGCGGATCAGCAGCGAGGTCACGACGGGCAACTGGAACACCAGACCGAAGGAAAACACCAGCGTCATGATGAGGCTGAGATATTCCGAAACCTTCGGCATGAGCTGGATCGCAACCTGCGATTCACTGCCCGTGACTTCCATCTTCAGGAAGAACCACATGACCATGGGTGTGAAGAAGAAATAGACGAGCGCCGCACCCATCAGGAACAGAACAGGCGAGGCAACCAGAAACGGCAGGAAGGCCGCACGCTCGTTCTTGTAGAGACCGGGCGCGACGAAGCGATAAAGCTGCGAAGCGATCACCGGAAACGCCAGAATGAGAGCGCCGAACATGGCCACTTTCAGCTGCGTAAAGAAGAATTCCTGCGGTGCCGTATAGATGAACGCCGCCTTGGCCACGTCGATATGCGCCCACTGAAGGGCCCACTTGTATGGGATGACCAGCAGGTTGAAGAGTTGCTTGGCGAAGAAGAAGCAGAAGATGAACGCCACGAAGAAGGCAATCAGCGAACGGATGATCCGCGTGCGCAGCTCAATGAGGTGAGCCATCAAGGGCTGCGGCGTGTCGTCGATCTCGTCGGTCGTCATGCGTCACTCGTCTTCTTGGCGCGGGTGCCGGTTTTCTTCGGCGCAGGCTTGGCGGCAACCTCGGTAGCCGCAGGGGTAGCCGGCTTCTTCACGGAAGGCTTCCTGGCAGGTGAAGCCGAAACGTCCGCCGGAGCGGGCTTGGAGGGCTTGCGGGGAGCGGCTTTCTTTGAGACCGGTGCGGCCTCGGCCGCAACGGCCTCAGCGGGGGCCGCAACATTTGCCGTCTTGCTTTTCGCCGCAGCGCGCGGTTTGCGCGCCTTTGCAGGCGCAGCAACAGGCTCAGCGACGACAGGTGGCTCAGAGACGACAGGCGCTGCCGCGACAGCGGGCTCAGTGGACGGCGGCGTCCAGATCTCGGCGGGCTTGCTGGCGACGGAACTCTGAACGCTTGAGCGGATGTCATTCCCGGCCTGGCGCATCGGATTGATCACATCCTTCAGCGCATTGACCGGATTAAGACTGCGCGCTTCGGCAAGCGTCTTGCGCACGTCGTCAAGCTCGGCCTCCTTGAGTGCCTCGTCGAACTGATCGCGGAACTCACCCGCCATCTTGCGAAGGCGGGCAACGCCCTTCCCGAATGCTCGCATCATGGGAAGCCATTCGCCGGGGCGAAATACGACAGCAGCCACGATGACAATGATCAGGATCTCTGACCAGCCCATTTCCAGCATTGATGACCTCGAGGGAAAGCCCGCTACGCGACTAGTGGTTTGCTTCCAACATTTGGACCCCGGTTCTGTAAAAGGCCAGGCAAATGTTGGAAGCGGTTAAACCACTAGCAACTTTATCATTCTAGTGGAATGTTCGAATTTGACATTTGATTTGATCGCTCGCTGCATGCGGGGATCAAATGTCAAATTCATTCCACTAGCTTACTTGACTTCGTCAGCCTTGTGATCGACGGTCTTGGCCTTGTCTGCCGGATCGTCTTCAGCCATGCCCTTCTTGAAGTTCTGGATGCCCTTGGCGAGGTCGCCCATGAGTTCCGGGATCTTGCCGCGACCGAAAAACAGCAGCACGACGACCAGAACGATCAGCCAATGCACCATGCTAAAAGAACCCATCGGAAACTCCTTGCTCTCGCGTTCCCCACTTTCGGGAAAGCACTATATCCCCAGTGATGTAAGACGTTCGCGCGTCTTTTTCAAACACCATTCTTCCAGTTCGTTAACCGGAAGCATGGGTGCAGGCAAGCCCCGTGGCAAATAGACCATGGAAAACAAGCAAAAATAGCCCGTGACGCGGTTCAGGACTGCGGCCAAATGCCCGCTCAAATACCCTCGTCCGACGAACCTGTCGGAGGCAGAAGTCCCAGCTCCTCAAGGTCGAGCTGCGTGATCGGATCCTCGTCCTCGGCCAGATCCTCATCGCTGGAGGGTGATGGAATGCTGAAATTCTGCGGAATTCGTCCAGACAGAAGGCCGGCACCCCGCAGCTCCTCCAGCCCCGGCAGATCGCGAATTTCTTCCATGCCAAAATGATCGAGAAAGTCGCGCGTGGTTCCGAATGTCACCGGTCGCCCGGGTGTCCGGCGGCGTCCGCGAAACCGGACCCAGCCCGCTTCCATCAGCACGTCGAGCGTACCCTTGGATGTCTGCACGCCGCGGATATCCTCGATTTCCGCGCGCGTCACCGGCTGGTGATAAGCGATGATCGCCAGGACTTCGAGGGCCGCTCGCGACAGTTTACGCACCTCCTGCTCATCGCTGCGCACGAAGAACGAAAGGTCGGGCGCCGTACGAAATGCCCAGTGCCCCTCAATGCGGACCAGATGCACGCCCCTCGAGGCATAATCGTTGCGAAGCGTTGCCATCACCATCGGGACATCGATGCCGCGTGGAAGTCTTTCCGCGAGATAGCCTTCCGAGACCGGCTGCGCAGACGCAAAGACGAGCGCTTCGGCAATGCGGCAGGCCTCGTTGAAGGAACGATCCTCCGGAACGTCGGCCGCGTCCTCGATGATTTCCATGTCGTCCAGGCTGTTCAAAATATCAATTCCCTAGGGTCAAAACTCGAAAGTGAGCTTGCGTGTCCACCGTCAGGCATTGCCGTTTGCCTTGTCACCGGGACGCATGAATATCGGGCTGAAGGCGCCGTCCTGCCGAAGTTCGATCTTGCGTTCCCTCGCCATCTCGAGTGAGGCGGCAAAGGCACTCGCCATCATGGTTCGACGCTCCTGCGGATCGGCCAGATATCGCACAAGATAGGTGTCGAGCGCCACCCAGCCGCTGATCTCGCCGACCATGCGGGTGAGCACCGTGCGCGCCTCGGCCAGCGACCACACCTTCCTGCGGGCAATCACGACATTGGTAATGGCCTGCCGCTGGCGCAGGGCTGCGTAGGCCGTCAGGAGATCGTAGAGGGTCGCTTCGAAGGCCGAACGCCGCTGCACGGCAATCAGTTCGGGGGCACCACGGCCATGAAAGTCGCGGCCCAGCCGGTTGCGGTTGACCAGCCGCTCGGCAGCCGTGCGCATTGCTTCCAGCCGCTTGAGACGGAATGCGAGGCTTGCAGCCAGTTCCTCGCCGCTCGGACCATCGTCCTTGACCGGCTGCGGGATCAGCAGGCGCGACTTGAGGTAGGCAAGCCAGGCAGCCATCACGAGATAATCGGCCGCAAGCTCTATGCGGATGGCGCGGGCCTGCTCGACAAAGATCAGATATTGCTCGGCAAGTGCCAGAACCGAAATGCGGGACAGGTCGACCTTCTGGTTTCGCGCGAGATGCAACAAAAGGTCGAGCGGCCCTTCAAAGCCGGCAACGTCAATCACGAGAGCCGGTTCGCTGACGCCCCGATCCCCCTCGCCGTCCCACAATTTCTCCAGCGGAGCACTGTCCGCCTTCCGGCCATCAGCCATATGAACCTGACCCTGCCCCTCAGGCAGAGGGGAACATCGCGAAGAACTCGGCCCGCAAGGCTTTTTCATCCGTGGCGTCCGGCTTGCCAAAGCCATTCAGCACAGCCTCCGCCCGCGCCCTGGCCTTGCCAGCCAGCGCCGGCGTCTCGGCCACAACCGCCGTCATTTCAGCCATGACGCCGTTGCAGTGAAGCACGATATCGCATCCGCCTGCAACAATGTTGCGCGTGCGCTCGCCGATCGTCCCCTGCAGAGCGTTCATGGAGACATCGTCCGACATCAACAGGCCGTCAAAGCCGATGTGACCACGAATGATGTCATTGATGACGACCGGCGATGTCGTCGCCGGTTGCGTGCCATCAATCGCCGTGTAGACGACATGCGCGCTCATGGCCATCAACTCGTTCTTCAGAGCAATGAAGGGCGGGAAGTCGTGCGCCTTCAGATCATCAAGCGCGACATCGACCACTGGCAGATTGTGATGCGAGTCCGCACCTGCACGGCCATGCCCCGGCATGTGTTTGACGATCGGCAGCATACCGCCTGCCTTGAGCCCGGCAGCAGCAGCAGCGCCCATTTCGGCAACCGTCACGGGATCGTGGCCATAGGCACGGCTGCCAATGACATCGTGAGCGCCGGGAACGGGCACGTCCAGCACCGGCAGGCAGTCCACGTCGATCCCGAGCCGAAGCAGATCAAAGGCGTGAAGCCGCGACATGGCCCAGGCGGCGCGCAGGCCCCTCTCCCTGTCAGAACGGTAGATTGCACCGAGGTCGGCGCCTGATGGATATTTATCGGCGAGCGGCGGACGGATGCGTTGAACACGACCGCCCTCCTGGTCGATCAGCACTGGCGCATGATGACCGGGAACAGTTGCCCGCAGGTCATCGGTCAGCCGCCTGATCTGCTCATGACTTTCGATATTGCGGGCAAACAGAATGAAGCCCCAGGGCTGCACATCCCGGTAGAAGGCCTTCTCGTCTTCTGTCAACACGGGGCCGGAGCAGCCAAGAACAAGGGCGCGGGTGTCGGTCATGGGCCACCTTGAAGTTGGAGCGGGATCAAAGTCGGGGGCGCGCCTCTCAACGGTTCATCCGCTCTTGGAATACCAGGAAACGCCGGGCTGGTGAGACCAGTCCGGCGCTTGGATCATCAGAAGATCTAGCGTGAAACCAGGCAGCTGCCGCCTGCCGCGCGATAGCGTTCGCAAAGCGCAATAGCCTGATCCTTCGTGCCGGCGACGACGCGGACGCGGTAGAACGTACCCTTGCCCGACACGCTTGCGGCGCGGATATCGGAGCTCTTGCCACCAATCACGGACGAGAACTTCTTCGACAGGTTCGCGAAGGACTTTTCGGCTTCGGCCTGCGAGGGCAGCGATGCGATCTGGATCACATAGGCACCGCCAGCCACCGGAGCAGCTGCAGGCGCTGCAGCGGCCGGTTCAGGCGCAGGCGCCTTCGCAGGGGTGGTCGCAGCAGATGCGACAGCCTGATCGGCTGTAGGCGCCGGGGTGACCTTGCCCTTCTGGCTGACCGTACCAACAATGTTGACGGGCTGTTCAACCGGGCGCGGCACCGGGACGGGAGCCGAAACAACGGGCTTCGAGGTCTTCACCGCAACTGCCGTGTCTACCGGCGGATTAGCCGTGGGCTGAGCCGCCTGAGACGCGTCAGTCGCCGGTGCCGGGGCAGATGCCTGAGCTGCAGAATTCGCAGGCGTCTGAGCATCGGCCTTCTGCAGCGGTTGCGCATCCGAAGGTGAAAGCGCCGGCGTGGTTGCCTGCGGTGCGGGCTCCTCGCGAGCAACCAGCGTCCCGTTCGGCAGAACGATCATGGTCTTGACCTTGCGCGGTGTCAGCGCTGCGGTGTCTTCCTGTCCTGCCAGCTTCTGCGCGGAGGTATCAGCAGGAAGACGAGCATCCGCAGATGCCGGATCTGTTGCCGCTGCGGCCGCATCGGCAGCAGGCGGCTGGGTAGCATCCGGTGTCACGGATGGATCGTTCTCCAGCGTCTTTTCAGCGACGTTCATCGGAACATCGTTCTGCTGGATAAGGCTGCCCTGCTTCAAATCCTCGGAGGTCTTGCCCTGAACGCGATCATAGACAGCCTTGTCCTGGTTCGGAACCTGCTTACCGCCCGGGTTTTCCGGAACGCTCTTGACCGGTGACTTGTCCGCCAGGATGACCTTGGGCTCACCGCCAACCAGCATGTCGGCACCCTTGCCCGAATGCCACAGCATGACGGCCCCAACCCCTGCGAACGCAACGAGGCCAGCAAAAGCGGCAATCTTGGCATAGCGACCGGCGAAGACTGAACGCTGGCGCATGTTGTGCGTATCAAGGTTCAGGGCGCGCGGAAGCGGGATGGCGTTCTGATCATGGTAGGTACGGGTCAGATCTTCTTCGAGAACATGATCGTAGAGATCTTCATCCGACCCTTGCTGGGCGGGCTGGGCCTGATCCGTCAGCGGAAGCGTCACGGCGTTGCTGCGGCCCTTCTTGCTGACCGCAAAGAGTTCGGCCATCTCCGCTTCGATATCATAGTCGAAATCCGAAACGGTCTCGACGTTTGGCTCGCCTTCATTGTCGGCGACAACCGGTACGTTGAGATCGGCAATCGTGGCCGGCATCCGTTCGTCAAGTTCGGATATCTGCGTCGGATCGAAAGGCAATTCCTCGGGCTCTGCGCTCGCCTGAACCGCCGGATTGGGTGCGCCACGCTCCATTTCGGTCATGACGGCCTGGGAGACAGCCGCTTCGATCTCGCTTTCATCAAAGTCGAAATCAAAATCGAAGTCGTCAATGTCGTCCTTCTGGGGTTCGACCTTGGGTTCGGCAGCAAATGCCGTCGACGGGTTGAAGGCAGCAATTGCGGATGCTGCACCGACCGCGCCCACTGCCGACGCCACCGGCGCCATGGGGGTCATCGAAAACAGCGAGGCGCTTTCGACCGGCTCGACACGCGAGGGCTTGCGATTGAGAAAATCGAGACCATCAAAAGGGTCGGCCGCACCGCCCTTCGCTGAAGCACCACCGATACGATCGCCGAGATCGGCGGCATCGAGCAGCCCCTCGAAGCGGCCCGGCTCCACCGCTGGCTCACGTGCAGACGGAAGCTCAGGAACATCAAACGCAACTGCACTCAGCGGCTCACCCAGCAGGTCCTCGTCAGTCGTCGGATCATCCGTGACTGAGGCCGATACAGCCTCTGCAGCAATAGCGGAAGCGACAGGCGCAACCGGCTTTTCATCCTGTGCCTCGCTGACATCGTCCGCCTCGACCAGTACCGGTTCGGCGCGGCTACCAACAGGCACCCAGCTCGGATCGATGCGCTCGTCGGATGTCGGGCCGGCCGAAAGCCGGTCGCGCTTCCATTCGGCGAACTTCGAATGCGGCTCCAGCAGCGAATCGTGCTGAAGATCGATGGCACCCAGCGAAAGTTCCAGCTCTCCGATCAGGTCGCTCTCGTCGCTGGCACCCGAAGCCGCAGCCGTTGCGGGTTCGTCTTCAAGGTCGAGATCGAGATCAGGTACTGGCCCCTTGAACGAAGGTTCATCACCGAAATCGAAATCCGGAACAGGACCGGCAAAGGCCGCCTCCGCGGCAAAATCATCCGTGTCGAGATCGAGATCAAGGTCGGGAACCGGGCCAGCAAATGCCGGCTCGCCGAAGTCCGGCTCACCACCGGCTTCCGCGTCTGCAGTCGGCTTGTCCTCGATGTCAGCGGTGAAATCCCATTCGGGCACCGGTCCGTCGAAAACGACCTCTTCGCTTTCCGGCTCAGCAGCCTCGTCGGCCACATCGAAGGAAGGCTCCGCGCGCTGCTCGTATTTCGGTGCGGGCGCAGGTGCTGCGACGGGCGCGGAAACGCGCAGCGACGACGGCGCGAAATCCATCGGCGGCATGGTCTCGTCGCCGAGATCATCCGCGACGGTCACTTCAGGCGCCTTTGCCGCTACGGACGAAGGTGCTTCGAAAACAGGCTCGCGGCGCTGGGGCGCCTCACCTGCGCGAGGATCGTCATAGATCGCAAATTCGCGCAGCAATTCTTCTTCGAGATCGGCCATGGCAGGAAGGTTCGAACGCGCGCCACCGGGCGGCGGCAGGAAATCTTCATCGACGGCGGCGATGCCCCGGCGCCGTTCATCGTTCGGCGTCAAGGCATTTCCCGCCTTCGTGTCGTTCTCACCGGGCTCCGTGCGAAAGAGGTTCCGCTCCCCGGTGCGTAGATTTTCTGCCATAACTGTCCACTCGCAAAACTAGCGTTTCCTGCCAGGACATTATGGGCAAACCGGGACAGATCAGCGCATTTCTGATGGCGCTGCCGTCCCCGTGATCCCGAGTCCCGAACGCAAAACTGACGCTACTGCCTTCACCAGCCCTAGCCTGGCTGCGGTCAATTGTCGGTTTTTATCGTTAACAAACCGTAAGTCTGCATTATCCTTACCCTTGTTCCAGTGTCCGTGGAACACGCCGGCAAGGTCATACAGATAATAAGCGATTCTATGGGGCTCCTGCGACAGTGCCGCGGCCTCGACTATTCTTGGATATTCTGCAAGCTTGGCCACCAACTGCAATTCGGCCGGATCGTTGATCAGAGCGGCGATTGTGGCATCAAACGGCAGATTTGCAATATCGAGATCGGCAAACGCCTCGTGCGCCTGGCGAAAGATCGATTCGCAGCGCGCATGCGCATACTGCACGTAAAAGACCGGGTTATCCTTCGACTGTTCCGTGACCTTGGCGAAGTCGAAGTCAAGCGGTTCGGAGTTCTTGCGGTAAATCATCATGAAGCGCACCGGATCGCGGCCGACTTCATCGACGACATCACGCAGCGTGACGAAATCGCCCGAACGCTTCGACATCTTGACCGGCTCGCCATCGCGGAAGAGCTTGACGAGCTGGCACAGCAGTACCGTCAGATTGACCTTGCCGCCTGAAACTGCCCGGGCAACCGCTTCCAGACGCTTCACATAGCCGCCATGGTCCTGACCGAGCACGTAGATCATGTCGGTGAAGCCACGATCATACTTGTCCTTGAAATAGGCAACGTCGGCCGCAAAATAGGTAAAGCTGCCGTCAGACTTGACGAGCGGGCGATCGATATCATCACCGACGTCCGTCGAACGGAAAAGCGTTTGCTCGCGGTCTTCCCAGTCCTCCGGCACCTGCCCCTTCGGCGGCGGCAGCGCGCCCTTGTATACATGCCCCTTGTACGTCAGGTCGTTGATCGCCGAGAGGATCGCACCACCGTTGCCGGCATGCAGCGAGCGCTCCGAGAAGAAGACATCGTGGCGGACGTTCAGCGCGGCGAGATCCTCGCGGATCATGGCCATCATCGCGTCAATCGCCCTGTCCTTGACGATCGGCATCCACTGGTCTTCCGGCATGCTGCGAAGCTTCGAGCCATATTCGTCCGCCAGGGCCTTGCCGACGGGCACGAGATAATCGCCCGGATAAAGGCCTGCAGGGATTTCGCCAATTTTGTCGCCGAGCGCTTCGCGGTAACGCAGGAAGGCAGAGCGCGCCAGCACGTCGATCTGCGAGCCTGCGTCGTTGATGTAATATTCCTTCGTCACCTCGTGTCCGGTGAAGGCGAGCAGATTGGCCAGGGTATCGCCGACGACCGCACCCCGGCAATGACCGACATGCATCGGGCCGGTCGGGTTGGCCGAGACGTATTCCACGTTGACCTTGCGTCCCTTGCCGAGATCCGAACGGCCGAAATTCTCACCGCTTGCAACCATCGCCGCCAGGAGCTTCTGCCAGTAGGCAGGCGACAGACGCAGGTTGATGAAGCCGGGACCGGCAACCGCGATCTCGCCAATGTCACCATCCGTGGACAGCTTCGCCACAACGAGTTGCGCGACCTCGCGCGGGTTCATGCCAAGTGGCTTGCCAAGGAGCATCGCCACATTGGTCGCGACATCGCCATGGGAGGGATCGCGCGGAGCTTCGACGACGATACGGGTAAGGTCGATGCCCTCAAGCTTGTCGGCGATAGCATCGATAGTCGGCAATGCCGACCGGATCTTGGCCTGAAATTCATGAAAAATGTTCATCAAGGTCTTTCCTGCGGATGTGCGCGCTGCATCACAAGCGCCCGAAACGGCGCCGACGCTGAATTGCGCGCTGCCTATCGCAAATCGGGTGTATGGTCAAACAGCTGGCGATGCGTGGAAATGGCAAATGTATCCGTCATGCCGGCGATATAGTCGCCGACCTGGCGCGCCCTCGCCGCCTCCGGAAGCTCGGCAATACGGTCGAACCAGTGATGCTTTCGCATCAATGTCGGCTCGGCCATGAACGCCTTGTAGAGATCACTCACGATATCGGCGGCACCCTTGCGGATGCGCATGATTTCCGGGTGGCGATAGATGCGCTTGAACAGCATGCCCTTGATCGCCTTGTCGGTTTCACGCATCGTTTCAGAGAATTCGATGATCGCCTGATCCGCATTGCGAATGTCCTGCGCCGATTGCGGCTTGAGGCGATCGAGACGCGACTGGGCGACGGAAATCACATCCTCGACCATGCGGGTGATCTGGCGGCGCATGATTTCATGCGTGAAGCGCGAGGGGTCGAGCGCCGGATAGAGCGAACGTACCTCATTCATCAATCCCGCGAGAAACGGGATTTCCTCAAGCATTTCGAACGTCAGATAGCCCGATCGCAACCCGTCATCGATGTCATGCGTGTTGTAGGCAATATCGTCGGCAATCGCCGCCGCCTGTGCCTCAAGGCTTGCGAAGCTCGAAAGCTCAAGGTCATGGAGTTGGGTATAGTCGATGATCGGCTGCGGTACCGGGCCCTTGAGCCCGTTCCCGGCCTTGTCGGTCAACGGCCCATTGTGTTTCACCAGACCTTCAAGGCTCTCCCATGTCAGGTTCAGCCCGTCGAACTCGGCATAGCGACGCTCCAGCTTGGTAACGACGCGAAGCGATTGGGCGTTGTGATCGAACCCGCCAAAGGGTTCGAGGCATTCGTGAAGCGCATCCTCGCCGGTATGGCCAAAAGGGGTGTGGCCGAAGTCATGGACAAGCGCCACGCCCTCAGCCAGATCCTCGTCCAGCTTCATGGCTCGCGCCAGCGCACGGGCAACCTGAGCCACCTCGATCGTATGGGTCAATCGCGTGCGGTAGTGGTCGCCGTCGTTCGCAATGAAGACCTGCGTTTTGTGTTTCAGCCGTCGGAATGCCGTCGTATGAACGATGCGGTCACGGTCGCGCTGGAAATCGGAGCGTGTCGGGCTCGGCGTTTCAGAGTAGAGTCGTCCCCGCGTTGTCCACGGGTCTGCGGCATAGATAGCCCGTTCGCCGTACCCAAAACCAAGCCTTGTCCTGTCAAACGTCATTGCAATTCCTGCATGTCATGCACGTGCCTTGTTTCTTGAGCTTTTAGCCTCATGGTCATGGCGATGAAAGAAAAACCGGGCTTTTTCCGGGGCTCCCGCCCAATTTATTCCGGGAAAATGCAGGAAACGATTGATCGCAGTGACGAAAATCACCATTTTAGGGTCGATTCAAACGTGAACCGTCGGACCTTGAACCCGGCCGGAGAATGGTATGACTGAAAATTCCGTAACGATCACCGAAAACGCAGCCAAGCGAATCGCCCGCATCCTGGCCTCCGAATCTGACAAGAATGCACTGCGCATCTCGGTAGAAGGCGGCGGCTGTTCAGGCTTTTCCTACAAGTTCGACCTGACGGGCGAGCGGCATGACGACGATATCGTGGTCGAGCGCGACAATGCACGCGTGCTCATCGACCAGATGTCCCTCATCTACATGGCGGGCTCCGAAATCGACTTCATCGACAATCTGCTCGGCCAGTCCTTCCAGATCAAGAATCCCAATGCGGTGGCAAGCTGCGGCTGCGGCACCAGTTTTGCCATCTGAAATCCCTCGCGACACAAGCGGACGCCATGAAGATTGTCACCTGGAACATCAACGGCGTCCGCGCCCGCATCGAAAACCTCTGTGCCTGGCTCAAGGAAAGCGATCCGGACATCGTCTGCCTGCAGGAGATCAAGTCGCAGGATGAAAGCTTCCCCCGTCTCGAGGTCGAGGCTCTTGGCTATCACGTCGAAACGCATGGCCAGAAGGGCTTCAACGGGGTTGCAATCCTCTCCAAGATTTCACCGGATGAAGTCAATCGAGGCCTTCCCGGCGACAGCGAGGATGAACAGGCCCGCTTCATGGAAGCAGTCTTTTCTGTCGAGGGTGGCGTTCTGCGCGTCTGCACGATCTATCTGCCGAACGGCAACCCGGCCGACGACCCGGTAAAATACCCCTACAAGCTGAAATGGATGGCGCGGCTGGAACGCTTTGCGGCCGAGCGTCTCGCGCTGGAGGAGCCTCTTATTCTGGCAGGCGACTACAACGTCATCCCCGAACCACATGACTGCCACGATCCGGCTGTCTGGGCGGGTGACGCGCTTTTCCTGCCGCAGACCAGGCAGGCTTTCCGCCGCATCGAGAGCCTCGGCTTTACCGACGCGCTGCGCGCAACGACTGACGGAACGCCGGTTTACACATTCTGGGATTATCAGGCCGGCGCGTGGCAGAAGAACAACGGCATCCGCATCGACCACCTGATGCTCTCGCCGGAAGCCGCCAACAGGCTGCAATCGGTCGCGGTTGAAAAGCACGTGCGGGCCTGGGAAAAACCGTCGGACCATGTGCCGGTTGCGGGTTATTTCCGGTTTTAGATACTGCTGCGAACCCGGCAACAGGCTGAGCGACGCCGCTCAGCCATCCAGCATTTCACGCACGGCCGCTGCCAGCTGCTTGAGCGAAAAAGGCTTTGGCAGGAAGCCGAACTTGGCGTCTTCCGGCAGATTGCGGGCAAAGGCGTCCTCGGCATAACCCGACACGAAGATGAACTTCAGATCGGGATACTTCTTGCGCAACTCGCGCAGCAGCGAGGGCCCGTCCATTTCCGGCATGACAACGTCGGAGACGACGATATCCACCTGACCGTCGAGTTCTTCCATGATGTCGAGCGCTTCGACGCCGGAGCCTGCCTCGTGAACCGTGTAACCGCGGGTCTCAAGCATGCGCTTGCCACCACGCCGCACCGCTTCCTCGTCTTCGACCAGAAGCACGACAGCGGAATTGCCCGTCAGATCGACGTCGTCTTCCTGTGCTGACGTTACCGAAGCTGCCGGGGCGGCCAGTGCCGGGTTCGTAGTTGACGTTGCGGTAGCTGCCACCACTTCGACGATGTGGCGCGGCAGGAACAGCTTGAAGCGCGTTCCCTTGCCGACTTCCGATTCCGGATAGATGTAGCCGCCCGACTGACGAATGATGCCGTAGACCATCGCAAGTCCGAGACCCGTGCCCTTGCCCACTTCCTTCGTGGTGAAGAACGGCTCGAAAATCTTGTCCATGATTTCGGGCGCAATACCGGTGCCCGTGTCTTCCACCTCGACCATGACGAAATCTTCCTGCGGAAGTCCATGCAGATTGAGGCTCGGAACGGTCTCGGATGGCACATTGCGGGTGCGGATCGTGATGGTGCCGCCCTGTGGCATGGCATCGCGCGCATTGACGCAGAGGTTGATCAGCACCTGCTCGAACTGCGACAGGTCGGTCTTCACCGGCCAGAGGTCGCGGCCATAGTCGATATCCAGCTTCACGTTGGTGGAGGTCAGGCGGTCGACCAGCATGCGCAGATCACCGACGACATCGGTCAGGTTCAGGACCGTCGGCCGCATGGTCTGCTTGCGCGAGAAGGCAAGCAACTGGCGCACCAGCACCGCAGCGCGATTGGCGTTGCGCTTGATTTCCATGAGGTCGGCAAAGCTGGCATCAGACTGGCGGGCCTGAAGCAGCAGATGGTCTGCCGAAAGCAGGATAGCGGTCAGCACGTTGTTGAAATCGTGCGCGATACCGCCTGCCAGCGTACCCACCGCATTCATCTTCTGCGTCTGGGCCATCTGCGTTTCGAGTTCCTTCTGCGCCGTGATTTCCACGGCGTAGACGATCGCGGCCTCTTCCGGCGCCTCGTCGCTCTGGTCGATGACCGCATTCACGTAGAAGCGGAAGTAGCGGTTATCCTCGGTCGGATGGCGGGAATCGAACGGCGCAATGTTGCCCTGTCGATCACGCGCCGCAGCGAGCGCCTCTGTGAGAACCGGCCGATCCATCTCATGGACGACCTTTTCCAGCGGCGAGCCATGCTCCATTTCATCGCGCGAGACGAGGCCCGAGAAGAGCTTGAGGAACGGCGCGTTGGTGCGCAGCACCCGGCCCTGCCCGTCCACGGACGCGATTGCCATCGGCGTATTGTTGAAGAACCGGTTGAAACGCGCCGAAGCGGCAGAGTCCGACTCGGGACTGTGGCTGAGACCGGACCGCTCCAGCACAATGGTGCGGCTTTCACCCGGCGCGCCATCGAGTGCCGCAGACACCCGATGAACCAGCCGTACAGGCAGGCTCTGGCCATTGGCCTTTCGCATATCGAGGTCGAGGATCTCGGTGCGCTCGCCACCCGGCTCCGCCTGGACGGATTGAAGCAGCGCGAGCCCCTCGCCCGCCATCATCTGCGACAGCGTCATCGATCCGGAGTGGAATTTCGTCAGGTCGACCCCGAGCCAGCCGGCCAGTGTCGCATTGATATAGAACACCTCGCCCTTTCGGCCTGCCGAAAGGAAGCCTGCAGGGGCATGATCGAGATAGTCGATGGCATTCTGCAATTCGCGAAAGAAGCGTTCCTGCTTGTCGCGCTCCGCAGTGATGTCGGCGATCTGCCAGATGAAGAGCGGGTTCTTGTCGCTGTCGACCAGCGGCAGAAGACGCGCCTTCAGGCGATACCAGTGGCCGCTTGAATTGGCGGCCGGAACATTGCCAAGCGGACGGCGCAAACGGAACTCTTCCGCGCCCGGCTTGCCTTCCCGAAGACCGTTCGACAGGCGATAGAGCGCCTGGTTGGAATCGTTGTCGCGCGACAGAAGCGCTTCAAGAGGCTGAACGGACGTCGGCGCCTTGGATCCGGTGAGTTCGCCATAGGCGCGGTTGGCATAGACGACGCGCCCCTTGCGATCGGTCACGATCGCGCCATCGGGATGATCATCGAGAAAGGCAGAGGCGAAAGCATCCTGTTTGGGCGCCGGCATGACTTCGATGAAGCCGATGATGGCGGAGACGACAAAGAAGATCCCGGCCATGGCAAGGACGCCGAGGATGCCCAGCACAACCTCGCTCTCTAGCTGGTCCTTGAAGACAACGAACCCGATGGCAGACAGCGTCAGGACGGCCGCAAGCACCACGATGCGAGCCAGCGCGCCGGCGCCCGGCGACTTGCTCACGATAGGCATGTGATAGTCACCTGCCTGTTTGAATTGCGTCATTGATGCCTCGTCGTTTATGGTCGGCCGCGCGCAGATTTAGAGCGGAATCAGCCAGACAGAACTCCAATTCACAGGCATTGGGGTTCAAGTTCAAGTGCGCGCGGGCATGATGCCCAAGGAATTGGTTTGCGCCGCCTCGGTTCTCCACTGGTCTTTTTGTGCCGGGCGCTTGCAAACGAATCAAAAAACTTTTCAATTTGTTTATCAGTGAGATTCGGCGGCGGAAGCACGATTTCTCCGCGTTTTGTCTAAAGCGCTAATATTGTGACTTGTACGTGTACTGCATCTGCATGACGCAGTTGCCGGCTTCCTGGCGGCGTATTTTGGGGAATGGGGGCTATGGATTTGTTGAACGGCGAAACGGGCGCCCATCTGTTGATCGCCATCGCGGCGGTAGGTCTGGCGCTTGCCGCCTACACAGCAGTGTTGAAATTCCTGCGCGACCGTCCTGTGTCACCGCTCCTGCAGATGGGAAATCGTGAACGCACGCGGCGGCTCATGGTCGTTGATGCAGCGGTGATCGACACCAAGCGCCGCGTTGTTCTCATCCGCCGCGACAATGTCGAGCATCTCGTTCTCATCGGCGGCCCGACGGACGTCGTCATCGAAAGCCGCATTGCCGAACGTGGCGCGCAGGTTCAATCTGCGGTCGCCCAGCAGCAGGCGATCCAGCACGCCGCAAGACAGGCGATCCAGCGCGAGCAGCGCGCCGAAATCGAAGTGGACGATCTACCGGAACTGGCGGAGGCGGCGCGTCCGCAACAGCCCCGCCGCGAAGATCGCGAGGCCGATCAGATACGTCAGCTTGCCGCCGAACGCGCAGCCCGTCAGGCGGCAATGCCCAGCGACGAAAACAACTACACCTACGGCCCGGACGCTGCGCTTTCAGCGCGTGATTTCGAGGTGGAGCAGGCACAGTCCGCGCGCCGGCCAGAACCAGCGCCCGCAGCAAACGATGCAAACGCAGACGCGATCATCGAAATGCTCCGCAGCCGGATCCTGGGCGAAGCTGCAGCAACTGCCGCTGCCCGCCAACCGGCACCTGCCCCGGTACCGGAACCTGCTCAAAAGCCACGGGAAGAAAGTGCATTTGCACGCGTGCTGGCCAGCCGCATGCAGCAGCCGGCGCAGCCTCAGCCGCAGCCTGAGCCCTCAGCACGCGTGCAGCGGACATGGGCCGCCGCGCAGGCCGCAACGGCAGCAGCCCGCGCAACCGCCCCGCAGCCTCAGGTCCAACCGCAGACAGCACCCGCCCAGCAGCCACGCGAAAAGGCCCGCGGCGAAATGGCGCTCGAGGTGGAAGTTGCGCGCATTCTTGAGGAACTGCAGCAGCGGCGGCGTCAGAAGAACAAGGCCTGAGCGCCTTTTTTGAAAAGACGCTTCAAATGCGAAAAGGCGGAGACCGCGATCGGTCTCCGCCTTTTTTGAGCTTTATACTCTTACATGATGATCGGGCGACAGGCCGCCCTGTTACATCAACTCAACGGCAAAGCTTCAGAATGAAATTTTCTGCCTCGATGACCGCAGCACCTGCACGGGCAAGGTGCGCAGCGTCGCAAGCACCGCCTTCGATCTCTTCGGCAACCTTGGAAAGCGGGAATGCGCCAACAGCCTGGGCGGCACCCTTCAGACGGTGTGCAACAGCCATCATGCCGTCACGATCGGCGCTGTGCGAAAAATCCTGCAGGCACTGGCGGGCCTGACGTGCGAAAATCTTGAGTACTTCCAATTCGACGGTCCGGTCGCCCATCGTCTGACGAGCAAGGTGTACCAGATCGATCGGCTTGCTGGCCGAGGGGCCAAATCCACGCGGTGCTTCCGGTGCTTCAAACGCGATATTCAGAGAAGCCATGTTGCCTGTTTCCTTTTATCATTATTGTTATCCCAGTCCCGGGAACGACCACATGAAAGCAGCCGAATGTCGCCATCGGATTAAAGCTGGGCAGAAACTGGACGAAATTCTTAATTCATGGTTAACATCTCCTAAATAGCGGAAAAGCGTGAGCTTTTGTTAAGTATGACGGGTCCGTGAAGGCTGCAGACGCCCTCCTGTCGCAGTGAGGGACTCCTCTATCGCGCGTAAAATGCGCTATTGTGCCGCAACGATACGCCTCCATGCCGTCAAAACACCGGCTGGAGACGTGTCTGTCGCGGCCGGTCTGGCCGTTTGGGCTTGACGGACGGCAGCATGGGTTGTTCAAACGGCATGCTGGCGGCAGTATGTCCGGAAAAGGACCGGGCTGGACAATGTTGCGGTGGATAGTTGGAGCCTCGCGGTTAACCGGAAGGCAAAAAAAGACTATCCATCAGATTGATAAGACCGCTTGCCTGACGGATTGCGTCAGCGGCGGCCAAAAGTCCGGAGGCCCCGCATGCGCTTGATGCGTCTTGCAAACCTCACGATTTTTGAAAATGGCGCTGCTGTCTCGTCCCCGATGGGGATCTCGATCGCGGTGATAGTTCTGTGAATGCGTAACGAGGCGTAAAAGGCATGGCAACGAAAAAAGGCAACGAACCTGTCGAGCAGGCCGCATTCGACGCTTTGGAAAAAGCGCTGCAGACCAACGTTGACGATGGTCCGCGGTCTCGGCAGCCTGCGCCCACATCGGGCGGCACTGCACGCGCTGCTGATGGGAGACAGGCCAGAGCCATGAGTGCAGACAACGCATCGGACGCCAGAACCGACTATTCGTCTCGTGAGCAGGAGCCTGCTCCCGTTCCCCGTTCGCCCTATCTTGCAGCTGCCAACGACCCTGCCGGCCGTTCGTCCAGCGCACTCCTCCGTTCGCTCGATACATCCAGCGGCCGCGCGATCATTCGCAATGCAGTGCTGTTGTCGCTTGCGTGGATCATGGCGGCTGTCCTGATCGGCTACATGACCTTCCCTGCCGGCCAGGCCACGACGACCAACATTCCCGGAACGCTTGCGCAACCCGGCTTCCTCATGCTGGCGGCTGCCGCCATCGTCCCGGTCCTTCTGATCATCGGCTTCGGCCTTATCCTGGCACGCGCACAGGAAATGCGCAGCGCCGCGCGCTCCATGGCCGAAGTTGCCCTTCGCCTGACCGAGCCGGAAACCATGGCCTCGCAGCGAATCATGACGATCGGCCAGGCCGTGCGTCGCGAAGTCTCTGCGATGAGCGAAGGCATTGAGCGCACGATCGCACGCGCCACCGAACTCGAAACGCTGGTTCATTCGGAAGTGAACGCTCTCGAGCGCAGCTATTCGGAAAACGAAGTCCGCGTCCGCACCCTCGTCAACGAACTCGGGACCGAGCGCGACGCTATCATCAATCACGCCGAGCGTCTGCGCACGTCCATTTCCGGCGCGCATGACAGCCTTGCTAGCGAAATGAAGGCTGCGGCGGAAACGCTGACGGCCCAAATGGCTATTTCGGGTGAGGCTTTTGCCTCGATGATCGACACCCGCGCCGCACTTCTGATGGAAAAGTCGGAAACGGCGTCGAGCACGATCGGCACGATGCTGACCAGCCAGGCGGACAACCTTCTGTCGACGCTTAACTCGGCCGGCTTTGCGCTCGCCAACGAATTCGACACACGTCTGGATGAACTGACCTTCGCGCTGACCAATCGCGGCAAGGAACTGCTCTCGCAGTTTGAAACGCGCGCGTCGTCATTGGACGCCAATACGGCCAAGCTGAACGCGGCTTTGGCTGAACGCACGCGTCAGCTGAACGAGACGCTGATCGCACGCACGCAGGAAATCAACGACAGCCTTGCAGTCGGCCAGAGCGCGATCGTCAACGGCCTTGATGATCTCATCTCCTCGCTCAACTCCGCGCTTGACGAAAAGGGCGCGAGCTTCCGGCAGAACCTCAAGTCGTCTGCCGACGAAGCCATCATGGACATTGACCTGCGCACCGGCTTCTTCGAAGACAAGCTGCAGTCGACAATCGGCCAGATCAGTTCTGCCTTCGACGAGCGCGTCTCCGAATTCACCAATGCATTCGACCAGCGCGCCGGTTCGCTCGACCAGAAGCTCAATGAAAGCCTCGGTCGCGTAACGTCCACGCTTGGTCAGAGCCACGATACGCTCGACGGTCTCTTCGGCGGCAATATCGAGAAGCTCAACAATACCCTGTCCGACCACGCCTTCGCGCTGGCGACGACGCTCAGCACCGGTCAGGAAATGATCGACAGCGCCATTGGCCAGCACACGGGCGAAATCACGCAGGCGCTGGGTGAAGTTCATACGCGTATCGAAAACGTGATGACGGAACGCTCCGCCGCCCTCTTCGGCGGCCTAGAAGAAGCCCGTACGCAGTTCACGTCCGAACTTGGCATGCGGGCGCAAACGCTGGAAACCGCCATCAAGGACGGCCAGGAGCGCATGACCGGCATCATGGCCGAAACGACCACGCAGCTGACCGGCTCGCTGCTGGCGCATGAGGAAGCCTTCGACCAGGCATTCCAGGAGCGCAAGTCGTCCATCGAGAACATCATCAAGGATGGCGTGTCTGGTGTGCGCAATGCGCTGGACGAAGGCGAATCCAACCTCCAGCTTTCGGTTGGCATCGCGTCCGACACCCTGCGCAGCACGCTCGAAGACAGCATCTCGGGCATGGAGACCGCGTTTGCGGAAAGCTCGGCACGCGCTGCAAACGCGATCGAGGCTGGTCTCGAGCGCGTGAACTCGGCCTTCTCCGACGGTTCCAGCAACGCCGTTTCGCGTTTCGAGGCAAACCTGCAGCGCACGGAAGCGCTGTTCTCGGGTGGCGTCGAAAAGACTGCGACCGCCATTCAGGAAAGCATCCTGCACGCAGAAACCATGCTCACCGAGAACCTCGGCAAGGCACAGAACATCTTTGGCGAAGGTGCAGCGCGTGCCGAACAGCTGCTGCGCCAGTCGCTCGACAGCTCTTCCGGGACGATGGCTGAAAACATCGAGCGTATCGAAAATATCCTGCAGGCTCACAACGAGGCACTGTCCTCGTCGCTGGGAAGCGGCCACGACACTCTGGCAGCCATGCTGCTGGAGCGCGGCGAAAGCTTTGGCTCGACGCTCAATGTCAGCCATGACCGCATGGCGGCCATGCTGCAGGGCAGCCATGGCCAGTTCGATGTGACGCTCAACTCGGCCGTCAATGAAATCGACCGCATGATGAACGCCGGTCACCAGAACATCGCCAATTCCGTTGCCAATGGCCTGGACCAGCTGGGCGATACGCTCAACGAGCAGGCAACGGCGATCGGCGCATCCATCGCGGCGGCATCCGGCATGCTGGAAATGTCGCTTGAAGACCGCGAGGCAGCCCTGCGTCTGGCGATCGAAGAAGGTGCGCGCCGTCTTGACGAGAGCACGATTTCGAGCACCAGCGCGATTGCAGGCCGCTTTGCCGAAACGGCGCAGAGCATTGACCAGACCGCCATCAACTTCGGCAACCGCATGGACAATGCGCTGGCTAACGTTCGCGGCACCAGCGACGCATTGAGCACACTTGCCGAAACGGCTGGCGAACGGGTTGCTGCAACGCTTGCCGAGCGCATGGTCGAGCTGGACCGTGCGACTGGCGAAGCTGCCATCAAGATCGGTGCGACGATCGATACGCGCTCGGCAGAGCTTGGCGAACGCCTGACCAACATGAACGAAGCATTCGCCGCCGGCCTCGACCGAATCGGTGGCACGATCGACGGCAAGGCGCTCAACCTGGCGGCATCGCTGCGTGAAGCCGTCTCCGGCGCAAGCAACCTGATCGACCAGGAAGCAGCGCGCGTCGCCGCAAGTCTAGCCGGCACCGGCGACGCCTTCGCGGCAACCATGCGCGAAAACGCCGACGCATTTGCACAGAGCGCGACCGAACGCGCGGCCGAATTTGCGGGTCGCATCGGTGACGCGGAAGCCGCAGCCGCCGCACGCGGCGAAGCGCTCAGCCAGAGCCTCGGCGACGCGGAACGTGCACTGGCTGCCCGCCATGAATCGATCCGTGCAAGCCTTGACGAGCGCACCCGCGAACTGAACTCGATGCTCGCCGGCCGCTCGGAAGAGATGATCCGCGTCATCGACGGCAAGGCCCTGCCGGCTGTCGACCAGCTGTCTGCTGCAAGCCAGGTGGCCGCACAGCGCATCGCCGCCGCCGCCGGCAACAGTGCAAACCAGATTGCGCAGGAAAACGAGGCGCTTCTCAACGCCCTCACGTTGCGCACCGGTGATACGCTCGCGGCCATTTCGGCCCGTGCGACCGAGACCGCAGGCATCATCGAGAACACTGAGCGCAGCCTGCGTTCGAGCGTCAGCAGCCTGATCGAACAGCTGCAGAACTCCAACCTGGGCCTGCAGGAAGCCATCGAGACCTCGGCGACCAATCTTGCCACCATCGATAGCCGCCTTTCGGAGACCGCATCAAAGGTCACGACGGAAAGCAGCAAGGTTGCGGATCTCGTCTCCGCCTCCACCCGCATCCTCGAGGGCAAGGTCGAGCGCCTGTCGGATCTTTCCGGCTCCACGCTGGCACAGGTTGCCACGATCGCATCGCGCTTCGAAGACCACTCGCGTGTTCTGTCCAAGGCATCCGAGCTTCTTTCGGCTGCACAGTCGAACCTGACCTCCACGCTGGACGAACGCCAGGAAGCGCTGCGCGACCTTTCGATCGGCCTCCTCGGTCGCTCCGAGGAAATCGAAAACACCATGCGCTCGCTTGGTTCAGCTGTCACAGGCGTCATGGCCGACATCGAGAACCGTTCGACGAAGGTGGCCGAGAACCTGCGTAGCGGCCTCGCAAGCTCCTACCATGATGCAGATCGGGTCTTCGGCGCGGCCGAAGCACGTTCGCGTCAGGCAGCCGAGAGCATGCGCGAGAACCTTGCATCGTCCGCAGACGATATCGAGAAGCTGCTCAAGGTCGCAGAAGCCCGCTCCGTGCAGGCAACTATGAGCCTGCGCGAGCAGATCGAGGAAGCCAGCAAGCAGACCAACCGTGCGCTCGACAGTGCTGTGGGACATGCCGAGAAGCGCGCCAGCGAGATCGCCGGTACGTTGCGCGATGGCGTTGGCTCGTCGCTGGCCGATATCGAGCGCCTGCTCAACGAAGCCGGCCTGAAGTCGGAAGAAGCCGGCAAGCGCATGCGCGATGACATTGCTCAGGCAGTCCAGGACGCGATTGCCCGCTTCTCGGGCGCCACCGACGAAATCCGCAAGTCTGCAGCCGACATCCGCAAGGAACTCGACAGCACCCGCGCCGAAATCAAGCGCGGCGCCTTCGATCTTCCGGAAGAAGCCAAGGAAAGCGCGGCCAACATGCGCAAGGCTGTCGCCGACCAGATCAAGGCCCTGCAGGACCTGTCGAACATCATTGCACGTTCGCAGGAGAGCCTGTCGGTGTCCCGCCCGGGCCAATCGACGGCACAGGTCGCACAGCCGGTTGTCCAGCAGCAGCCTCACGCTTTCCAGCCTGCACCTCAGCAGCCTGCAGCACCGCGTCGCGAGCCAGTCGCCGCCGCGCCTGCTCCGGCAGCACCGCAGGATTTCCGTCCGGCGGCACAGGCCGCGCGTCCCGCACCGGCACCCGCGCCTGCTGCGCCCGCACCTCAGCAGGAAGCCTCTCAGGGCGGTTGGATCAGCGACCTGATCCGTGGTGCCGCCCGTGAAGAAGCACAGTTCGAACGTCGTGCCGCTCAGGCACCGGCAGCGCGCAACCCCCGCCACGTGGTGGAATCGTTGAACTCGCTGTCCGTCGACATCGCACGTGCCATCGACCACGACGCATCGGTTGATCTGTGGCGCCGTTACCAGCGCGGAGAACGCGATATCTTCACGCGTCGCCTCTACACCCTCAAGGGCCAGGAGACGTTTGACGAAATCAAGCGCAAGTACGAGCGCGAGCAGGAATTCCGCGCGGCAGTGGATCGCTATATCGCGGACTTCGAAAGCCTGCTGGGCGATGTCGCCCGCAACGATCCGGAGCGTTCGATAACGCAGTCGTATCTGACCTCCGATACCGGCAAGGTCTATACGATGCTTGCGCACGCCGCAGGCCGGCTGCGCTGAACGTCAAAGCCGGTTGAGAAAAGCAAAACGCCGCGTCATTGACGCGGCGTTTTTCATTCGACCATCGAAGGCGTGATTAGACCAGAAGTCCATCCATGGGCTTTGCAGATTCACTACCGGGGAAGACCGCCTTGGTCAGCGCCGCCTCATCAATTCCGAGATGGTCGCGCAGGGCACCCTTGAGGATTGATCGCAGATCGGTCGTCGGCTTCAGGTCGCGCCCCTCGTAAAGGGCAGCATCAGACAGGCCCGGCCAATCCGCAACGACACGGCCCCCCTTGACCGCACCACCCAGAAGAAACGCGACAGTTGCCGTTCCGTGGTCGGTACCCTCGGTTCCGTTCATGCGAACGGTACGTCCAAATTCCGTGATGACGCTGACCACGGTATCGCTCCAGTTCGATCCGAGCGAAGCCTTCAGCGCCGCCATGCCCGCATCCAGCTCGGAGAGCGCCTTACCGAGGTTTTCACCCTCCGGCTCCTCGCCAGCATGGGTGTCCCAGCCATCAAGGTCGATAACCCCGATGCGCGGACCATTTGGATCACTGAAGAGTTTTCCAGCCATTTCCATACCCTTGACGAAGCTGGAATTCTTCAGCTTTTCATCCTCACCCGGCGCCATGCTCTGGTCGCCCGTGTCCGCGATCTTCTCCAGCTGCAGGCCTCGGGAAAAGATCGAGGCCAGGGCCGGATCCGATGCCTCGTAGAATGCCATGAGGCGATCGCGTGCATCTGTCCCGGCCGGGCGAACACCACCGGCAGCCCAGGTCAGCGTCGATGCCTGCCCGCGCATGATCAGGGGTACCGTCGGGCCGATGGCCAGTCCTCCGGCCCGGACGCTACCTGCCTTGCCCAGCTGCATCATCGCCCGGTTGAGCCAGCCGCTTCCGGTCTGGCCGGTCACCGGCATGCCGCTTTCGAGAACGTCCTGCCCGTCGAAATGCGAGCGGTCGCGATAGGGTGAGGCAACGGCATGAAAGATGGTTGCCTGCCCGGCGCTATAGAGGTCATGGATGGTCGAAAGTCTCGGGTTCAAGAGGAAGCCGTTGGCGAGCGCCAATCCGGGCGCGCTTCCATCCGCGCCGAGCGCAAGCCCTGCCCGCGCGCGCTCGAAATCGGGATCGAACTGCGGTTCTGCGACCGCAAGCCCATCCATCCCGCCACGCAGGATGACAGTCAGGAACCGCGGATCACGACCGGGCGCGGCGCTGGCGAACTGGGGCGCGAAAGACCAGGCCGTCAGGGCTCCGGCTGCAGTGAGAAATCCGCGGCGTGTCGGATGCAGGATATGAGACATGGCCTTACCTCACTTGGATTTCGGGTGACATGATGATGGTGGCAAGCGCCTCGGGGCGACTGGCCGCACGCTTGACCGCCGTCGCCAGATCCGGCCTCAAGGCCGCACCGAAGGTTGCTTCGGCAAGATCCATAGGTTCAGGCGCATCCTTGGCCTGCGCTGAAAATTGCAGCGCATAGTCAAATCGCTTGATCATGGCGTTGGGCGCGGCCCAGGCGAGATCGTTATCCGGAAATCCGTTCGGAGAACGCGGTGTCCAGAGCGGCTGGCCCATCACGCGGGCAAAATTGACAAGCTGGCGGGCATCGACCGCATGCCACAGCAGGCGCGACGCGGCGATGGCCATGTCATAGGGTGCGATCACCTTGGACGGTGGTGTGGTCCAGGCCTCCGGTGCATCAACCAGCGCCCTGGTTGTCTCCTTGAGATCGCCATTGGTCTCGCTGAACCTCGCAGCCACTCTATCAACCAGCGAAGCGGGGGCCTGATCGCCGATGAAATGTCTGACGAGCTTGCCGGCGATGTGCCGCGCAGTCGCCGGATGCGTCGCCAGCATGTCGAGAAGCATGTTGCCCTGCGCTTCGCCACCCGCGGCAAACGTCTTGCCCATGACGGTGAAATCACCCGGCTCATGGCGCTGAGGCGTGAAGCGGAATGTGCCGGGTTCCGGGTCCTTGTCCCCGGCAATCCCCCAGCCCGTGATGATGCGCGCGGCATTCGTCACGTCTTCCTGCGAATATCCGGCATTGACACCCACAGTGTGCAATTCGAGGAGCTCGCGGCCGAGGTTTTCATTCAGCCCCTTGTTCTGCCTTTGGCCGGCCTTGGAATTCGGGCCGAACGAGACGTTGTTGTCCAGGTAGGCCAGCATGGCGGGATGATGCATGACCGCCCCGAGCATGTCGCGAAAACGGCCGACGACGAATGGCCGGATTGCTTCGCGCTCATACGCACCGGCGATGATCCGGACAGTCTCGCTCTTGGAGCAGGAAATGCAGAAATGCCCTGCCCAGAAATCGGTCAACCGTTCGATCATCGGCCGATCACTGACCATCGCCGTCTGTATCCGGTAATCAGCCTCGTTCTCGCTCTGCACACGCACAAAGTTGTTCTTGGCTTTCTGGATATTCGGAGCGTTGGGATCATCCGCCATTCCGGCCGGCATCGCCTTGGCCGCCTTGACCTGCTTCTGCCAGACCCGCAACTGACGCAGCAGCTCGGTCGAGGGTGGCAGTCCCGACATGTCGCGATATTCATAGCCTTCAAGTTGGCTGAGCACATAGGCTTTGGGATCGGCTGAGGCCTGTCTGTATCCGCTTGGAAGAAGACCGAGGCCGAACCGTTTTTGCGCGGTCAGCGCCATTTCACCATCCAGTGACATTGCAATTCGCCTCCTCGGGAAGATTGCACGGCATTGATGAAAAAATGCCCGGTCTGACTGTGGGGTCCAGCCAACGCAAACCGGGCGTGACGACAGCGATAGGCGCGCCGCACGGCCTCATTGCGGCAAAATCAGCACCTTACGGAGATTTAATGGAGGAGAGGCGGAGCACGAAACATGCACCCCGCAACCGAAATTATCTTGAAGCCTACCCCAGCATCTCGCGCGCGGCGGCCACACTGCGTCCAACGATGACCAGGCCATCGCCGCCGCCGATGACGAGAGCCGCATCAGCTGAGGAGACGGTTTCACCGCTCTGCCGATTGACCTGGACAATGAAGAACTTGCCGCCGGCGCGGCGTTCGATTTCGCCAAGCGTGAGACCGGAATAGGCACCACGCTCTGGCACGATGACCACGTCCATCTCAAGCCCGATGCCATGCAATGAATGTTCGAGCGCCTGCATCTCCTGGCTGGAGCGCAATTCCTGCGCCGCCTCGGGATAGAGGATGAGTTCGGCAATCCGCTCTGCCCCGATATAGGCGGGCAGCACGACCTTGTCTGCGCCAGCCTGCTTCAGCTTGTTTTCCGTCGAGGGCACCTCGCCGCGCGCTATGATCTCGATCTTCGGATTGAGCGCCCTGGCCGAGAGCGTAATGAAGACATTGGCCGCGTCATTGGGCAAAACGCAGGCCAGCGTGCGGGCGCGGTCGATCCCCGCATGCTTGAGCACATCCTCGTGCGTGCCATCACCGACGAGACAGAGATAGCCGCTCTCGCGGATTTCGGCGGCACGCGCCTCGCTCATTTCGAGGATCAGAAAGTTCCGGCCGGCAGCCTTCAGTTCGCGCGCCAGCATGTAACCGATACGGCCAAAGCCGACGATGATCACATGATCCTTGAGCTTTTCGATTTCGGATTGCATGCGGCTGCTCCCCAGGATTTGCCGGATTTGGGTAATGGTCAGGAACTGGATCAGCGCACCGGTGAAGAGGATCATGCCCGTGCAACCGAAGATCATCAGGAACACGGTCACCAGATGGAGATAGTTCGTGTCAATCGGACGCACTTCGCCATAGCCGACCGTGTAGACGGTCAGCAGCACCATGTAGAAGGCATCGCCGAAGCTCCATCCCGCGCCCATGTAGGCGATCGTCGCGATCACCACGACGGTGAGATTGAACAGCACGATATTCGCCAGGGTGCGCCCCGGCGAGCGGAAGAGATTCATGAATACAGGTCCCCACAGCCGGGAATCACGAGAGGTTCCGGACTTGCGGTGGAGTATTCAAGGCAGGTGGGGAGGTTGGCAAGGGCGCAGATCAAAGCGGCATGTCCGAGTAGGTTCGCCGTGCACACATCCAAAATACAAAAGCCCCCGCGCACATCGCGCGAGGGCCTTGAAGAAGTTTCAGTTGCGGCAGATCAGGCGCTGCGGCGCATCGGTTGGGCCCTGTGGCTGGTCGTCGCATTGCCCTGATCGGAATGGCCAGTCCGGAAACGCATCATCTGCTCGCGCAACACTGACGACTGACCATCCAGCGTTGCCACCGAAGCCATGAGCTCCTCGACCATGACGGCATTGCGCTGCGTATTCTGGTCCATCGTGTTGATGGCCGCATTGACTTCCGCAAGACCGGCAGATTGTTCACGCGACGTCGTGGCAATCGTGTCCATCTGATGGTTGATGCGCACGACATGCTCGCCGATCACATTGAGCGCGCTGGCCGTTTCCCGCACCAGCTGAACACCGTTGTTGACCTCGGCAGTCGAATTCTGGATGAGGTTCTTGATTTCCTTAGCGGCCGTTGCCGAACGTTGCGCGAGTTCGCGAACTTCCTGCGCAACCACGGCAAAGCCCTTCCCTGCCTCGCCCGCACGCGCGGCCTCGACGCCGGCATTGAGTGCAAGCAGGTTTGTCTGGAAGGCGATATCGTCGATCACGCCGATGATGTTGGAAATCTGCTGGCTGCTCTGCTCGATGCGCTGCATGGCCTGTTCGGCGCGTGTCACGACGGCGGTCGAGTCGTCGGCGGCGCGCGTTGCCGCCATGGCGACAGACTTGGCCTCCTCGGTGGTCTTGCTGGCCGATGCCACGTTCGCCGTGATCTCGTTCAGGGCCGCCGCCGTTTCTTCCAGCGATGCCGCCTGACGCTCCGTGCGGACGGACAGGTCCGAAATGCTGGCGGTGACTTCGCGCGTCCCGTTGCCGATATTGGCCGAGGCAGACAACACCGTGCCAATGGCTGCAGAAAGGTTTTCCAGTGCCGAATTGAAATCCTGCCGCAGACGATCGTAATCCGCCTTCAGCGGCTCCTGAATGTGCCCGGCCAGATCGCCCGACGAAAGCCGCGTGAGACCTTCGCCAATGACAGTCACGGCGCGGGCGATATGTTTGGTCTCTTCTTCCAAAACGGCGCGCTGCTGGGCGCGCTCGCGCTCCTGCTTCTCGTTTTCCTCGGCAAAGAAGTGGTTCATCGCGACAGCCACGTCGCAGAAGATGGATTGCATCAGCGAGATCATGAAGCCGTCGCGTGCGGCCTTGCTCTTCCACCGGGTCTTGTCGACCATGGCGTTGGCCAGACCGCCAGCGTAGAAGGCGTAGCCGGCCAGATAGTCCGGATAGGGTATCTGAGACGCAATATTGCGGGCAATGGCACCCTGCTCGACAAAATATTCCGGCGAGAAGTCACCGGTCGAGATACGGCGAAATTTCCGTTCTTCCTGCTGCATCAGCTCTTCCGGCAGGTTCGTCATGCCCACAGAACCGTAGGCAGTCTTGAGAACCTCGCGCAGTCTGGGCAGCACGAGATCACGTACGGCCTCGCCAGTCGTCCGCTTGTCGGACGGCCATGGCTTGATCATGTCTTCGATTTTCGTCATCCCATCCTCCGGGCTCAACCATGTCTATAATTGACGAAAATTAAGTGATCTTGGTAAATGAGCGCTTAAGTCTCCAGATTTGAGCTGGAAAGACCCTAAAATTCCAAGGGGTCTCGATACTGCCACTTTCTGTCAGCATCCCCACCCTTCCTTACCCTCCGCCCCTTTCCTTTTCGGCTGACTCGCCCCATATTCCGACCATGGCCAGATCACCAAAAAAGACATCCAGCCCTTCCGGTTTCGGCGAGGCTCCCCAAGATGAGTTCGAGGGTGTGCCCCTGCAAGGCGGTGTGTCCGACTGGATCAGGCAGCTCGAGGCAGAAGCCGAGGCGGATAGCCGTCGCAACGAGATGCGCGAGATCCGCTCCAAGGCCGGCACGCATCGGGTAACGGTGGAGAACAAGGCGCTAAAGGATGCTTCTGCGCCTGCGGACAAGCAGGGCTCGCGTTCGAACCTCAAGGATGTTCAGGGTGTCTCTGAGGCCCGGAAAGTTGCAGACTTTCCGGACAAGCCGAAGAACAAGATAAATACCGAAAAAAGAACAGCGCGCGGGACATCGATCGGCGCGTCCTCCGATCCCAAGACACGCGCCGCCGCGGGCCTCAACCCCGTTGCAGGCATGGACGTCTCCCTTGAAGAGGCCGATGCACTGACATCAACCGGCGGCGTGACTGCGACGGTCGACGCACTCTCGAAACTGATCGAGAGCGGCAATCCGCTGTTCAAGGACGGCAAGATCTGGACGCCGCATCGCCCTGCCCGGCCTGAAAAGTCTGAAGGCGGCATCGCCATCCAGATGGTCAGCGAATACGCGCCCGCAGGCGATCAGCCAACGGCGATCGCCGATTTGGTCGAAGGGCTGAACTCCGGCGAGCGTTCCCAGGTGCTGCTCGGCGTCACCGGTTCGGGCAAGACCTTCACCATGGCCAAGGTCATCGAGCAGACGCAGCGCCCAGCCGTCATTCTCGCGCCGAACAAGACGCTCGCCGCACAGCTTTATTCCGAGTTCAAGAACTTCTTCCCGCACAACGCGGTCGAATACTTCGTCTCCTATTACGATTATTACCAGCCGGAAGCCTATGTGCCCCGCTCGGACACCTATATCGAGAAGGAATCGTCGATCAACGAGCAGATCGACCGCATGCGCCACGCCGCCACCCGCGCCATTCTCGAGCGCGACGACTGCATCATCATCGCGTCCGTCTCCTGCATCTACGGTATCGGCTCTGTCGAGACCTATACGGCGATGACCTTCCAGATGAAGGTCGGCGACCGGCTCGACCAGCGCCAGCTCCTCGCAGACCTCGTGGCGCAGCAATACAAGCGCCGTGACATGGATTTTCAGCGTGGTTCGTTCCGCGTGCGCGGCGACACGATCGAAATCTTCCCCGCCCACCTTGAGGATGCTGCCTGGCGCATCGCCATGTGGGGCGACGAAATCGAGAGCATTTCCGAATTCGATCCGCTGACCGGCCAGAAGACCGGCGATCTCGAAAGCGTCAAGATCTACGCCAACTCACACTATGTGACGCCACGCCCGACACTCAATCAGGCGATCAAGTCGATCAAGGAAGAGCTGAAAGGCCGTCTCGCCGAACTGGAGAAGGCCGGTCGATTGCTGGAAGCCCAGCGGCTTGAGCAGCGTACCAAATACGATATCGAAATGCTCGATGCCACCGGCTCCTGCGCCGGGATCGAGAACTATTCGCGCTATCTCACCGGACGCAACCCGGGCGAGCCCCCGCCGACCCTGTTCGAATATATCCCCGACAATGCCCTGATCTTCATCGACGAAAGCCATGTCACCATCCCGCAGATCGGCGGCATGTATCGCGGCGACTTCCGCCGCAAGGCGACGCTGGCCGAATACGGCTTCCGCCTGCCCTCCTGCATGGACAATCGTCCGCTGCGTTTCGAGGAGTGGGACGCGATGCGTCCGGACACGATTGCGGTTTCGGCGACCCCCGGCAACTGGGAAATGGAACAGGCCGGCGGCGTCTTTGCCGAGCAGGTCATTCGCCCGACAGGCCTCATCGATCCGCCGGTGGAAATCCGCCCGGCCAAGAGCCAGGTTGACGACGTTCTGGGCGAGATCCGCGAGACTGCCGCCAAGGGCTATCGCACACTGGTCACGGTTCTGACCAAGCGCATGGCCGAAGACCTGACGGAATATTTGCACGAACAGGGCGTGCGCGTGCGCTACATGCACTCGGATATCGACACGCTGGAGCGAATCGAGATCATCCGCGATCTGCGTCTCGGCGCCTTCGACGTGCTTGTGGGCATCAACCTCCTGCGCGAAGGTCTCGACATTCCCGAATGCGGCTTCGTCGCGATCCTCGATGCGGACAAGGAAGGCTTCCTGCGCTCCGAAACCTCGCTGGTGCAGACCATCGGCCGCGCCGCGCGTAACGTCGACGGCAAGGTCATCCTCTATGCCGACAACATTACGGGCTCCATGCAGCGCGCGATGGATGAAACGGCCCGCCGCCGCGAAAAGCAGATGGCCTACAACGAAGCAAACGGCATCACGCCGGAATCGGTGAAGGCCAAGATTTCCGACATCCTCGACAGCGTTTATGAGCGCGACCATGTCCGCGCCGACATCCAGGTCAAGGGCGTCAAGGGTGGCACGGCAACCGACCTCGTCGGCAACAATTTGCAGGCACATCTCAACGCGCTGGAAAAACAGATGCGCGACGCGGCAGCCGATCTGGACTTCGAGACCGCCGCACGGCTCCGCGACGAGATCAAGCGTCTCAAGGCGGCAGAACTCGCCGTCATGGACGACCCGCTCGCCAAGGAAACCCGATCGATCACCGAGCGGGCAAGCGCGGCGCCTTCGCTTTTCGCCAAACCGTCGCTTGACGATATGGGACCGGGCACTGATACCGCAACGCCGCTCTTCCGCAAGAATACGCTGGATGAAATGACAGTCGGAAGGACTGAAAAGCCGGTCCGAGGCTCAGTCCCTGACAAGCCAGTCGACGATCCGCGCCCGCTGGTGCGCGGCAAGGCGGGCGTGGGCTCCTATGAGGATCCGATGGACGAAAAGCGCAAGGGCCGCACCAAGGGCAAGACCGGCCGCCCGGGGCGTTAACCGCTTTACCCCGGCGGCCTTAACCATCGCAAGAGGTTGTGCAACCCCTCCCCTTACAGATATCCGGCTTTGGATGTATCTTCCACGCATCCAACCTAGAGGGGGTCTCTACACATGAAGAAATGGATTGCTGCGGCGTCTGCCGTGCTGATGATGTCGTCTGCTGCCTATGCCAAGGACTGGCAGATTCCGTCGAACCGTCCGGTCGCACAGCTTGCCATGCCCGACAAGTGGGACAGCCATGAAACCGATACCGGCCTTGAAGGCACTTCGGATGACGGCGCGGTCTATTTCTCGGTCGATATCGCCTCTCCGAAGAAGATGGACAGCATCATCGATGATGCAGCGAAGTTCCTCGACAACCAGGGCGTCAAGATCGACACCAGCACCCAGAAGCTCAAGGAAGACAAGCTGAACGGCAAGGACATCGTCTACATCAGCTGGTCCGGCAACGACAAGGACGGCCCGGCTTCCGTCGGCCTCGCCGTGCTGATCCTCGATGAGAAGACTGTTCTCGTACTTACCTACTGGGGCACCCAGGGTGACGAAGACAAGCATATGCCTGAAATCGGCCAGATCCTCGACTCCATCAAGGCTGCTGAATAATCGGGGCATGTCGCGCGAGCGTTTGATGCGTTCCTGCGGCTCAGACATGCCCACAAATGCCTGATCGGGTCGTCCCTGCCTCGATTAGCTGCATTGCACAAGACCGTCGTGCACCGTATGAATGCGGAAATCCTCCGTTTTCATTCTCTGCACGACGGTTTTTTTCATGAAGCTTTATCTTGCCGGCCCCGAAGTCTTCCTGCCCAACGCACGCGCTGTTCTTGACCAGAAGGCCGCCATGGCGCGCGCCTATGGGTTCGAGCCCATCTGCCCGGGAGACGTGACGATTGAACCGGCGCCGACACGGCATGCGTTCGGGCTGAAGATCAGCGCCACCGACGAAGGTTTCATGAATGCCGCCGACGGCATCATCGCCAATCTGACACCGTTTCGTGGCATCGCTGCCGATCCGGGCACGGTATTCGAACTCGGCTACATGTGCGCCTCCGCCAAGCTGGTCGCGGCCTACACCAACGTCACCGAAAGCCACTATGCGCGCACCGTCGCCTACTACGACGGGCAGATCACGGTTGACGCGGCGGGTCACAAGCGCGGCCCTGACGGACTTTCGCTCGAGGATTTCGACATGTTTGAAAACCTCATGCTGCATGGCGGGATCGAGCGCCGGGGCGGGCATATCTGCATCCACAGGGCCGCAGAACACGAGCTCTATACTGACCTGACGGGCTTCGAAGACTGCCTGAAAGCCGTTGCGCTCAAGGTGGGCAAGGCGGCATAAGGCCCGACGCGTTCAATTCACCGCGACATGCGTTCGTTTTCGCCCAAAACATTTTTGGGACGAGCGATGCCGAGCCTCTTCCCAAAATTCGAAATTCGTTCTTATCCTCAGCGCTCAACAAACCTGGGGACTCACCATGAAGAAGCTTCTCGTCGCGGGCTTTGCAGCCCTCCTCCTGTCATCTTCGGCCTATGCCGCGCAGATCCAGGTTCCGTCGAACCGGCCGGTCATTTCGGCAGAGGTTCCGGACGACTGGACGACCAATGAAACCGGCACCGGAATCGAGATCAACTCCGCCGACAATTCGGTCTACCTAGCCATCGACATCGCCTCGCCCAAGAAGACCGGCGACATGATCGACGAAGCTGCAAAGTTCCTCGACAGCCAGGGTGTGTCGATCGATGAGAAGACCCAGAAGTACACGGAAGACAAGCTGAACGGCAAGGACATCATCTACATCGAATGGCAGGGCAAGGATAAGGACGGTCCCGCCTCCGTCGGCCTCGCGGCCCTTATCCTCGATGAAAAGACTGTCGCCGTCCTGACCTACTGGGGAACCCCGGGCCAGGAAGAAAAGAACTCCGCTGCAGTTGGCAAGATCCTGGCCTCGATCAAGTCTGCTGAGTGACGGCTGGTTTCCGGGTCCGCGCCTCATCGTGCGGCGATTTTTCAAATACGAACGCAAAACGGGCGGCTTTTCAGCCGCCCGTCGCATTTTGAAAATCTGAAATGCCGGATCAGTCTTAGTTCTGGACCGGGATCGGGTTCGATGCAGGCGCCGGGCCTTCGCCAGCAGGCTCCTGGTTCAGGCCGGTCTGCAGAGCGAGCTGCTGCTGACCATCCATCTGGTAGATGTCGTCGCGGAACTGCACGATCCCGTCCTTCGCCGACCAAGCGGTGAAGTACTTGAAGTAGACCGGAACTTCCTGCGACAGCGTGATCGGCGTGTTGACGCGGGTCTGGATGACGGCTTCGATATGCTCGCGGTCCCAGCCGGGCGTATCGCGCAGCAGCCAGGTGGCCAGATCGCGCACGTTCTGCACGCGCACGCAGCCGGACGATTCAAAACGGACCAGCTTGTTGAACAGGCCCTGCTGGGGCGTGTCGTGCATGTATTCGTTGTTCGGATTGTGGAAGTTGATCTTGGTCGACGCCATGGCGTTGATCTTGCCCGGATCCTGGCGGAACGTCAGGTTCGGCGCCTTGGCAGCGTTCCAGTCAATCGTCTTGGGGTCGACTTCCTGGCCCTTGCCGTCCAGCAGACGGATATTGTTGCGCGAAAGATAGGTCGGATCCTTCTGCATCAGCGGCATGATGTCCTTTTCGACGATCGAGCGCGGCGCAGTCCAGTATGGGTTGAGGATGACCTCATAGATCTTGCTGTCGATGATGTGGCTCGGACGCGACAGACGGCCGACAATAGCGTTGTGGCGCTGTACGACGCGACCGTTCTCGACAGCCTCGATATAGGCAGCCGGAATGTTGACCATCACATAGCGCGCACCGAGATCGCCCTTCACTTCCTGAAGGCGCTTCAGGTTGGTCTGAAGCTGCATCAGGCGGATATCGGCGGGAACGTCCATGGCCTTCAGCGTGAACTCGCCCAGAACGCCGTCCTGTGGGAGTCCGTGACGTGCCTGGAAGCGCTTGACGGCGGCTTCGACGTAGGAGTCGTAAAGGTTGGACATGCCGGTGGCCTGCGGCAGGTCGCCGGAAATCATCAGACGCTTGCGCAGCGACTGAACGGCGGGATCGGACACGCCAAGCTGAAGTTTCTGCTGCGAGGCGACCTGCGGCCAGCCGCCGTTGGCAACGATACCCTGGTAGGTGACGATCGCCTGCTGGATGTTCGGAACAGCCTCGGGACCAAAGATCGGATTGTTTGAAGCAACGGCAGAGGCAGAGCTCATGGCCTTGGAGTCAAACTGGTCATCCCACAGACCGCGGCGCGGCGCATCGATGACGCTCTGCAGATCGACGTCGTCGGCAAGTGCCCTGCCCGCAGCCAAGGCGACCGTGCCCGCTGCAGCGCTGCGCATGAAGGCGCGACGCGAAACTTCAAAGCCTGTTTTCTTCTGCATGTTCATACCAATCCAAAAAAATAAACACCGCTCTTCGAGAAGCAGGAGAGCTTCGAAAGCGATGCCGTTCGTCCGATCTTTGGGCTCTTACACCCTTGGGAACCGGCGTGACATATCAATATGGCCGATTCGTGTCTGTTTTCCGCATCCACGACGCTCAAAGAGCCGGGCGATGAACGCCCGGCTCCCGGAGCATGATCATTTTATGAAAACAGGCTTTACAGACGGTAAAGGATGCTGTCGTTCCAGAAGCGATCAAGGCGCTGCAGCAGCTTGTTCATCTGGTTGAATTCATCCGTACCGATGCCGCCGACCTTCTGGATCGAACGAATGTGGCGCTCATAGAGCTTGCCGACGGTTTCCGCGATGTCCTGGCCTTCCTTGGTCAGGCTGATGCGGACGGCGCGGCGGTCGATGCGCGAGCGGCTGTGATTGATCAGGCCGAGATCGACCAGCTTCTTGACGTTGTAGGACACGTTCGAGCCGAGATAGTAGCCACGCGAACGAAGCTCGCCGGCGGTCAGCTCGGAATTGCCGATATTGAAAAGGAGAAGTGCCTGGACGGCGTTGACGTCGGAGCGACCCTGACGGTCAAACTCGTCCTTGATGACATCCAGAAGGCGACGATGAAGGCGCTCGACGAGGTGGAGCGATTCCATATAAAGGTCGCGGATAGGATCTTCCTGGGTATTAACCGCCGGAGCGGCCTGGCGCTGGTTCGCAATCATGATCTGCCTCTCTGTTCATATGGCGGTTCTTTATGTTTTCCTCCGCCTATGTCCCGAGACTATCGAATACGTCTAAAATTCTACTTAAACCGCAGCATTAACAAGCTGTTACTATAGGCGCACCAGCAACTAGAGTGAATCAAGCGTTACCCGGTCGCGGCTTCGGCGCTCGATGATGAGGCCAAGTCGGAAGGCCGCGTAGAGGCAGGCAACGCTCACATGCATGCTGATCAGGAGGTCATCGCCGCCGAATGTGTCGCGCCAGAGCGTGTGCATCAGAACCTCGCCACCGGCAGCAGCAAGCCAGAGCACGACGCCCCATGAAGCCCCCATCCAGAGCCCGAGCGCAATGATGGGATAAAGAACGGCAAGGGTCGCGGACACCGTTCGCCACGGCAATTTCAGCACGTCGAACCGCAACGCGCCATGCGTCGTGAAACCGATGACAAGATCCCAGTAGCGAAGACCGAAATAGAAGCAGGCAACCGCCATCAGCCGCATGAAGACGGTGAAAAGCGTCTCGGTCAGCGTGCGTTTGACGACGGGGCGTTGTTCCTTGCTCATGGCGCGGATCATAATGGCGCAGATCCGTTCCGGTCCAGCCCCAAACGCGGTTGTCCCGCGCGCATCTGAAATTGGCTTGCGCGGATCAACGTGCTAACACGCGTTCTAAAATCATCCAGGACATCCTCCCATGACCGACAAGACACACGCCGTCGACCATATCACCGGCCATCGCCGCATGCGCCGCAATCGCAAGGCGGACTGGACGCGGCGTCTGGTCCAGGAAAACCGGTTGACGGTGGATGACCTTATCTGGCCGGTCTTCGTTGTCCCGGGCACCAATATCCTTGATCCCGTCGCCGCCATGCCCGGCGTCAATCGCATGAGCGTCGACAGACTGGTGGAAGCGGCAAAGGAAGCCGCAGACCTCGGCATTCCCGCCATCGCAACGTTTCCGAATATCGAAATGAACCTGCGCGATGAAACCGGCTCACAGGTTCTTGTAAAGGACAACCTGATCAATCGCGCCACGGCTGCGATCAAGAACGCCGTGCCGGGCATCGGCATCATCACCGATGTGGCGCTCGATCCCTTCACCAGCCATGGCCATGACGGCATTTTGCGCGAAGGCGTGATCGTCAATGACGAAACCGTGGAACAGGTGGCACGTGCCGCAGTGCTGCAGGCAGACGCCGGCTCCGACATCATTGCTCCGTCCGAAATGATGGACGGTCGCATCGGCGCGATCCGCGAGGCACTGGATGCCGCGGGGCATCAGGACGTCGGCATCATGTCGTATGCGACGAAATTCTCTTCCGGCCATTACGGCCCCTATCGCGAGGCGATTTCCACCGGCGGGCTGCTGAAGGGCGACAAGAACAGCTACTACATCAACCCGGCCAATGGCACGGAAGCGATCCGCGATGCGGCGCTCGATGTCGAGGAAGGCGCTGACATGCTGATGGTCAAGCCCGGACTTCCCTATCTCGACATCTGCTGGCGCATGAAGCAGGAATTCGGCCTGCCCGTCTTCGCCTACCAGGTGTCCGGCGAGTATGCCATGGTCAAGGCCGCCGCCGCCAATGGCTGGATCGATGGCGAGCGCGTGATGATGGAACAGTTGCTCTGTTTCAAACGCGCTGGCTGCGACGGCATCCTCAGCTATTTCGCAGTCGAAGCGGCACGCATTCTCAATCGCCGCTGATCGCGGGGCGCTCCCCCCTCGCCTGCCCGTCGATTGAAATACGCGGGGGCCGCTACCATATCCTTCGTGTCCGCGATTTTGCGGACACTGGAGAAAACCATGAGCTACACGACCGAAGATCGCTTTACCGGAAGCTGGCGCGAGTATCAGGGTGTGCTGACGCGACGCGCGTTCGCATTCTGCGTCGACTATATCGTGGTCGCGCTGCTCATGTTGCCCGCCGTCGTGATCGTCTTTTTCCTTGGTCTGCTGACGCTGGGGCTGGGCTTCATGCTCTACCCCGTTCTTTTCTTCGTCGTCGCAGGGCTCTATTTCGGCCTCTCGATCTCGGGCCCTGCACAGGCAACGCCCGGGATGCGCGCCATGGGCCTGAGAATGCGCCGCACGGATGGCGGTCAGATTGATTTCGTGACCGCGCTGGTACACCTCGTGCTTTTCTGGGTTCTGAACGCCGTGCTGACACCGTTCATCCTGCTTGCGGGCCTGTTTATCAATCGCAGCCGTCTCGTGCATGACTTGCTGCTCGGCACCGAAGTCATTCGCTCGGAGGTGTGACCCCAAACTCGAGCGCCGCGCAGGACGTCTGAACCGGCACCCGGCCGTGTCGCATCGCTCGACAGGATCTGGCGATATTTTCGCGAGCCGGGCATGCCGTGAAACAATCCCAGCATGTGCCGCGTGACCTGCGCGAGCTTGCCGCCCCGGCTCACATACGCATCACAATAATGGGCCATGCGCTCGATCAGATCCTCAGGCGTGATGGGCGGCGCACTGTCGCCAAACAAGGCACGATCGGCATCAAACAGGATCGACGTATTGTGGTAGGCCGCACGGCCGATCATAACGCCGTCGACATGCTGTAAATGAGCCCGTGCTTCGTCGATATTCTGGATCCCACCATTGATACCGATAAAAACGTTTGGAAATCTCTGTTTCAGCCGATAGACGATATCATAGTCGAGCGGCGGTATTTCCCGGTTTTCTTTGGGACTAAGTCCACTTAGCCAGGCCTTGCGTGCATGAACCCAGATCGCGTCAGCTCCCGCCTCAAGGGCCGGAACGACGAGCCCGGGAAGCGCTGTTTCCGGGTCCTGCTCATCGACTCCAATGCGGCACTTCACCGTCACGGGAACGTTTGCGACCCGCTTCATGGCCTCGACGGCGCGCGCAACGACATCGGGGGTCTGCATGAGGCATGCCCCGAAGGTTCCAGACTGGACCCGATCGGACGGACACCCCACATTCAGGTTGATCTCATCATATCCGTAGTCGGAGGCAATTCTCACCGCTTCCGCGAGCTTTGCGGCATCGGAACCGCCGAGCTGCAGGGCCACGGGGTGTTCTGCGGGGTCGTAGCCAAGAAGACGGTCGCGCGGACCATGGATGATCGCGTCCGCAACCACCATCTCCGTGTAGAGCAGCGCACGCGCCGACATCTGACGATGAAGATAGCGGCAGTGCCGATCGGTCCAGTCGAGCATCGGCGCAATCGCAAGAATCTTGCGACCACTTTCGAGGCTGTAGAGCCCTGACATATGGATTTCCTGCGGTTTCGGCCGCCTGTCAGCGGTGTTTCCTGTTGTGCGGCGCTATATGGCACTCGCAGCGCAAGGCCGCAAGGCCAGCAACACTTTCGAGCCAGCGGGTCTAAAGCTCGCTCAATTGCTTGCCAAGATCTTTGGTTGTCTTGCCCGCAGGCTTCTTGGGGGGAAACAGAGCCTGGTAAAGGGGCGTCACCCACTCACCCTTCTTTTCATCGAAGGCGTTGAAGTCGTAGTCGAACTGCCAGTAGCACCAGGCGAATTTATGCTTTTCGGCGGTCCTGGCGACAGTTGCCGTCCATCGCGCGCGGGAGGCCATGTCGCCCTTGTTGTAGGTTCCGAACTCTCCGATGATCACGGGACGACCGGTCTTCCTGGACCAGGCGGCCATCTTTGCGAAGTCCTGCTCCACCTTCTTGCGATCCTGATCGCTACCCCATTTGTGGCCGATATCATTCTTGCGGCTTGGCTTGACCCAGGCCGCCCCCTGATAGGTGAAGCGGAAAGGATCGTAGTAGTGGATCGTCACCAATATGTTGTGGTCATCGGCGGGCAGCTTGAGTTTGTCGAGATCCTTGAAGCTGTCGTAGTCCGCTGGCCCGATGACAATCCGGCGGTGCGGATTGGTCTTGCGCACCAGTTTCAGCAGATCAGCCAGCACGACGTTCCACTTGTCAGGTGTCATCTTGGTGTTCGCCTCATTCATGAGTTCGAACATCACGGATTGCGGCGCATTCTTGTAGCGAGGCGCAATCTGGCTCCAGAAGGATACCAGTTTGCGATGACAGAGGTCCGGATTGGTGCCGCAGATATGATAGTCGTGCTCGTCGAGAATGACAGCGAGACCCGCATCTGTCGCCCGCTTGACAACGTCATCAAGGGTTGCGAGCCACTGCGGATCAAGCGTGCCGTCTTCGTCCATGTGACCGAAGGCAATCAGCGGCACGCGAATGAAGCTGAAACCGGCAACCTTGAGCATCCGATAGTAGCCGGGCTTGAAACGGGCCTGGTCCGGATCCTTCCACATCGGATCATAACCGAGTGCATTGATACCGTGCCCCATCCCCGACGTGACGGTTGTGGGCACCTTTTGATCAGCGAAAGCTGAAGACGCAACGAAAGCCGACACCAGGCCAAGTGTGGTCAGGATGTGGATCAGTTTGCGCACGCGAATCTCCAGCTGCCGGCAGAATGCCGGAGCGATAGATAGCACCTGTGTCCGAAATTTGAAGGAAATCCCGGAAAACGTGCCCAAGCCGCACTTTCCTGCAGAAATACAGGGGTTAGCGACCCGTTCAGTTCTTCAGGAAAGGAACGTAGGGCAAGCCGCCGTGTGTCAGGTCGTCCGCCCCGTCGAAGATCATGTTGATGGCAACGAAAACGATGACGAGCAGACCGACCCAGGCGATCCACCGGAAGCGGTTGAGCAGGCCAGCTATGTAGGACGATGCAACGCCCATCAGCACGACGGAGAATGCAAGGCCGAAAACCATCGCACCCAGATGGGCATGTGCAGCCCCGGCAACCGCCAGAACGTTATCGATCGACATGGAAACATCGGCGATGATGATCTGCGTAACGGCCTGCCGCAACGTTTTCGTCGGCGCAACCGTCGTGCCTTGCGGGCTGCCGTCACAGGCAAGCTGATCGAGCATCTGCTCGCCATGGGCGCGCTCGGCGTCCGTCACGCGCAGTTCCATCCACATCTTCAGGCATACCCAGAGGAGAAGAATGCCACCTGCCAGAAGCAGGCCGGTCAACTGCAGCAGTTGTGTCGCCATCAGCGCGAAGAGAATGCGTAGGATCGTTGCAGACAGAATGCCGATCACGATAGCCTTGCGGCGCAGGCCATGGTCGAGCCCGGCTGCAGCCATGCCGATAACGATCGCATTGTCTCCAGCAAGCACGAGATCGATCATCGTGACCTGGAAGAGCGCGTAGATGGCTGACATTTCAAGACCGAACATTCAGTCGGACTCCCGGCGATTCGAATTCTCCTGCCCTGCTTATGTAGGGTTCCGGACGTCGTATTCAAACCGTTTCATCAGGAACGACCGATTTGGTGCACATCCGCTGTGGATGACGCTTCTCCATGGTTCCCTAAATCACAGTCGATTTCGGGAGAAAGTCATGCACCAGATTGAATGGGCCAAAGCATTCTTCATGCGCCATGTTCGGAGCATGATGCTGTAACGGCAGCCTGCCACTTGAAAGGCAAGAAAACCCGTTCGATAAAGGCCTTCGGCTCGACAGATGAGCGTGAGCCGCACATGCCAGGGAGAATGAGATGCCGCTATATGAACTTGACGGCCATGCGCCGCAGACGCCAGCCGAGGGCCACTACTGGGTTGCGCCCGGGGCGCATGTCATCGGCAAGGTCGAACTCGGGGAAGACGTTGGTGTCTGGTTCGGAGCGGTGCTGCGTGGCGATAACGAGATCATCTCTGTGGGTGCTGGAACCAATATCCAGGAGAATACCGTGGTTCACACCGATCCTGGTTTCCCCACTGTGATCGGCAAAGGCTGCACGATCGGCCATTCCGCCATCATTCACGGCTGTACGATCGGCGACAACTCGCTGATCGGCATGGGCGCGACCGTTCTGAACGGAGCGCGTATCGGCAGGAATTGCCTGGTCGGGGCAAACGCACTCGTGACAGAAGGCCGCGAGTTCCCGGACAACTCGCTCATCGTCGGCGCACCCGCCAAGGCCATTCGGACCCTCGATGACGAAAGCATCGAAAAGCTCAAGCGCTCCGCAGACAATTATGCCGCCAACTGGAAACGCTTCAGCAAGGGGCTCAAGGAAATTCCCTGAGCCACCTGACCAACACGGCGCAACACATCAAATTGCGTGTTGACCTCACTGCGATAAAAGTTCACCGTTGAACAAATAGAAACAGCAGATGCCACTGCACAATTCCTCAAATCGGAATCGATTTTGGGAATCATGCCGCAGATTTGAATCGCTCATGCATGTCGCGCTCAATTGGATTCATTTGAGCGGAACGAGTATGCATAGATTCAAAATGGTACAGCGCGGTGCGTTCAACTGAACGCGACGCGCTGTAGTGTGCGAAGGTTAGCTTTCGCATCGGTCTGGCGTTTGCACGGGAGGAACTTATCTTGACGCTACCACACTCCATGAACGCCCTTGTCCAGTTGCATGATGGCTATTCCGGCACCCAGACCGGAATCACGTTCGATAGCATGGAGCCGTTCATCGACCGCCGCGAACTGCCCGTACCGCAGATTGCAGAAGGACAGGTTCTGATCCGGGTGAGGCTTGCAAATATCAACCCGTCAGATCTGCATTTCATCAAGGGTGAATATGGACAGCCGCGCCGGAAGGGATATCCGGCAGGATTTGAAGGCGTTGGCGACGTGGTGGCGGGCGCCGGTCGCCACGCGGAAGCGCTGGTTGGCAAGCGCGTGGCATTTTCCGTCTCCATGGACGGTTCCGGAAGCTGGGCCGAGTATGCCGTGACGGCAGCCCATAATTGCATCCCCGTGCGTCCGGACATGCTCGACGTGGATGCTGCGGGCCATATCGTCAATCCGCTGACCGCAATGGCGATGTTCGATATCGTCCGCAAGGCCGAAAGCAAGAGCTTCGTTCTGACAGCAGGCGCAAGCCAGTTGTCCAAACTTCTCATTTCGCTGGCGCGTGATGAAGGCTTGAGCGCGATCGTCTTCGTGCGCCGGGCGGAGATGATCGAACCACTGACGCGGCTGGGAGCTGCGCATGTCATCCTTGAAACAGATCCGAATGCGCTGGAGACTTTCAGGGAGATCAGCCGACGTGAAAAACCAAGGGTGATGCTGGATGCGGTCGCGAACCAGCTTTCATGCGATATCTTCTTTGCCATGCCCAATCGCGCCAACTGGGTCATCTACGGCAAACTTGACTCCAGTGCCATCTCCGCCCGCGAACTCGGCCAGTTCATCTTCATGTCCAAGAAAATCACCGGTTTCTGGCTGACGGAATGGTTCCGCGACACGACGCCGGAAGAGCAGTTGAAGGTGATCGCCGAGGTTCAGCAGCGGTTTGTTGACCGGCGCTGGACAACGGATGTTGCGGAGATCGTTCCCCTCGCCTCAGCCGTGGCGAGGCTCCCCAAGGCGTTGGCCGCCCGCAGCGGCAAGGTCCTGATCAGCCCCTCTGAACATCCCGAGCCATGATATTCGGGCATCTTAGACAATCGTCGAAGGCCAGGCTAATAAAGCCATGTCTAAACGACATGTTAAGACTGACCTACTAGAGTCGCCATCCTAGAAATCAGTCATTCAAATTCGGAATCGTTCCGCCATCCAATTGCGGGAATTCGTGCCCCCACGCACGTCACGCGCGGTTTCCGAGCCATCAAAGACCGTCACACCATGCCGACCTGAAACCGGCACTGGAACACATGCATGTCAGACAGTGAAATATCCATGGTCGCGAGACTTGTGGAGCAGCAGCTTGCAAAGCCGGCGATCACATTCCGGCTGCACAAGAGCCTTCGGACCATGTTCGACGCGGAGTTTTCGCGCCGCAAGACACATGAGACGATTTACGCACTGCTCTTCTCGCTCGCCGTATTCGACCTGTTGCTTCTGGGCGATACGAGCACGCGGGGTATACCGCTTCGCGATGCGATCTTTGTGCGCATCGTCATGGTCACCCTGCCTGCCCTGCTTGGGCTTATGCTGATCTACAAGGTCAGGACGGAGGCCGTTCGCAATGGCGTCGTGGCGCTGATTTCCTTGCTGGTGACAATCGGCACGGTCGCCATGTTTGCAAGAACCGATAGTCGTTTCGTGATCTATGACGCCTTCGCCTTCACCTTGATGCCGGTGATTGCCAATACGCTGATCCCGTTCCGCTTCGTCTATGCATTGGCCTCGACTGTCGTGAACGTTGCGCTCGTCAATACGGCGATCGTCCTGACAGGCAACATGCCCATCGATGTGTTGCCGGCAATCTATCTGTCGGCGCTGGTCTCCTTGCTCACCAACTACAGGCTCGAGCGCAACGCCATCGATACGTTCCTCAATCTTCTCTTGAAGTCGCTGCGCCAGTTCGAAATGGACGAGGCCAACCGCTATCTCAAGATCATTGCTCGCGAAGACGCCCTCACAGGCCTCGCGAACCGCCGCGAATTCGAGGCAACGCTGGCGCGAACATGGTCGTCAGCGGTCGAAAATCTTCAGAGCTATAGCGCGCTCATGATCGATATCGATCATTTCAAGGCCTATAATGACCTCCACGGCCATCCGGCAGGTGACGAATGCCTGCGACAGGTGGCCTCGATCATTCTTCAACAGGTTCGCGCCAGCAAGGACCTTGCAGCCCGCATCGGCGGGGAAGAATTCTGCATCCTGATGCCGGGCGCGCAGTTCCAGGCAGCGGAAGCGGTCGCCGAGCGGATCCGCGCTGCAGTCGAGCGGGCGCGCATCCCCCATGGCGGCATAGCCGGTCAGGTCTTCGTGACGGTTTCGATTGGTGCTGCGAGCTGCATCGCCAAGTTCTGCGAGAACGGCGAGACGTTGGTCGCAACCGCCGACAAGGCGCTTTACGAGGCCAAGCACGCCGGGCGAAACCGCAATCACGTCATGCGGCTGGATTTAGCCGCCTGACGATCCTCACTTGGCGCGGCAGTTGGTGCACTGACCGCGGATTTCCACGACCGTCTTCTCGGTCTTGAAGCCCTTGTCATCCAGGAAATGCTCAAGGTCATGCTCCAGCTTGTGATGATGGAACTCGATCACATGACCGCAGCTGTTGCAGATAGCAAAGCCCGTCAGCCCGTGATCACCGCATTTCTCGTCCGGATGTGAACATGCGACAAAAGCGTTGAGGCTTTCGAGCTTGTGGACCAGCCCTTCGTCCATGAGCTTGTCGAGCGCACGATAAACCTGCAGCGGCGCGCGAAACCCCTCCTCGCGCAACTCGTCAAGAATGGCGTAGGCGCTCATCGGACCGTCAGTCTTGGAAAGCGTCCGGAACACCAGAGACTGGTTCTTCGTCAGATGGCCAATGTTCACACCGCGTCTCCTTGTCCCCTGCGGCTGTCCGCCTGCGTGGCGCGTCGCCCTGTCGAGGGCAACAGGCTCAACACAAACATCAAAAGGGCTGCCACCACGATCGAGGGCCCGGAGGGCGTATCGAAGCGGAGCGAAAATACCAGCCCGAGTACAACGGCGACGGCGCCGATGACCGACGCCATGACCGCCATGATTTCCGGCGAGCGTGAAAGCCGTCGTGCCGCCGCCGCCGGAATGATCAGCATCGCTGTCACCAGCAGGATGCCGACAACCTTGATCGCAATCGCAATCACCAGCGCCATCAGCAGCATGAAGGCAAGACGGGCCTTTTCCGGCTCCAGCCCCTCGGCCTCGGCAAGTTCCGGGTTGACGGTTGCTGCCAGCAACGGCCTCCAGAGCTTGATGAGAGCCAGAATCACCAGAATTCCACCACCCCATATTATATCGATATCGGCCTCGCCAACCGAAAGTATGTCGCCGAAGAGATAGGACATGAGGTCAAACCGGACCCAGGTCAGGAATGCAGTAAGCACCAGACCGATAGCCAGCGTGGCATGGGAAAGGATGCCGAGCAGCGCATCGGCAGACAGCGCACCTCGTCTCTGGAGCGCCAGGAGCGCCAGAGAAACAGTCGAAGCCACAATGAAAACGCTGACCATGAGATTGATGTTGAACATCAGGGAGAGCGCGACGCCGAGTAGCGCCGAATGAGCCATCGTATCGCCGAAATAGGCCATACGCCTCCAGATGACGAAGCAGCCAAGCGGACCCGCGACGAGCGCAAGTCCGACACCGGCAAGTATGGCGCGTATGAAGAAATCATCAAGCATGGTCGTGTCCATTGCCCTGGTGATGGCCATGATGGTGATCGTGGTGGCCATGGTCGTGGTCGTGATGGTCGTGACCGTCGTGAGCGCCATCGTGATGGTGGCCATCGTCGGGATGGCAATGGTCGGTGATGCTGCCATCGGCATGCAGCACGCGACCGTCAGCCAGATGGGTATGATCGTGATGGTGATTGTAGAGTGCAAGACCACCATTGCCGCGTACGCCGAAGAGATCGCGATAGGCGGCGCTCTCGCTGACGACCTGCGGCGTCCCGCGGCAGCAGATGTGGCCGTTGAGACAGATCACAAGGTCGGCCTCGGCCATCACGACATGCAGGTCGTGCGAAATCATCAGAATCCCGCACCCGGTATCCTTGCGGATGCGGCTGATGAGTTCGTAAAGCTTCATTTCACCGGAATAGTCGACGCCTTGCACCGGCTCATCCAGCACCAGCAGGTCGGGTTTTCGCGCGATGGCGCGCGCCAGCAGCGCCCTCTGGAACTCCCCACCCGAGAGATGATGCACCTGTTCGGTTTTCAGGTGAGATATGCCGGTCAGTTCGAGTGCAAGTTCCGTCTCGCCCGGACGCAGCGGACCCGTGAGCGTCATCATCCGCTCGACTGTCAGAGGCATCGTCCAGTCAACGGCCAGCTTCTGCGGCACATAGCCAACCTTGAGCCCAGACGACCGAGTAACCTTGCCCGCGCTTGGCTTCAGCACACCGGTCGCCATCTTCGCAGTGGTCGACTTGCCCGATCCGTTCGGTCCGATCAGTGTTACGATCTCGCCGGCATGAACAGAAAAGCTGACGCCACGCACCAGCCATCGTCTGTTGCGTTCGATGCCCGCATCTTCAAGGGTCACGAGAGGACGCCGATTGTCGGTGTTTGGAAGCATCACCATTCCCTGCTTTCTGCTTGCAGACCCATATCGCACACGTTATATCGTCACTCAAGTTTGTAATAATATAACATAGCACGACAGGTTGTCATATGGTCTTCAGCAGTTCCATTCGCAAGATCGCGATCGTGGTGTCATCCCTGATCTTCATGACGTCCGGCGCCCTTGCGGGCGATCTGCGCGTCGTGGTCTCGATCAAGCCAATCCACTCGCTCGTAGCCTCGGTCATGAAGGGCGCTGGCGTGCCGGACCTCATCGTCAAGGGCGCCGCATCGCCTCACACCTACGCCATGCGCCCGTCAGACGCGACCCGCCTTGCGGACGCAAACATCGTCTTCTGGGTCGGTCCGCCGATGGAGCATTTTCTGGCGAAACCACTGGAAACCCTCGCAACGAAAGCGAACAAGGTTGCACTGATCGATGCACCGGGCGTTGAGAAGCTGAAACCCCGCACCGGCGGCACGTTCGAGCCGGATCGAGACGGAGATGCCGAGGAAGCAAATGGCGATGCCGCCGATCCGCATTTCTGGCTGGATCCGGAAAATGCCCGCGCCGCCGTCCGTGTGATCGCGGATACGCTCGGCAAGGCCGATCCGGAAAACGCTAAAGTCTACGAAGCCAATGCAGAGCAACTTGATGCGCGACTGGTCGCACTCGAGGCGCGCATCACGGCGGAAATGGCACCGCTGAAAGGAAAGCCGTTCATCGTGTTCCATGACGCGTACCACTATTTCGAGAAGCGCTTTGACCTACGCGCTGCCGGTTCCATCACCGTCGATCCCGAAGTGCAGCCGGGTGCAGCCCGCATCACGGAGATGGAAGACAAGGTCAGATCGCTCGGCGCGGTCTGCATCTATTCCGAGCCGCAGTTCGAGCCGAAACTGGTAGACACGATTGCCGCCGGAAGCCGTGCGCAGAAGGGTGTGCTGGATCCGGAGGGCGGCAGCCTGAGCGAAGGGCCGGAACTCTACGAGACACTCCTGAACAACCTTGCAGCCAGCCTCAAGAACTGCCTGAGCCAGGAATAGTGTGCAAACCCCGGCGGACGCCCGGCCCGGCGCGTCCTGCGCTCAATTGGGCCTTGCTCCGCCTTGTCTGCTCTTGCAAACTCAGCGCCACTGAGTCGGCAATGGTTTGAAGACGGGAGTTCGCATTTTGAGCGAAGATGTGCTGCAAAAGGCAAAAGCAGCTCTGGAGTCCGGGGATCTCGATAAGACCTTTAATCTCCTGAATGAAGTGATGGCATCGAGCGGTGCCGAAAACGTCGAGGTCCTGTCGCTTCTGGCGCGCGCCTTCATGGAAGCGGGAATGGAAGCCGAGGCGGCGGAGGTTCTGGAGCGCGCGGCTGCGCGCGAAACACCGCATGCATCCGCCTTCCTCGTCAATGCCATGCAGCTTTACTACAAGGCCGGACGGCGTGAGAAAGCCTTTCTGCTTGCCCTGCAGCTGAACAAGGTCATCCCTGAGCACGAGGATGTCGTCTATTTCCTCGTTGAAGGCTTCATGGAACGTGGCGAGACCGAACTCGTCGATGCCTTCAAGCACAAGCTGGTCAACAGCAGCAACCCCGCGCATCTTGCACTGGCGTCGCGCCTAATCGGCAATCAGGGTTACAGCGAAAACCATTTGGCGCTCTACAAGAAGCTCTATTCCATTGCGCCGGAACAGGGCCAGATCCTGTTCTCATTGATGGAATTTGCGGCCATTTTCCACGACTTCGACACGCTCGGAGCGCTGAAGGATCGTCTGGACCGCGATTATGCAGCCGGCAATACGGAAATATTCAAGGGTGATTTCCCGCGCCACAGCCTGACCTGGACCGAAAACGAGGCAATCAACCGTCTGGCCGAGAACGCCACCGACATGCCCGCTCGTATCGACGGTCTTGATATCATCCGCAGGATCCAGCCACATGAATGGGCGGACAAGATCCGGATCGGCTACGTCTCAAACGAGTTCTGGGACGATCATGCGATCATGCGGCTGTTCCAGTCTGTCCTGACGCATCACGATCCCGATCGTTTCGAGATCACCCTGTTCTGCTACACGCCGGAGGAGATGCTGAAATTCGATGGCGGCGGCCGGTCCCGCTGGGGCAGGATTGTCCCGATCGGGCATCTCGATGATGCCGCTGCGGCGCGCGAAATTGTTGCGCAAGGGATCGATATCCTGGTCGACCTCAAGGGCTACACCGGTGGCGCGCGCCCCGGGATCTTCAACCAGCTCGCAGCGCCGGTTCAGGTCGCATGGCTTGGTTTCCCCGGAACCGCGCTCAATGTAGATCTGGACTATATTATCGGCGATCACGTCGTCCTGCCCGATACAGCCAAGGCGCACTACCACGAAAAGTTTGCGCGCATGCCCGAAACCTACCAGCCGAACGATCCGGTCCACCGGGTGCTTCCGGAAGCACGTTCGCGCAAGGAACTTGGGCTGCCGGAAAACAAGTTTGTCTTCGCAAGCTTCTCATCGCCCGACAAGATGTCGGTCGAAGTGGTTTCCAGCTGGCTCCAGATCCTGAAGCGGGTTCCTGAAAGTGTTCTCTGGCTGATGGAAACAACGGAGTTTGGCAGACAGAACCTGTCACGCCACGCATTGTTGCAGGGCGTCATGCCGAACCGCATCGTGTTTGCCCCCAAGGCGCGTTATGCCGATCATCTGGCACGCGCGCAGGCGGCTGATCTGGCACTGGATACGTTCCCCTATAACGGTCACACGACCACGTCGGACATGCTCTGGGCGGGCGTCCCGGTTCTGACCAAGAAGGGCAGCCATTTCGCATCGCGCGTCTCCGAAAGCCTTCTGAAGGCCATCGGCACGCCGGAACTGGTTGCTGGAAATCTGGAAGGCTACGTCGATCTGGCCGTCGCGCTCGCCAATGATCCAAACCGGCTGAGCGCCATCCGCGAAAAGCTTGTCGCCAATCGCTTCCGCGCACCGCTTTTCGATGCCGAGCGCTTCTGCCGACATCTGGAGGCTGGCTACGCGGCCATGGTTGCCCGCGCCAAGGATGGGCTTGATCCCGATCACTTCGACATCCCGGCGCTGCCGACACGCACAGCGCCCTTTGCGCAGCAAGGCTGATCAAGTCCAATCGAAACGGCACGTGATAAGAGAGCGCGTTCAACAGAACGCGCTCTTTTGGTATCAAAGCTTCATGTAGCTGAAACTGTCAAAGTCGGCCGCCTTGCCAATGCCGCTTGTATCGAAGGCGAACATTCCGGCGAAGGCCCCGGTAAACGAGCCATGCTCGTTGAGGCCACCGCCCTCGTCCGAAATCGCGCTGGCATCGAGAACCGGACCGATCGCCTTCCAGGCGCCGCCATCAGCGGGCTTCCAGAAGAACTGCAGGTCGTTGTCGCGTACCTCCATGGCAAGCGCCAGACGGCCTTCGGGAACGCTTTCGCCCATGCCGATCGGATATTGCAGTTTGCCGCTGGGATAATTGCCGGGGCAAGACAGGATGATCAGCGACGCCCCGAGCTTCTCATCCCAGGAAAGGCCGAGAGCGTGAAACTTGTAACGCCCGTAATAGTGCGTAAGGCCAGCAACCTCCTGGTAGGTCTCAGCCTTGAAGTCGATCACGGTCTCTGCCCGGAACGAATGGTGCTCCTGCCGCCGCGCGACGAGACCCTGCTCGAACCAGTTGCCGATACTCTGCCGGCCATGGACGCGCAGGTGACCCGGCCGTGCGGTCAGCGAAAAGATGCGCTCCGGATAGGGTGTCCGCAGCCACTGGAATTCCATCGGCAGGGACGTTTCATCGAAATCCGTCGCAACGACGCGGGGCTCTTCTTCACGCACGGCACCGGTCGGTGACGGCACTTCAAGTGCTGGAACGGGACCGCCATGCTCGAGGTAGAGCCAGTCGTCACGCCAGACGACCTTCTGGATCGAGGTCTCACGCCCAAGTGTGCAGCGCCGGTTCGGCGACAGCGGACGGCCGCAGAGATGGGTGTGGTAGAACTGCCCATCCGGTGTCTCGACATACTGTCCGTGCCCGGCGCGCTGAAGCGGCGCGTCCGGATGGTCCTTGGTCGTGATGATGTGGAGATCGGGATGGTTTTCGTAAGGCCCGTCAATGTTGCGCGAGCGGGCCATGGTGACCGCATGATAATAGCCCGTTCCCCCTTCTGCGACGGTGAGATAGTACCAACCATTGCGCTTGAAGAGATGGGGACCTTCGACAAGACCAAGCTCTGTCCCGGGATAGATATTCTTGACAGCGCCAACCAGTTTCCCGGCCGCAGCATCGTATTCCTGCAGAACGATGCCATCGAATGCGGGATGACCGATGGTATTTCTGGCCTCCGGACGATGGTTCCAGAGCTGGTTCACGAACCACTTTCGGCCATCGTCATCATGGAACAGCGAGGGGTCGAAGCCCGAAGCATTCACATAGACCGGATCGGACCACTCGCCTTCGATTGTCGGCGAGGTCACGATGTAGTTCGGCGCATCCTTGAAGTTGCCTTCAAAGCGCTTGACGTCCGTATAGACCAGCCAGAACAACCCGTCGGCATGGGAAAGGCATGGCGCCCAGATGCCGCAGCTGTCCCCATTGCCCAGCATGTTCAACTGGCTGGGACGCTCGAGCGGTCGACGCACGAGCCGCCAGTTCACCAGATCGCGGGAATGATGGATTTGCACGCCCGGAAACCACTCGAATGTCGAGGTGGCGATATAATAGTCGTCCCCAACGCGGCAAATGGAAGGATCGGGATTAAAGCCCGGCAGAATGGGGTTCACGATCATCGGTCGATCTCCGGAAAATCAGTAGATGGAATTCAAGGCAACAGCGAACGTGCGGAAGGGCATGATCCCCGTCCGCACGATGATCTTCAACGGCCAGCTGACGGCATCAACGCTTGCGCGCCGGGCCGTTGCGCTCGGCAGATGCCGCCCACAGGTTGATGTCGGCCTCGCGGGCATGGATATCGATCGCTGCGAGTTCAGCATCCGAGAATTCGAGATTGTCGAGCGCGGCAACGCAATCCGTGACCTGGCTGGGCTTGCTCGCACCAATCAGCGCCGACGTGATGCGCCCCTTGCGAAGGACCCAGGCGATGGCCATCTGCGCGAGCGTCTGCCCACGCTTTTCGGCAATCGCATTGAGTGCGCGAATATTCTCGACATTCTTCTCATCCAGGAAGTCAGGATTGAGAGACTTGTCCTGCGCAGCACGGCTCGCCTCCGGAATACCCTTGAGGTATTTGGCGGTCAGCATGCCCTGAGCCAGCGGCGAGAAGACGATGGACCCGACACCGAGCTCTTCCAGCGTGTCCACCAGACCATCTTCCTCAATCCAGCGATTGATCATGGAATAGCTGGGCTGGTGGATGAGGCAAGGCGTTCCAAGCTGCTTGAGAATAGCAACAGCCTCACGCGTCCGCTTAGAATTGTAGGACGAAATCCCGACATAAAGCGCCCTGCCCGAACGAACGATGTGATCGAGTGCGCCGCAGGTTTCCTCGAGCGGCGTATCGGGATCGAACCTGTGCGAATAGAAGATATCGACATAGTCGAGCCCCATGCGCTTCAGGCTCTGGTCGCATGAGGAAATGAGATATTTCCGGCTGCCCCATTCTCCATAGGGTCCCGGCCACATGAGGTAACCGGCCTTGGAAGAGATGATCATCTCATCCCGGTAGCCGGCAAAATCGGTCCGCAGGATTTCGCCAAAGGCTTCCTCGGCGCTGCCGGGCGGCGGACCGTAATTGTTGGCAAGGTCGAAATGCGTGACGCCAAGATCAAACGCGGTCCGGCAAATGGCGCGCTTGTTGTCCATGCGCGAATCTCCACCGAAATTGTGCCACAGCCCGAGCGAGATTGCCGGCAACTTCAGGCCGCTGTTTCCGCAGCCGTTGTATTTCATGCGGGTGTAACGATCGTCCGCCGGATGCCAAGTCATGATAGCTGTCTCCTCCAACAAATATCCGGTTGCGCCCTTGCGCACCGGCCGCATTTTCCAGTTTCGATCCGATGCATGTCGCTCTCAATCGGATTCAATTGAGTGGAGCGAACATGCACTTATTCAGCGTGTTACAGCGTCGTGCGAGCCCTCAATGGAACGCATCGCGCTGTAATGACGAAGGCCGCCGCGCCTGAACACGCGGCAGCCAAAGCAAATCCCCTATGCGGGGGGAAGAGTACGCGGCTGTCAGCGCATCAGCGCGGCAGCATCTTCAATTCCGAAGGGCGCAGGCTGCGTGCAACGGGTCACGATGTCAACAAACCGCCCTTCCTCCGCCGATTTCAGAATCGACGTCAGAACGTCAACGACATGGAGTGCCCGGTCAAGCGAGCAGCGATGTTCACGGCCACTTTCATGAGCCGCCATCATGTCGGAGAGACCGGCAGCACGATAGTTGGCAACCATGCGCCCATCGCCCGTCTTGAACTTCGCACTGGTCAGCGGATGATCCCAGACCTGAACGGCTTCAAAACCGGCCGGTCCACGGACAGCCACCTGAAGATCGCCACCAAAGAAGTTCGGATCCGGCACGAGGATTGCGCCATCGACGCCATAAAGTTCCATGTTGGTGTGCTTGTTGGCAATCACGTCCCAGCTGCCCATCAGGGATATCTGGGCGCCGTTTTCGAACTCGAGCACCGCATGGATGTTGGTCGGTGTCGAAACCGGCACCGCCTCGCCATTGCGCGGACCATTGCCGATCACTCGCTCGGTGCGGGCCATGTTGGCCATCGCAACGACGCGCTTTACCGGTCCAACCAGATTGACCAGGTTGGTGACGTAGTAAGGCCCCATATCGAGGATCGGACCACCGCCCGGACGGAAGAAGAAGTCCGGGTTCGGATGCCATGCTTCCATGCCGGAGCCAAGTACATGCGCCGTGCCCGACATGATCTTGCCGACCTTGCCTTCTTCAATCAGATGGCGGGCAAACTGATGTGTGCCACCAAGGAAGGTATCCGGTGCCGAACCGACGCGCAGCCCCTTAGCATCGGCGATCCGCCGAAGTTCCTCGCCCTCTTCGATCGAAAGAACGAAGGGCTTTTCCGAATAGACATGCTTGCCGGCTTCGAGCGCCCGCTTGGACATGGCAAAATGCGCTTCCGGGATCGTCAGGTTGACGATGACGTCGACCTCCGGATCGGCCAGAAGCTCATCGACGGTTTCGGAGCGAACATCGAATTCCTCAGCCCTCGCCTTGGCAGCAGCCGTGTTGATGTCTGCGCAAGCAACCGCCTTGATGTTGTTGAAGAGTGGAATCAGATTGAAGTAAGCCGCAGAAATATTGCCGCAGCCCAGAATACCTACACCAAATTCACGTGCCATGATGGAATGCCTCAGTAGGTCTTGAAGGAAGCGATGGAGCGCGAGATCATGCGATCCAGATCGTTCGGATTGTCGTGCTCGGCGATGAAGTAGCGTGCCTTCGTCGTTTCGCGGAGGAAGGGCATCAGCTTTGCCCACGGAACGACGCCGTGACCAACATCGGCCCAGCCGCCCTCGTCGGCATTTTCGCCCGCAGGTGCCAGATCCTTGACGTGAACAGACAGGACGCGGTCCTTGTACTTTTCGATCCACGCAAACGGGTCGGCTCCACCACGAATGATCCAGGCAATATCGACTTCCCAGCCAAGATCCGGACCGCCTTCGAAGATCAGATCCATCGGGATGGAGCCGTCTGGCAGCGTGAAGAACTCGAAGTCGTGGTTGTGCCAGCCAAAGCCGAAGCCTGCGGCCTTGTAAGGAGCGGCAGCCTTCTGGAGCCGCGCGCCGAATGCCTTCCAGCCAGCGGTGTGCGTTGGGCGCTGGTCAGGCATCAGATAGGGGCAGACCAGTATTTCCATGCCAACGGCGCGGGCAAATGCGATGACTTTCGCAGGGTCCGCCTCGAGCGCCTCGATCGAGAAATGACCGGTCGGCATCGCAAGGCCTGCAGCATCGAGCTGGGCCTTCAAGGCCTTGCCGGCAGCCTCATCGGCATCGCCGTAAACCCCGCCAAAGCCTTCGGCATAGGCATAACCACTAGCCTTGAGCTTGGAAAACACGTCTTCGAGCGGCGGATAGTTGCGCGAACTGAAGAGCTGAAAGCTGAATTTTTCCATGGGAGATGCTCCTTCCTGTCTATTCTGATTATGGGTTCAGCCGCCGTAGCAGGCGTGAATGTCGAGTGTGGAAAACGCCGTAGGCTGATGTGCCGCATCAGAGGGCGTGAAGATGATGGTGCGGCTCTCGCCTGCCAAAAGATCGAAGGCGTTGTCCGAATAGCGCCCTTCGCAATCGGCCTCGACCATGACGAGAAGCGCAAGTCCCGTTGCGGTGACAGTCACTTCGAAACGGCCATCGCCCAGCGCCCTGGCCTGCGTGGCAATCCCCGAAGGCTTCAAGTCCAGCGTCTTGTATGTCACCGGCGAATAGTGCCCCTCGCCCGTCATGCCGTTGGATGCGTTGAACGACCACATCAGGATCGTGTCACGCGGAATGTCGGAAAGCGCAATCTCGCTGAGCGGCGCGGCGCGGTCAGGCTGGCAAACGCCCTCGAACGTCTTGAAAGGAACCTTGCGGCCATCCAGATCGACAAGGAAAGTCTCGACCTTGATCGTGACGGGATCGAAGGTGTCGTTGACCATGGACAGCGTCACCGCCTTTCCATCATCAGTGGGAATGGCCGCCAGCGCGACCGGCTGGAAGAAGCGGCGCACCATGTAGTGCATGGCCTTCCAGCCACCGCCGTAGTCAAGGCTCGCCCACGAGGCCACCGGCCAGGTGTCATTGAGCTGCCAGTAGAGCGTGCCCATGCAATGCGGCTTGAGCGAACGCCAGAATTCCACGGCCGTCTGGATGGCGAGACCCTGCTGGATCTGGCTTAGATAGACGAAGCTCGGAAAGTCCTTGGGGAAGCGGAAATAGCGGAACATCGTGCCAGCGATCCGCTCGTTGCCGCCGACGTTCTTCTGGTGCGATTCCATCACCGGCGAGGCAATGTTCATGTCGGCCTGGCTCGCAAATTTCCGCACGACCGGCATGGACGTATAGGACTGGAAGCCGAATTCGGAGCAGAAACGCGGACGCACAGTCCGGTAGTTGTCGAACGACTTGTTCTCGTGCCAGACGGACCAATAGTGCATGTCGCCCGAGCCATCGGCATGCCAGGCATCGCCGAAATCGAGATAGCCCGACGCCGGGCTCGACGGCCACCAGATGAGATGCGGGCCCGCCTCCTTCAGCGCAACTTCGATCGTGCGGTTCAGGCGGTCATACGACACGAGATAACGGTCGCGATTGTTGCGCGTGACGTCAAACCAGCCGAGCGCGCCGATCAGTTCGTTGTCGCCGCACCACAGAACGATGGAGGCATGCGAGGACAGACGGCGGACCTGATAAAGAACTTCCTCACGCACTTCGTCGAGGAAATCCTGCGTCGACGGGTAGATGTTGCAGGCGAACATGAAGTCCTGCCAGACCATCAGGCCCATTTCGTCACAAAGGTCGTAGAACCAGTCCTGCTCATAGAACCCGCCGCCCCAGACGCGGATCATGTTCATATGCGCATCGACAGCTGATTGCAGCAGGTCACGCGTCTTGTCCGGGCTCGACTTCGAAAACAGGGCATCCGCCGGGATCCAGTCCGCGCCGCGGCAGAAGATCTCCTTGCCGTTGATGCGGAAGGCAAAGCGGCTACCGGCATCATCCTTGTCCGTCAGGAGCTCGACGGTGCGAAGCCCGATATTGCGCGTTACGCGCTCATCGGGCGTATCGACGGCCAGTTCGTAGAGCGCCTGCGCGCCAGACCCCGCCGGCCACCAAAGGTTCGGCTTTTCCACATGAATGCGACTGCGGACCTTGGTGAGACCTGCGCCGACACCCGCCTCAATGCGTTCACGTTCGCCATTAAAGGCAATGTGCAATGGCACGACGCCAGGCGCGTCGGAATGCAGTGTTACGGTGACATCGAGATCGACGCTTCCATCCGCATTGTGGTGCTGCACCGTCTCGACATGCTCGATGCGTGCAGTTGCCTGTCGCTTGACGGCGACGGTTCCGTAGACGCCCAGCGGGGCGAGCGCGATATTCCAGTCCCAGCCGAAATCGCACTGCGGCTTGCGCAGAAGATTACCATTGGGGATCGGCGAATTGCCCTCGTGATGGGGAACGAAGAACGGCTGCAACGCCTGCCGACGCGCGCCCTCGGTCACCGAGGAGTGAATGACGATGCGGATGGAATTGCGCCCTGTCCGCAACGCCGCGCTGATATCGGGGCGGAAACGGCGAAAGCAGTTGGATGCGCTGAGCACCTGAACATCGTTGATGAAAACCGAGGCAACGGTATCGAGATAGTCGATGTCGAGATACCAGCTGTCACCTTCCGCAATCGCGGCAATGTCGAAATCGCGGCTCAAGGTCCAGTCGAGTTCGGCAAGGCCACGAAGGTCGTATTCATTGCGTCCGTAGTAGGGATCCGGGATAAGCCTCGCTGCAAGCAGCGCAGAATGCACATCGCCCGGCACCGGCATCGCGACATTCTGATAGCCGGGGGCATCAAGACGCCATCCTCCGGCGAGATCAACATAACCGTCCTTGTGTCCGATCCATTCTGCAGCCATGTGCCAATTCCTGTCCTGTGACCGCCGCAAAGGCCGTCAATTCGGTTAGATCAGACCGGCGAGCGCTGAAGCTCATACCCAATGGGCGACGTGAGCCTGGGAAGCCGGGTCGCCGAGGTCTGTCAGGTGGGAGGGCGGCGCCGCCTGATTGCGTGTGCAACCGATAGCAGCAACCTGAAACGCAAACCGCCTGCGCAAACGCAGGCGACGTGCAAAGTTTGTGGACGCATCGTTTCGGCTCGTGCCGAACGGTCAGATGCGCAATTCACTCTCCTGGTCAAAGATCGAGGCCAGCGACATGTCAAACGAAAGGCGCACGTGGCTGCCCGGCTGGTAGCGCCGGTTGCCAGCAATACGCACCGACAGAACATGTCCGACATGCTTCAGCCAAAGCAGGTTATCCGCGCCCATTGGCTCCTCGATGTCGACGACGGCATCGTGGAATTCGCCGCTGTCACGGGTTTCATCGACAAAGATGTGTTCCGGACGCACGCCAAGAACCACCTTCTGTCCAACTGTCAGGCCGCTGGTGGCACGATAGCCATCAAGCGAGAATTCGACGCCGTTGCAGACGAAAACCTGCTTGCCGTTCGACGACACGATCTCGCCCTTGAAGAAATTCATCGCCGGCGAGCCGATAAAGCCCGCAACATAGAGGTTCTTCGGCTGGTTGTAGATCGTCATCGGATCATCGAGCTGCTGGATGACACCATTGCGCATGATGGCAATGCGATCAGCGAGCGTCAGCGCTTCAATCTGGTCGTGTGTCACGTAAATCATGGTGTTCTTCAGGTTCTGGTGCAGACGCTTGATTTCGACACGCAGTTCTGAACGAAGCTTGGCGTCGAGGTTCGACAGCGGCTCGTCAAAGAGGAACACGTCAACGTCGCGCACCAGGGCACGGCCGATGGCCACACGCTGACGCTGGCCACCCGACAGTGCAGCCGGCTTGCGCTTGAGCAGCGGACCGATCTGCAGGATCTCCGCTGCACGCGCCACGCGCCGTGCGATTTCGTCGGCGGGGGTTCCAGCGATGCGCAGACCAAACGAGAGGTTCTTCTCGACCGTCATCTGCGGATAGAGCGCGTAGGACTGGAACACCATGCCGATGCCGCGATCCTTGGGCTCTTCCCAGGTGACATTGCGGTTCTTGATGAAAATCTGGCCATCCGTCGGCTCGAGAAGACCTGCAATGCAGTTCAGGAGCGTGGACTTGCCGCAACCGGACGAACCCAGCAGCACCAGAAATTCACCGTCGCCGATGTCGAGATTAAGCTTGTCAAGAACCGTAATCGCGCCAAACTGCAGCGTAAGATCTTTGACTGATACACTTGTTCCCATTTTGCATTATCCCTTCACGGCGCCGGCAGCGATGCCGCGCACGAATAGCTTGCCCGATACGAAATAGACGAAAAGGGGCACGAGGCCAGTGATCAGTGTCGCGGCCATGTTGACGTTGTATTCCTTGACCCCCTGCACGGAGTTCACGATGTTGTTGAGCTGCACGGTCATCGGATAGGTATCCGGCTTGGTGAACACCACACCGAAAAGGAAGTCGTTCCAGATACCCGTGATCTGCAGGATCATGGCAACCACGAAGATCGGCAGCGAGATCGGCAGCATGATCCGGAAATAGATGTTCCAGAACCCTGCCCCGTCAACGCGGCCCGCCTTGAAGAGTTCTTCCGGCAGCGACGTGAAGTAGTTGCGGAAGAGCAATGTAAGGACCGGCATGCCGAAGACAGTGTGAACCAGGATCAACCCGGAAAGCTCGCCATAGAGGCCGATCTGCCGAAGGATGATGACCATCGGATAGAGCATGATCTGATACGGGATGAAGGCACCAACGATCAGGATCGTGAAGAAGGCATCCGCACCCTTGAACTTCCAGTTCGCCAGTGTGTAGCCGTTGACCGAAGCGACAGCGATCGAGATGATCACGGATGGAACCGTGATGATCACCGAGTTCATGAAGCCGCGGCTCAAACCGTCGCAGTTCAGACCGGTGCAGGCCTGCGCCCAGGCCTTGACCCAGGGTTCGAAGGTGATTTCCATGGGCGGCGAAAAAATGTTGCCCATGCGGATCTCGGGCATGCCCTTCAGCGACGTGACGATCATCACGTAAAGCGGCAGTGCATAGTAGACGGCGGCCACAAACAGGGTGCCGTAGATCATGATGTTGCGACCGGAAAAGGTGCGCTTCGGGCGTGGCCCGCGGGGGCCAGCCCCTGACAATTCAACTGCGGCCATCACCTGCTCCTCCGCTGCGAAAACTCCATGAACGCCCACGGAATGATGATGATGATCACCGTGATGAGCATCATGGTCGAGGCTGCAAAGCCCTGCCCGAGGTTCTGTGCGCCGAACATGAAGTCATACACGTACTTGGCAGGAACTTCGGATGCACCGCCGGGACCACCACCAGTCTGGGCAACGATCAGATCGTAGACCTTGATGATGCCCGCGCCGATCAGCACCAGCGTGGTGATGAAAACGGGTCGCAGCATGGGAATGATGATGAAGACATAGGTCTTCCAGGTCGGTATGCCGTCCACGCGGGCAGCACGCCAGATTTCTTCGTCGATACCGCGCAAGCCTGCCAGCATCAGCACCATGATAAGACCTGTGCCCTGCCAGAGACCGGCAATGAGCACGCCATAGATCACGATGTTCGCGTCATAGAGCGGATCGAAGGTGAAGTTTGTAAATCCGAGCGACCGCACGATGTTCTGGAGACCCAGTTCAGGGTTTAGCAGCCACTGCCACACCAGACCGGTCACGATGAACGAAAGGGCGAACGGATAGAGAAAGATCGTTCGAAGCGTATTCTCGAAGCGGATCTTCTGATCCATGAGAACAGCAAGGAGAAAGCCGACAACCAGCGAGAATACCAGGGACAAGGCGCCATAGATGGCGAGGTTTTCCACCGAGGTAATCCAGCGCGCGGAAGACCAAAGGCGCTCGAACTGGTCGAAACCGACGAAGTTGAGCCGGGGCAGCAGCTTTGAATTTGTGAAAGAATAGACGATCGTCCAGATCGTTCCGCCGAGAAAAACCACCATGGCGGTCAGGATCATCGGCACGGCGGCAATTTTCGCGCTCAAATTCTTGAACACGGCCGACTTCGGCCGAGCGTTGACGCTACTCATCTCCCCTCCTCTTATTTTTTATGATGAGTCTGTATGGACATGCGGGCCAACGCCGATGGCACTGGCCCGCAAGCATTCATGACCTATCAGTCAGCCTTGGCAATGATGTCGGCATACTGCTTCTGTGCAGTTTCAGCCGAGATCGACGGATCATGCCAGAACTTGTCGATAACATCGTTCAGCTGGGTGACGGTATCGGGGCTGAGAACCTGCGTACCATCGGGCAGGATCTTGCCATCGGCAAGGATCTTAAGACCCTTCTTCATGCAGTCGTTTGCAGCAGACATGTCGATGTCGCCACGAACCGGAAGCGAACCCTTCTTGAGGTTGAAGGCGACCTGGGTCGTCTTTTCAAGCAGGGTCTTGGCGAGAACCATCTGCGCCTTGGTCTTTTCCGGATCCTTCTGCTTCGGGAAGTAGAACGAGTCACCACCGGTGGAGATGATTTCGTTTACACCGAGGCCTGGAAGGCAGGTGTAATCCTTGCCAGCGGTCTGGCCGGCAACAGCGAATTCACCCTGCGCCCAGTCACCCATGATCTGAGCGGCAGCCTTGCCGGTGATCACGAGGTTGGTAGCCTGGTTCCAATCCTGAACCTTGGTGTCCTTCGACCATTCGCGAGCCTGTGCGGCAGCCTGGAAGACCTTCAGCATTTCAGGACCGGCAGCAGCCTTGGCGTCCTTGTCTACGTTGATCTTCTTCCAGAGATCCTGACCGCCGAGAGCGACCTGGAGAACGCCAAATGCGCCGTTGGACTGCCAGCTCTGGCCACCCACTGCGAGCGGAATGATGCCAGCCTTCTGGATATCCGGAACGTCGGCAACGAATTCATCCCAGTTCTTCGGAACCGGCTTGCCGATCTTTTCGAAGACGCCGTTGTTGAGCCACATCCACTGCCAGGAGTGAATGTTGACCGGTACGCAGTACCACTTGCCGTCCTTTACGCACGGAGCAAACAGTGCCGGCGGGTTGATGATCTTGTCCCAGCCTTCAGCCTTGGCAACATCGGTGATGTCCTGCATCAGGCCAGCTTCGATGAGCTCGTCAGCCTGACGACCGGTGTTGAACTGGGTAGCACCCATCGGGTCGCCACCGGTGATACGGCTGATCATTACCGGACGTGCGGTATCACCGCCGCCGGCAATTGCGCCGTCAACCCACTTGTTGCCGGTAGCATTGAAAGCTTTTGCAAATTCGGCGACAGCAGCGGATTCACCGCCGGATGTCCACCAATGCGTGACTTCGAGATCGGTCGCCTGAGCTGCGCCAAGCGGAAGCACCACAGATGCTGCCAATGCAGCAGCCAGAGAACGGATATTCATGAGTTCCTCCCTCACTGAAACGTTACCGGAAAAACTTATGACAATCGTTGTCAGCGCGCAACAGCCTTTCCGAAAAATTTTTTTCACGATCCAAATTAATCGCATTGCGTGTGTGGATTTCCACAATGAATCGATATCCGCGGTCATGATCAGCAATTTTCTGCTCTAAAATTTCTTATGTATTTACATATAGATATTGACTTATCCATAGCGCCCGTCTCGCGCATGCAATATTTGCAGTGCAACAATAAATTGTTGCGACGCAGCTACAACCGAGGATTTTCCAAAGCGCTATGGGAATTGATTTTTCAACTCGACAAAGTCACTGTAACGTTACAGATTAATTCTCTGGATGAAGTTGGCCTACCCTTCTAAAAGGGCATGTCGAATCCGACGTAACAGATTCCCTATGGACGGAAAGAGGCGACTTTGCCCGTGAGCGACCCCAAGCAATCATCGCGTTTGAGCCCGCCGGCAAGTGGCGAACGGCCGACCCTGAAGACGATTGCGTTTCTGACAGGTCTGGGTGTCACCACGGTATCGCGCGCACTCAAGGATGCCGATGACATCGGCGCGGATACCAAGGAGCGCGTGCGCCTCGTTGCCAAGCAGCTCGGTTACCGGCCGAATCGCGCGGGCGTCCGCCTGCGGACGGGGAAAACCAATGTCATCGCGCTGGTGCTCGGCATGGACGCCGAAATCATGTCGATGACCGGCCAGATGGTCTACGGCATCAACGAGACGCTTGCCGACACACAGTATCATCTGGTCCTGACGCCGCACATGCACAGCACGGACCCCATGAGCCCTGTGCGCTATATCGTGGAAACCGGTTCTGCTGACGGCATCATCATCTCGCGAACCGAGCCGGATGACGCGCGCGTCCGCTTTCTCATCGAACATGGCATCCCGTTCGCGACGCATGGTCGGACCGACATGGGCATCCACCACCCCTTCCATGACTTTGACAACGAATTCTTCGCCTACAACGCGGTCAGCAAGCTGGTCGCCAAGGGACGGCGCAAGATCGCGCTGCTGCCGCCCCCGGAACATCTGATGTATGGGCAGCATTCCCGTGCTGGCTTCCAGCGGGGCTTGAAGGATTTCGGGCCGGCCCACGCGCAGGTTCTACCGATCACCACGGAAGACAACACGATGGTGCAGAAGCAGGCGGTGGAAGCGCTCATGCGTTCAGCTGATGCGCCCGATGGACTGATCTGTTGTTCCGGCAGTTCGGCGATCGCAGCCGCCGCCGGCATCGATGCGGCGGGCAGCCGCATTGGCGTGGATATCGACATGGCAACCAAGGAGGCGGCCAATGTCCTCAAGTGGTTCCATCCGGAAATCATGTCGATGAACGAAAACTTCGCGCTGGCAGGTCGAGAGCTTGCGCGGGCCGTCATGTCCAGCATTGGCGGCGCGGATGCGCAAACGCTTCAGAGCATCAGCCGCTCGGACTGGTCAGACAAGGCCTGATCCTGAAATCAATTTGACATAAGAGAACCGCGCTCAATCGGGTCGGATTGAGCGCGGCATCCGGCATTTCTTAATGCGATAGGTGGCGCCGATCAGGCACCCGCACCGCTGCCCCACGGGCCATGATGGATATCCTTGCCGTCCAGACGATCGAAGCCATGCGCACCGAAGAAGTCGCGCTGAGCCTGGATCAGGTTCGCCGTACCCCGTGCCTGACGGTAGCTGTCGAAATAGGACAACGCCGCCGACAGCGCAGGCACCGGCAGACCGGCCGTCACGGCTGCCGCAACCACGCGGCGGAGCGAAGGAAGCGCTTCCTTCACCATCGCCGAGAAGGCCGGGGTCATGATCAGGTTCTCGGCATCCGGCATGGCGGTAAACGCGCTGGTGATTTCGTCAAGGAACTGCGAACGGATGATGCAACCGGCGCGCCAGATCTTGGCGATGGTCGGCATCGGCAGCGACCAGCCGAATTCCTTTGAGGCCTCCGACATGACGGCAAAGCCCTGTGCATAAGCGCCGATCTTGGCTGCAAAGAGCGCAAGTTCCAGATCCGTCAGGAAGCCGGCGTCTGCCGCAAGCTTGCCCGGAGCCGAGCCGAAAACGGCCTCGGCAGCAACGCGCTGATCCTTCATCGAGGAAAGCACGCGCGCAGCCACGGCCGCTTCAATGGCAGTTGCCGGAACTCCAAGCTGCTGGGCTTCGATGACGGACCACTTGCCCGTACCCTTCTGCCCGGCCTTGTCGAGGATCATGTCGACGATCGGTCCGGTACCGTGAACGTCGCCGGCCAGCAGGACCTTTTCAGTGATCTCGATGAGATAGGAATTCAGGCGCCCCTTGTTCCAGGACCCGAAAACGTTGCCGATGTCGGTCGCAGACTTGCCTGCACCATCGCGCAGGAGGCCGTAGATTTCGGCAATCATCTGCATGTCTGCATATTCGATGCCGTTATGGATGGTCTTGACGAAATGTCCCGCGCCATCCGTTCCAAGCCATGCGCAGCAGGGTTCGTTGTCAAATTTGGCGGAGATCGAGGTCAGGACCTTCTCGACGCGCGCATAGGACTGTTCAGTGCCGCCAACCATGATCGAAGGACCATGGCGCGCGCCCTCCTCGCCGCCGGAAACGCCCATGCCGATGAAGGTCAGGCCCGAGCCTTCGAGCTCCTTGAAGCGGCGAACGGTGTCTCGAAAGTTTGCGTTGCCTGCATCGATGATGATGTCGCCGGCGCCGAGCTCGCTCTTGAGCGCAGCAATCTGCTCGTCAACCGCCTCACCTGCCTTGATCATGATGATGATCGGGCGCGGCGGACGGATGGCAGCGATAAATTCGTCCATCGTCCGGCAAGGCACGATGCGCGATGCCAGATCACCAGCTTCGGCGTAGAAGCTGTCCGTCTTTTCAGGCGTGCGGTTGAAAACCGCGATGCGATTGCCTTTTTCGGCGATGTTCAGTGCCAGGTTCGCGCCCATCACGCCAAGACCGATGAGTCCGATTTCTGCCTGTTCCATGCTGTGTCTCCAACCTTGCAATTTGCGATTTGCCGTGCCGGTGCATGCGAATGTGCATCGAAACAAATCGATTGAAGACGTTGTGGCACTGCCCGCTTTCAGGGGCAAGTGCAAATTGATGACGATCAGTTCGCCGGTTTGTCGTCGTCCTCGAGCACCCGCCAGGATGCACCTTCAAGATCATCATACTGGCCGCTCTTCAGCGACCAGAGAAATGCTGCGAGACCCAGGCCTCCCATCAGAAGCGCAATCGGGATGAGGTAGACGAGAACGGTCATTCTGCAGGTGCCATGGTGAATGTTGAAGCCGGGTTTGTATTGTCGAGCAGGTTTTTCTTGCCGCCAAGCGAAAGCCGCAGCGCGTTGAGCACGACGATGATGGACGACGACGACATGGCAACCGCTGCGACCAGCGGCGATGCGAAGCCTGCCAGAGCCAGCGGCACGAAGACCACGTTGTAGCCGACGGCCATGGCAAAATTCTGCCGGATCAGTCGGCCAGAGCGCCGCGAGACCTCGATCGCAAGTATCACTGCAGAGAGACTCTCGTGCAGGAACACGAAGTCGGCGGCCTGTCGTCCGACATCGGATGCCGTCGCGGGCGCCATTGAAACGTGCGCGCGGGCGAGCGCGGGTGCATCGTTTATCCCGTCACCAACCATCAGGACGTGATGCTGGTGTTCGGCAGCAGCCGCGATCTCGTCAACCTTGCCCTTGGGCGTCAGGCCTGAGCGCCAGAAGCGTATGCCAAGGCGGGCTGCAAGCCCCGCAACGGCCGCTTCCCGGTCGCCGGACAGGATGCCCGTCTTGAAGCCGCGTGCGGTCAGCCTGGCAATCGCAGCCTGAGCATCGCGACGTGGCTGATCCTCGAAACGGAAGACGGCAACCATTTGACCGTTGCGCGAAAGGACAGTTTCTGTCCCTGTCGAGTTGTCGTCATCGGCAAGCTCACTGCCCTCCAGCGCAAATGCGCGGTTACCGAGCCTCCAGACACCGGTGCCATCGCGACCCTCGACGCCAGAGCCGGCAATTTCTTGCACATCCGAAAAACGGTTTGCGTCCCCCGCTGCCGCATCCTTGAGCGTGAGGGAAAGTGGATGGCGCGAATAGGCGGCAAGCCCGGCAGCGGCCTCAAGGGCTGCCTGATCCACCTCACCGCGATTGATCAGGCGAGGTTTGCCAAGCGTCAGCGTTCCGGTCTTGTCGAAGAGAACGGTATCGGCTTCGGCAAGTCGCTCCATGGCGGAACCGTCCTTGACCATGATGCCGCTTGCAAACAACCGCCCCGCCGCAACGACCTGAACAACAGGCACTGCAAGACCGAGCGCGCAGGGACACGTGATGATCAGAACCGCTATGGCAATAGTGATTGCATGGCGCCAGTCACCATCATAAAGGCCCCAGAAAAGAAATGCCGCGAGCGCCAGCAAGTGAACCGCCGGCGCATAAATCTCGGCAGCGCGGTCTGCGATCCGCCGATAACGCGCCTTGCCGCCCTCCGCCGCTTCCATGAGACGCATGACCTCGGCGATGAAGGAATCCTTCACGGCGGCCGTGGCCTCCACGGTCAGCGCTCCGGTCAGGTTGAGTGTGCCTGCCTGCAACAGGCGCCCCGGTCCCGCAGTCACCGGGGTCGACTCACCATTCACGATCGAAAGATCGATATCGCTGGAACCGTTGAGGATCAGAGCATCAACCGGAATGCGCTCGCCTGCCGCAATCAACAGACGGTCGCCGGCCTTCAACTCGTCGGCCTTGCGATATTCCTGCCCGCCGCCCTCGGTGAGAACGGTAGCACCTCGCGGGCTCAACCTTGCAAGACCGGTGATGGCCGAACGGGCCCGGTCGCGCATGATGTGGTCAAGCGTGCGGCCGATGAGCAGGAAGAAGAGAAGCGACACGCCTGCATCGAAATAGGCGCGCTCACCGTGATGGATCGTCTCGTAGAGCGACATGATGTAGGAGAGCGTGATCGCCAGCGCAATCGGAACATCCATGTTCATGCGCCCACGGCTCAGAGCCCGAAAGGCTGAACTGTAGAATGTCCTGCCGGAATAGATCAGCGTGGGCCCTGCGATCATCGCCGAGATCCAGTGAAACAGATCGCGTGTGGCAGCCTCGGCCCCGGACCAGACCGAGACCGAGAGAAGCATGATGTTCATGGCTGCAAAACCGGCGACCGCCAGCGCCTTGATCAAAGCCTTCTGCTCGCTGTCGCCGGCCTCCTCCGCTGCCGAAAACAGATGCGACTCGTAGCCGGCATCTTCGATCGTGCGCACGATGCGGGTGGGATCGGTGCGAACGCCGTCAATCTCCTCACGCCAGACGCAGCTGACACGCCTGGTGGAAAGGTTCACCCGGGCATGGTGGACTTCGGGGAGCGCGTTCAATGCCTTTTCGATCGACACGATGCAGGCGCCGCAATGGACCCCGGGCACCGCCAGATCCGTCTGGCGTAGGCCGCCGTCCAGCGTGCGGCTGGCAATCCAAAGCTCGTCTGTCGGCGGCAGGTCATGGGCCGCGCGTTCGGCGTCGAGTGCCCCTTCCGTTCCGGCTGCACAGCAACTCATGAGACATTCCCCTGGAAGATCATCGACCGCGCTCAGCGGTTGGCAAACACATGGACGCGAATAGCCTCGTGATAGATGACCTCTCCCTTGTCGGTGGTCTTCAGGTCGACGATCCATTCACCCGGCAGCACGGCATGATCGGTCACAAACATGCCGTTGCCTTCCGGCGTCAGCATGACGGAAAAATCCTGCTTGGTACCAACCGGACGGTGAAATTCAGCCATCACCTGATCGGCGGCAACCGGACCCTTTTCCGGATGCGTCAGCTGATAGCGAATGCCCTCGTGGTTGGCCGTCAGTTCACCGCGAATGCCGGTGGCGGCCATTTCCCGCATATGCTCGGCCTTCTTGTTGAACTGCTGGCTGGCGACAAACGTGTCGTCTGCAACGAGACCACTCCAGCTGGAGGTGGCGTAGTGCGCCATCACCAGATTAACGCCGATCACGGTTCCGAAGAAGGCGATCAGGATGGCCAGGAAATGCTTTCCCGTGAAGCGGAATTCGCCGTCAGTGCTATTGGCTGTGGTCATGGCATTATTTCTCCGGAGCGTTGAAGACGGCCGCATGGACGTCTTTTTCATTGCTGGCCCGATCTTCCGCGACAAACCGGAAATCAGTGGTCGCTTCCTTGGCCGCGCCAGGCGGCAGGGTAACATAAACCTTGAGCGTACGCGCCTTGTCAGGCTCGACCGGCACGAAGAAGACGCGGTCGGCGGGCTGATCGATCTCGTTGACCTTCATGGTCGCCCCAGGCAAGCCGTCCAGCGAGAAGATGATGACGCGCGGATCAGGGATCATGTTGAGAATGCGAATGGTGAACCCGTTGCGGATCGACCCGTCCGACTCCATGACGAATTGCGGATTGCGGTCGTGCAGCACGTTCACTTCGAGCCGGTCACGCGACAGCAGTGCGACCAGCAGACCGATACCGACCGCAGTCCAGACACCCATGTAAAGCAGTGTCCGGGGCCTGAAGATGATCCTCCAGTCGAAATGCTTCACCTTGTCGTGGAAGTGACCATCGCTGTCGCGCACGAGGTTCGGATTGATGTCATGAGCGCCGTTTCCGGTCGCCAGAGCCATATTCGCATTATAGTCGGCCAGCGTTGCGTAGGAGATCAGGCTGTGATCACGGCCAAGTTTCTCCATCACGCCGTTGCAGGCGTCGATGCAGAGTGCACAGGTGATGCATTCCAGCTGCTGGCCTTCGCGAATATCGATGCCCATCGGGCAGACAACGACGCAGGCGTTGCAGTCAACGCAATCGCCCGACACCTTGCCTTCAGCCGCCGCCTTCTTGGTGCCACGGGTGCGTGGTTCGCCACGCCAGTCGTTATAGGTGACAACCAGCGAGCTTTCATCGAGCATGGCACCCTGAATACGCGGCCACGGGCACATGTAGGTGCAGACCTGCTCCCGCATCAATCCGCCGAACACATAGGTTGTCGCTGTCAGAATGCCGATCGTGGCATAGGCGACAAAGGGAGCCTGCAAGGTCCACAGATCGATGAGCAATTGCGGCGCGTCGGCAAAATAGAAGATCCAGGCGCCACCGGTGGATACCCCTATTGCGACCCAGGCAGCATGCTTGACCACCCGCTTCCAGACCTTTTCAAAGGTCCAGGGGCCCTTGTCGAGCTTCATGCGTGCGTTGCGGTCACCCTCGATGAAGCGCTCGACAACGAGAAAGAGATCCACCCAGACGGTCTGGGGACAGGTATATCCGCACCATGCGCGACCAACGGCCGATGTAACGAGAAAAAGGCCGAAGCCTGCCATGACGAGAAGGCCGGCGACGAAGAAGAATTCCTGCGGCCAGATCTCGATGAAGAAGAAATAGAAGCGGCGATGTTCCAGGTCGATCAGAATGGCCTGATCGGGCGCGAAGGGACCACGGTCCCAGCGGATCCAGGGACCGAGATAATAGATACCCAGCGTCACCAGCATCACAAGCCACTTGAACTGCCGGAACTTGCCTTCCGCCCGCTTTGGAAAGATCTTCTTGCGCGCCTCGTAGAGCGGCTTTCGGATCTTTGCCGAATTGACCGGTTCTGCATCGTGACGGACGATCGTGTCATCGTCCTTGCTTTTCTGATCGGCGGTGTAGAGGTTCATGCTGGAAATCCCGATTCTTGTATGCGCCTTTTCCCATTCCCTGCCGTTTGAAACCTTGACTTAAGTCAAGCCTGGACAAAGTGCCGCATACATATATGTATTTTTATATTTATTGGGGACGGCTGCCTGGTCCGACCGTTTCAGCCCGTGGCCAGAAAAATGCCGCGCCCCGATGCGGAAGCGCGGCAAGCGGCATGACAACGAGTTATCATGCTGGAGAGCTGTTGGGCTGTCGGCCATTGGGACAGGCCGACAGCAATCTTGAGGTGTTATTCACCGCCACCGAGCGAGTGAACGTAGATGGCCAGTTCCTTGACCGTCGTATCGCCAAGGCGTGCCTTCCAGGCTGGCATGACGCCATGCTTGGGATTGGTAACCTGTGCGATGATCGCAGCCTCGCCAGATCCCTTCAGCCAGATGGCATCCGTCAGGTTTGGCGCGCCGAGATCGCGATTGCCCTGACCCTTGTCACCATGGCAGGCCACGCAATTGTCGGCGAACAGCTTCTGGCCGGCTTCGGGATTGCCGATCTCGACCGTCTGCTTCGACGCCTGCGCCACATAAGCCGCAACGTTCTGGATTTCCTCGGGCTTCAGCATTTCGCCGAAGTTCGGCATCTGCGACTGGCGCGTATCCGGATCCTGATCGTAGCGAATGCCATGAGCGATCGTTGTGTAGATCTGGTCTACAGAACCACCCCACAGCCAGTCATTGTCATTCAGGTTCGGATAACCGATCCCGCCCTGCGCACCCGAGCCATGGCACGGCGAGCAGTTGACCTTGAAGGCTGCAGCACCTGCTGCGGTGGCAAACTCGGTCAGCTTCTGATCCTTCAGGACATCAGCAACTGGCGTGGCCGTGATCTGGTCGACGACAGCCTTCTGCGAGGCGGCAGCGGCTGTCAGCTCATCCTTCAGGACGGCGCGGTTGGTGACGTTCCAGATCCCCTTGGTATTGCCCGAGAGCAATGGCCAGGCAGGATAGAAGACCGTGTAACCAATCGCCCAGATGATGGTGAGGTAGAAGGTCCAGACCCACCAGCGCGGAAGCGGATTGTTGAGCTCGCGGATACCGTCCCAGACATGGCCGGTAGTCTCGACGCCGCTCAGTTCGTCTACATGTTTTTCAGACATCGCTTAGTCCTCCTTCAGAGGGATGGATGCGGCCTCTTCGGCCATTTTCTTGGAGCCGGGGCGCAACGTGAAAATGATTGCGCCCAGAAAGAAGAGTGCGAACCCAACGAGACCCCAGCTGTCGGCGAACTGCCGCATTGCGGTATAGGTTTCCATGGTCTCTCTCCTCACCGGTAGCCAGATGCATCGTCGTAGGTCGAGAAATCGACCAGCGTGCCGAGCATCTGCAGGTAGGCAACAAGTGCATCCATCTCGGTGACCTTCTTCGGATCACCGTCGAAGTCGCCAACCTTGGCCTTGGGGTAACGCTTCAGGAGGTCGGTCGTATCCGCATTCGGATCGGCCTGCGCCATCAGGTCCTTTTCGGCATTCGCAATGTCGTCATCCGTATAGGGAACGCCGACAATGCGGTTGGTCTTCAGGTTGCCGGCGACATTCTCGAAGTTCAGCGGCGTGTTCTTCAGGAATGCATAGGTCGGCATGATTGATTCCGGCACGACCGAGCGCGGATCCGTCAGGTGCTGAGTGTGCCATTCGTTCGAATAGCGCCCCCCAACGCGGGCCAGATCAGGTCCGGTACGCTTGGAACCCCACTGGAACGGATGGTCGTACATCGACTCCGCCGCCAGCGAATAGTGGCCATAGCGCTCCACTTCATCACGGAAAGGACGGATCATCTGGCTATGGCAGAGATAGCACCCTTCCCGAATGTAGATGTTGCGGCCAGCCAGTTCGAGTGGCGTGTAGGGGCGCATCCCTTCGACCTTTTCGATGGTGTTCTGAAGGTAGAAGAGTGGCGCGATTTCCACGATGCCGCCGACTGTCACGACCAGAAGTGACATCACGAGAAGCAGGGTGGCATTCTTTTCGAGCAGTTCGTGTTTTGCGAGAATGGACATCTCACCTACTCCTTATTCCGCCGGCTGCATCTGCGGGATGGCGCCGCCGATCGGCAGTTCCTTCCGCTGATGACCGAGTATGGTCATGGTGACGTTCCAGGCCATGATGAGAGCACCCGCCAGATACATGCCGCCGCCAAGAGCGCGCAGGATGTAGTAGGGATGCATGGCGGCGACCGCCTCGGCGAACGAGTAGACCAGGAAGCCCTGCCCGTCATATTCGCGCCACATCAGACCTTGCTGGATACCGGCAACCCACATGACGGCGGCGTAGACGACGATGCCAAGGGTTGCGAGCCAGAAGTGCCAGTTGATCATGCGCATCGAATACATCTGCTCACGGCCCCAGAGCTTGGGAGCGAGATAGTAGATGGCGCCGAAGGAGATCATGCCTACCCAGCCGAGCGCACCTGAATGCACGTGACCGATGGTCCAGTCGGTGTAGTGGCTGAGCGAGTTCACCGTCTTGATCGACATCATCGGACCTTCGAAGGTCGACATGCCGTAGAAGGCGATGGCCATGACCATCATGCGGATGATCGGGTCGGTGCGGATCTTGTCCCAGGCGCCCGAAAGCGTCATCAGACCGTTGATCATGCCACCCCACGAAGGCATCCAGAGCATGATCGAGAACACCATGCCGAGCGTCTGTGCCCAGTCAGGCAGAGCCGTGTAGTGCAGATGGTGCGGACCAGCCCAGATGTAGAGGAAGATCAGCGCCCAGAAGTGGATGATCGACAGACGGTAGGAGTAGACCGGACGACCGGCCTGCTTCGGAACGAAGTAGTACATCATGCCGAGGAAGGCAGCCGTCAGGAAGAAGCCCACGGCATTGTGACCATACCACCATTGGGTCATCGCATCCTGCACGCCCGAGAAGGCCGAGTAGCTCTTGACGCCAAGGAAGGAAACCGGAACCGCCGCATTGTTGACGAGGTGCAGCATCGCAACCGTCACGATGAACGACAGGAAGAACCAGTTGGCCACGTAGATGTGGCTTTCCTTGCGGATGATGATGGTTCCCAGGAATACGACCAGGTAGGCAACCCACACAACAGTCAGCCAGAGGTCGACATACCATTCCGGTTCGGCATATTCACGGCCCTGAGTGATGCCCAGCAGATAGCCGGTAGCAGCCATTACGATGAACAGCTGGTAGCCCCAGAACACGAACCATGCGAGATCGCCACCGAAGAGGCGAACGCGCGATGTGCGCTGAACCGAATAGAACGATGACATCAGAAGTGCATTGCCGCCGAAAGCGAAAATGACGGCCGAGGTGTGCAGCGGACGCATGCGCCCGAAGTTGAACCAGGGTTCGATGTTGAGGTGCGGAAACGCCATCTGCAGAGCGATGACGACACCGACGAGGAAGCCAACGACGCCCCAGAAGGTCGTCGCGATCAGGCCATATCGAACGACCTCATCAAAATACTCGGATTTGGCCTGAGCCGGCGAAACGGCGGCAGGCGCAAAGGAAACGCGGCGGATCATGAACACCGTGGCGATCATGAGCACCGCAAACAGAACCCACATATGGGCCCTGAAGAGGCTGTCTTGGGCGAAGGCCGCCCCCAGCAACGCAACGAAGGCGAAAAGCGCCACCGCTATCGTTTCGGAAATTCTTGTCATCGTTGGTATCCCCCAACCATTTGCTGATTTTGCGGCAGCGAGACGGCAGGAATCGACCCTGCGAAAACCCTCTGCGGCTGTGGCAGCAATCGCATTTGGTGGGACACTCATCCTTGACTTAGATCAATGCTGAGCGCGTCGCGAACGGCCAGAAAGGAACCCATGATGGGGAACTTCATCCGCAACGTCGGATCCAGGGGTGGCAACATGCAGACTGTAGACTTGAATGATCGCGAAGCGCTGGAGACGCGGTTCCGCCCACCGCAAGACATTTCAGGCATGGCTTGGCTGAAGGGTGCCCAATCGGCACAGCTGGATCTGTGCACTGAGCTTGAAGGTATCGCGGATAGTCTGCCATCCGAGGTCGATCGAAAGAAGTGCACCGAGGCCGCGCACGTGATCGGCCCCCTCACGCACAACGTCCACCGCTACGAGGAAGACGTCGTCTTTCCGTGGATCGCATCAAAGCTCGGGGGCCGTCCCGATCTTGCCGATACGATCGAACGGCTGAAACATGAGCACTTTGAAGACGAATGCTTTATCGAGGAGCTGACCGACGCTCTTTTGCGCCTTGGCAGCGGCGACAAGACGCTGAACGCCGAAGTTGTCGGCTACATGTTGCGCGGCTTCTTCACCGGCATACGCCGCCATATCGCGTTCGAGCGCGAACTTCTGATGCAGGCCGCCTGATCCGGCATAGATTGCCGACCCTGTAGCGCGGAAATCCGGTCTCACCGCAAGTGCGGCCTCACCCGAACACCGACCAGCCCGTTTTCTTGGCAAACAGTTCGAGCGCCCGTGTGCCTGCGGCAGAGTTGCCGTTGGCATTGAGGCCTGGTGACCAGACAGCGATCGACGCCTTGCCTGGCGCGATCACCAGAATGCCGCCTCCTACCCCGCTCTTACCCGGCAGACCGACGCGATAGGCAAAGTCGCCAGAGGCGTCATAATGTCCGCAGGTCAGCATCAACGCGTTGATGCGCCGGGCGCGTTCGCGCCCGACCACCGTCTGCGCTGAAATCGGATCACGGCCACCATTGGCCAGAAACAGCCCGGCCCGCGCCAGCTGGACGCAGGACATGGCAATCGAACACTGGTGGTAGTAGACGCCCAGCGTCATTTCGACCGGATTGTGGATATTTCCGAAAGAACGCATGTAGTTTGCAAGCGCCGCATTCCGGAAGCCGGTCGCCTGCTCGGATTTGGCGACATCGTCATCCATGTAGACAGTATCGTCGCCGGACAGATAGCGGACAAACTGGAGGATTTCGCCCAGCGTCTCGCGCGGCTTATGCCCGGCGAGCAGAACGTCTGCGATCACAATCGCGCCGGCATTGATGAATGGATTGCGCGGAATTCCGTGCTCATGCTCGAGCTGAACGATGGAGTTGAAAGCGGTGCCTGACGGTTCGCGCCCGACCCGCGACCAGAGGCCGGACCCGACGCGTCCGAGCGCAAGTGTCAGCGTGAAAGCCTTGGAAATACTCTGGATCGAGAAGGGTTCCGCGGCATCACCCGCCACATGCACCTGTCCATCAACCGTGACGACCGCCATGCCGAACTTCTGCGGATCGACGCGCGCCAGAGCCGGGATATAATCGGCGACCTTGCCCTCGCCGATATGCGGCTTCATCTCTTCATAGACATCGTGGAGAATGTCCTGGATTTCCATGCCTGGCTCCTGTCAGGGAATGAAGGACTTGTATTCTTCCGTAAACTTGATGTCCCAGCGGTCGTGATACCAAAGCCACTGGCCGGGATATTCGCGCACCCAGCGCTCGATCGTATCGTTGAGCAGCTGGGCGGTCGCCTGCACGTCGACTTCGCCCTTCGCGTTGAGCGGAATGTCCAGCGCAGGTTCAAGCTCAAGACGAAACCTGTTGCCCGGCAGGCGGATCGAACGCGCCGGATAGACCGGGCAATTGAACTGACGGACAAGCTTCGCCAGCAGCGGATTGGTACGAACTGGAAGGTCAAAAAAGCTGGTCGGCGCGCCCTTGGAGAACTTCTGGTCGACCAGAACGCCAACAGCACCGCCCTTTTCCAGCTGGCGGGCGAGCGCGAAAGACGACCCGGCATGCGACGGAACAAGAGCACCCATCCGCGCCGAGCGGAAATCGTGGATCATCTCGGCCATGTAGGGATTGTTCGGCGGCCGGAAGAGCACCAGGACCGAAAGATCAAAGGCGTTCGCAGCAACTGGAAGAAGCTCGAAATTTCCAGTGTGGCCGGTAAAGACGATGAACGGCTTGTTCGTTTCGCGCAATTCAAGAAACAGCGGAATGCCCGAAACCTCTACGCGCCCCTCGCCCGGCTTGTCCGGATCGAAATCGAAAAGCTTGTCGAGATAGACGTATTCGCCTGCCATGCGACCCATCGAGCCCCAGGCGTCCATCGCAATCTTGAGGCGCTCCTCCTTCGACAGCTCCGGAAATGCGCGGCTCAGATTGTAGAGCATCATGCGGTGGCGCTTGAGCTTCGGCCCGATCAGGCGCGCCACACGGTCCATCGTGTTGATGGCAGCATCTGCCGGAAGAAGCTTCAGAAGTGTCAGACCGAACAGCACGAGCCTGGCGATGAACCAGGGCCACAGCTTGCGCAGGGCTGCGCCAACGCGCAAGAGCGGACCCTTCATCGCGTTCAATCCATCTTGAGAACGATCTTCCCGAAGATCGATCGCGATTCCATGCGCTCGAGCGCCTTGCCGATTTCGTCAAAAGTCACCTCGGTGTCGATCACCGGATGCACGATACCGCGTGCCATTTTCTGCATGGCGTTCGCCATGTTCTCCATGCGGCAACCGAATGAGCCTAGCAGCTTGAGCTGCTGCTGGAACAGCATCATCAGGTTGACTTCGGTCGACACACCCGAGGTCGAGCCGCAGGTCACAAGCCGTCCACCGCGCTTCAGCGAGAACATGGACCCCGCCCACGTGTCCTTGCCGACATGTTCGAAGACGACATCGACGCCCTTCTTCTTCGTGATCTTGCGCACCACGCCTTCGAAGCGGTCCTCGCGATAGTTGATCACGTGGTCGGCGCCGAGCGCCTTGGCCTTTTCGATCTTGTCGTCGGAGCCGACGGTCGTGATGACCGTGCAACCGATTTTCTTGGCAAGCTGGATGGCAGCCGAGCCAATGCCCGAACCACCGGCATGAATGAGGATCGTCTCGCCGGGCTCAAGCTTTGCATTGTCAAAAAGCATGTGCTCGACCGTGCCGAATGTTACGGGCGCAAGTGCGGCGGCCACGGCATCGACACCGGGTGGTGCGGGCACCAGCTGGCGTGCGGGAATGTTGACCTTTTCCTGCGCAAAGCCGTCAAGATGGAAGCCATGCACGCCCGCGACGTGTTCGCAGAGATTATCCCGACCTTCACGGCAGGGCTTGCACAGGCCACAGACGCGGGCGCCGTAGATCGACACCAGCTGACCCGGCAATACGTTTGACACGCCAGCACCGATCGCCTCGACAACGCCGGAGGCTTCCGCACCGATCGTCAGCGGCATCTTGCGCTTGGCAAACGCCATGCCGCGCCAGCCCCATACATCGATGTGGTTGAGCGCAACCGCCTTGACACGAAGCGTGACCTCGCCAGGAGCCGGCGCTTCCGGTTCCGGGATATCGACAGCTTCAAGCCTGCGGTCTTCGATCAATTGCAATGCGCGCATTTCTTAAACCTTCCGCGGTCGCGGTCTTCAATGTGTAGGAGGTGCCGTTTACGCGGGTTCAGCCGCCAGCACAAGGCTGGCATTCTGGCCGCCGAAGCCGAACGAATTCGACAGGACCGCCTGCACCTGCTGGCTCCGCTTGGTGTTCGGCACGACATCCAGTTCGATGGCCGGATCCGGGTTCTGATAGTTGATGGTCGGCGGCAGCGTTCCTGTCAGGATCGTCTGCAGCGAGAACACGGCTTCAACGGCACCTGCTGCCGTCAATGTGTGACCGATCATCGACTTGTTGGATGAAACCGGGATCGACTTCAGCCGCTCGCCGAACACGGAGAGCATCGCCCCGTATTCCATCTTGTCGTTTTCCGGCGTCGAGGTGCCATGCGCATTGATGTAGCCGACACCCTCTTCACTGAGGCCCGCATCTTCGAGTGCGGCCCGAATGGTCGCGATCGCCGGGCCGCCATCCGGTGACGAACGGGTGCGATGGAAGGAGTCGGCCTTTTCGCCACAACCGCGGACGATGCCGTAGACCTTGGCGCCACGCGCAATCGCGGCTTCAAGCGATTCCAGCACCAGCGTTGCTGCACCTTCGGCGATGACGAATCCGTCACGATCCTTGGTGAAGGGCTTGGAGGCCTTTTCCGGCGGATCGTTCTGCGTCGAAAGCGCCGACAGCAGCGAAAACCGGATCAGCGCTTCGGCACTGACCGAACCGTCGGTCGCAACGGTCAACGCCCGTACGGTGCGGCCCTGCCGGATTGCTTCCACGCCGAGCTGGATCGCCGTCGCGCCGGAGGCGCAAGCCGTCGACAGGGTCACCGGCAGGCCGCGCGTGCCGAACTTGTCGGCAAGACGCTCGGAAATGGAACCGAATAGAACGGCCTCGTGGAATTCCGCATCAGGGCGCACACGCATGGCGGCGAGGAATCGATTATACGCATCGCCCGGCTGAGACGACGGTTCCGCGCGGTCAGCCAGCGCGAAACGCGCCGACCACTCGGGTTCAACCGGCGGAGCCGCCAGGAACAGCGGGCCGTCGAAGTCGCCGGAAAGACCGGCCTGCGCGAGGGCCTCCACCGTTGTTTCGCGGGCCATGGCGTAGGAGCGCTCAACGGCGTTCGAGAACGGCACCTCGATGAAATCAACCGTCCCTGCAATGCGCGTCGACAGGTTGTTGACCGGGAAACGCGTAATGTCGTGGATGCCGGAAACGCCGCCCGTCAGTGCTTTCCAGTTATCTTCAAGCCCCTGCCCAAGCGAGGTGATGACACCCATGCCGGTCACAGCGACGATGGGACGGCCAAGATGATCGCGGAATTTATCGCTCATGGGTCAAACCTCACGAATTTGCAGCCAGAAGGGCAATGCCTTCGCCGCGCTGGTGGCCGATGGTCGTCACGAGGGCCTGGTCAGCCCCCTTGGTCATGGGCTTCTCATGATCGGCATCAAAAGGCGCGACCGGCTTGTGAGCGGCGAGCGCCATGGCGGCCAGCGCGATACCGGCCGTAAACTGCGCTTCGACCGAATGGCCGAGCATGCCGCCATAGCCACGGATCGCAGCATTCGGAAAGCGCTCTTCGAGATAAGACTTTTCACGCTTGGCGAGCTCGTGGAAGCCGCTCGTGCCCGAAAGCACGAGTGAAATATCCGAACCGTCGAGCATCCGGGTCAGACGCTTTTCCATGCGTCCCTCGGCCCGGTTGCCGCGATCGCCCTCAACGCGATCGATAACAGCGTAAATCTTCGCGCCGCGCGCTTCTGCATGCGCACGCGATTCAAGAATGAGAAACGCGCCAACGGTGCCCATGATCATCCCGCCGCCAGCAGAACGATCACGCGCCCAGATGGGCTCCCACTTGCCGGTCTGGTGTCCCTTGATCGCCTCGACCATCAGGATGATATCCAGACGCTCCGCAATGAAAGCCCCACCCACAAGCGCGTGCGTGGACTGCCCGGCACGAATGCGTGCAGCCGCCGTTTCAACCGCTGAAACGCCAGCCCCCTCCTCGCCCATGAACGTGCGCGACGAACCCGTCACCTTGTGAACGATGGAGATGTTGCCGGCCAGAAGGTTGGAAAGCTGGGCCAGGAAGAGCGTCGGACGAAGCTCGGTCGTCAGCTTTTCGTTGAGCAATTCTTCGCGGTCGTTGCGCTTCAGTGCTTCGTCAACGATAAGCGAATCGACGTTGATGTCGCGCTCGCCACCACCGGCCGCCACAATCATGTCCATCGTGCCGCAGGCCTCGGCATCATCCTTGAAGCCGGCGTCGTCGAGTGCCAGGCCTGCCGCGAAGACGCCCAGCCGCTGCCAGTTTTCCATCTGGCGCTGGTCACCACGCTTCGGAATCTGCTCCGACCAGTCAACCGCGACCAGTGGATGCACCGGGTATGGCGCAAACTTTTCGGTCTCGATCACCGGCTGCGGCAAAGTACCGGAAAACAGCATGGCTTCGTGCGCAGCACGTCCCACGCCCAGCGAAGACGCCAGGCCAATACCGGTTACAACGACATCATTGGGGGATTTGGCCATGTATTCAGATCCTCAACATACAAGGGCGCGACTGCCCGGGACACGTCACGCCCCTGCAGCAGCAATAGCCTCGTCAAGCCCGAGTTCCCGGGCGCGCGAGCGGACAATATCTGCAAGCGGCACCTGATCAAAGGGCATTGTGCGCAATTTGAGCTGGGCGTCGCAGATACGCTTGCCAGCCGATGAAATGCGCGCCTTGGTGACTGCAAAGCCCGACCCTTCATGCTCGAGATCAGCCTCGATATCGAGCACGGTGCCGGGCTCGACAAAGGTTCGCAGCTTGGCGCCATCGACGGACATCAGGAACGGCATGGCCGCGAAATTGGTCGCCGCAAGCACCAGAAATCCGGATGCCTGCGCCATCGTTTCGATGAGCAAGACGCCCGGAACGAGCGGCATGCCCGGAAAATGCCCTTCGAAGACGGGGCTTTTGTCCGGCACGGTCGACTGCGCAGACAGTTTGCCGGACTTGAGGTCAAGGCCGGTGACCCGATCGATCATCTGAAAGTATTCAAGCAGCATTCAGTGGCTTCGCCTTACGAAAGACGGCGGCTCAGGTTCAACCGGAGAGCCGCCGCAACATCACGAAAGAGTGCGCATTGCCACCACACGATGGCGGTCGAAAATCGCAAAGCGCATTGGCAGGGCCAGCGCCCCGAGCCTCAGCCCTTGGCGGCGCGCAGATCGTCGATCTTGGCGCAGAGGTTCTTCAGAACGAAATATTCTTCCGTCGAAGCCTTGCCGTCATTGACTTCCTGCGTCCACTTTTCGAGCGGAATCTTGATGCCGAATTCCTTGTCGATCGCAAAAACGATGTCGAGGAAGTCAAGGCTGTCGATGCCGAGATCGTCGATCGTGTGGCTCTCGGGCGTAATCTTCTCGCGGTCGATTTCGCTGGTTTCGGAAATAATGTCGGCAACTTTTTCAAATGTCGTTGTCACGCCGATACCTCTCAATGTCTGACTTTGTTGGCGATGCTATAGGCAAAACGCCACCAAAAGCCAATGGCCAGAAGCGATCAATCAATAGAAATCGTTGACGGATGTTGCGCGATTACACTGCAATCGAGTGTCGGCCCTTCCCATTGGAGAGGTAGGTGTCGAAAGTTGCAGCCACCGTTCTGGCAAAAAGCCGACCATGTTCGGTCAGGCTGAAGCGTTCACCTGAAATCTCTGCAAGCCTGTCGGTATTGGCACCGACGAAGACCTTCGCCTCGGCAATGACATCCTCGGCCAGTAGCCCGAAACGCGTCCTGATGTCATCGAATGCGAACGCGAAATCGCACATGATCTTTTCAATCACGTATCCACGCAAACGATCTTCATCGCTAAATGCCAGTCCACGCACCACCGCAAGGCCTTCGCTGTCTGCCATGCGCTGGTATTCACCGGTCGCTGCCATGTTCTGCACGAAACCTTGCGGAAACTGACCGATGGATGACGCGCCAAAGCCGATCAACGCATCCGCGGCATCGTCGGTATAGCCCTGGAAATTGCGTCTCAGGCGCCCTTCCCTGGCGGCTACGGCCAGCGTGTCCGAAGGTTTGGCGAAATGATCGATGCCGATCGCCTGATAGCCAGCCGCAACCAGCATATCGGCTGCCATGCGCGATTGCTCGAAACGGGCGTGGACATCGGGAAGGTATTCTTCCTTGATCATGGTCTGGTGCTTCTTCATCCACGGCACATGCGCGTAGCCAAAGAGTGCAATGCGATCAGGATTAAGCGTCAGGATCTGCTCGACCGTGTTGCGCAGCGTCTCGAGCGTCTGATGCGGCAGCCCGTAAAGCAGGTCGCAGTTGACGGAATGCACGCCCCTTGCGCGAACCGCATCCACCACCGACTTCGTTTGCTCGAAGGTCTGGATGCGATTGATGGCCTTTTGCACCTCGGGCTGGAAATCCTGAACACCCAGACTGGCGCGTGTCATGCCGATATCGGCAAGCGCATCATAGCGCGCATCGTCCATGTCATTGGGGTCCATCTCGACGCTGATTTCCGCCTCGGACGCAAAGTCGAAAGACGACTTGAAGAGCGCCGCAATCATCCGGATATCATCGGGCTTCATCATCGTAGGGGAGCCGCCACCGAAATGTAGCGCGGTGACGCGCGCACCCTTGCCGACCGCTGTCGAGACTGCCGCAATCTCTTTCCTGAGAGCCTTCAGGTATTCGGCAACCGGCTCGTAGCGCAGCGTATGCTTGGTGTGGCATGCACAAAACCAGCAGAGGCGATCGCAATAGGGAATGTGGACATAGAGCGACAGCTTGTCACCCCTTCCAAGCGCCCCCAACCACTGTACATATTCGCTGTTTCCGATATGTGTGCCGAAGTGAGGGGCAGTCGGATAGCTTGTATAGCGGGGAACGGGCGCGGAATATTTGCCAGTCAGGATCTTGTGCATTTTGTCTCTCCTGAGAGACTTGCATAAAGACAAATTCCGGGGCCGGGTTTGATCCTGATCAAATGAATTCTGTCAAATTCCTGCGACACTCCTAATATTGATGATTGCCAAGTCTGGTTGGCAGGATGATCATCCGGTTGTCTGGAGTCGAAAGCTCCATTAGAAGCCTCGAAAGAAAGTGAAAGTTGATGCAAGTCATACAGTTCAGTCACGCAAGGGCTTCGATGGAAAACGCGCGCAAGGACATCCACAACTCGGAAATTCCTGTCGTGTGCCAGTCCTGCGAAGCACGTCACGGCGGCATTTGCGCCACGCTGTCACCCGAGCAGTTGGTGGAACTGAGCCGCCACACCAAGCGCCGCAAGGTCGCAGGCGGGCTTGAGGTGATTGGTCAGGGCGAAAAGCTCACGAGCTATTCAAATATCCTCAGCGGCGTGGTCAAGCTGTCGAAGATGATGGCCGACGGACGCCAGCAGATCGTCGGGCTTCAGTTTGCCCCGGATTTCATGGGCAGGCCCTTCCTGAAGGAGAGCCAGATTTCGGCCGAAGCCGCCGTCGATATCGAAGTTTGCTCGATGCCGAGGAGTGTCGTCGATCGTATGGTGTCTGAAACGCCCGATCTCGAGCACAAGATGCACGAGCAGGCGCTGAAGGAGCTCGACGAAGCGCGCGACTGGATGCTGACACTCGGCCGCAAGACGGCACAGGAAAAGGTTGCCAGCTTCCTCTACATGATTGCCATGCACATCAACCCGGAAGACCGCAGCAAGAAGCAGTTCGATCTGCCGCTGACGCGTGCCGACATCGCCGACTTTCTGGGACTGACGATCGAAACCGTCAGCAGACAGATGACAAAATTGCGCCGCGACGGCGTCATCCACATCGAAAACAACCGGCATGTAACATGCCCGGATTTCGACAGGCTTCGCCGCGCCGCCGGCAATGACTGATCCCGTGCAGCCGGCGGCCCTGAGAGGCCGCGGGCTACGCTTACAGTGAATTTACTGCGAGATCACGATCCGCGTATTGGACAGGCCAACACTCTTCACGAGCGAATAGAATGTTGCGGCGTTTTCCGGATGAAGGCGGACGCAGCCATGGGATGCTGGCTGGCCGAGACGGCGCACCTCATAGGTGCCGTGAACGGCATAACCACCCTTGAAGAAGACCGAATAGGGCATCGGCGAGTTGTGGTACTTGCGCGAGCGATGGTTCATGTCGAGCGACTGTGCGCCGTAGCTGCCGACCGGCGTGTTGTAGCCCTTGCGCGCTGTCGACACCTTCCACTGATAGCGAGTAAATCCGTTTTCCGTCACAGTCATCGTCTGCTTGGAAAGATCGACTTTGGCCACCAGGCTCGACGCTTCCGCCGTGCCAAGACCAGCGCAAAGACCAGCAGCAAGAACAACTGCAGATATTGTCATTTTATTCATAATTATGCTCCCCGAATAAGCGTTGTTTGCATCATCCCGGAGCGTAGGGTATTTGAATTATTTCCAAATTAAAGAGGTTGGTCAAAAAAGTCTTGCACGCCACAAAATTGCCGCAACTAGACCAGGTTTCCTGAAATATAGCGCATTGTTTAGCCAGTTTAGCCGAGCAGGAGAACGCTCATCGCACAGGCCATGATCGCCAGCCAGCTGCAGGCGTGATTGAAAACCAGCACAGCACGGCGGATATCGGAGGCTTCGGCAAACTGTCGGCCGGGCCTGTTCAGCATCGGTTCGTCCACCAGGACACCACCATAGACGCGCGGGCCTGCAAGCTGCAGATCGATGGCGCCGGCCATGGCAGCCTCTGGCCAGCCGGAATTGGGCGAGCGGTGATGTCCGTGGTCAGCCAGCGCAACGCTGAGTGCGCGCGCCATGGCTTCACGACCTTCGGCCGCCCATGCCCCAAGCGCAATGACAAATGCCGAAAAGCGCGCCGGGATCGAATTGGCGAGATCGTCAAGCCGCGCGGAAGCCCAGCCGAAATAGAGGTAACGCTCGTTCTTGTGACCGATCATTGAGTCGGCCGTATTGAGCATCTTGTAGGCGAAGAGACCCGGGAGACCCGCCAGAAGATACCAGAAGGCGGGCGCTGTAACGCCATCAGAAAAGTTTTCGGCCAAGCTCTCGATGGCAGCGCGGCAGACGGCTGGCTCGTCCAGCGTCTCGGGATCGCGACCGACGATCATCGAAACGGCGCGTCGCCCACCGGCAAGGCCATCCGAGTTCAACCCATCAGCAACCGCGAGAACGTGGTCGGAAAGGCTCTTCTGGGCGAGCAAAACAGCGATGATGACGACTTCGATTACGAGACCAATGATCCACAACCCCGATATGGCAGCTTCAAACAACAGCCCCACTGCAGCGCTCAACAGCAGCAGCAACACAATCGCCAGAACCCCGCGCGCCCGTAGCCGCTTGGGAGAAAGCGCCTGATCGTTCAATTTCTTGTCGGCGCGGGAAACCGCCTTCCCAAAGAGAACCACCGGATGCGGATAGCGCGCCCAGAGCCTTGGCGGGTCACCGACAACGCGATCGAGAAGCATAGCAAGGAACAGCAGCGCAAAACGAAGAATCATGATTGCGCGCTCCACTCGCCCAAAGCCTGATCCAGCCGCGCAAGGTCCTCTGAATGGGCGCACTGCCCAAGCCTCAGCCAGTCCGGCCGATAGTCAAACCGCCGCGTCAGGATAGCGGCACGGCAGAGGTGATCATGCAACGCTGCGGCTTTCGGGGTTTCGATCAGCAGAAACAATTCCGCGTCTCCCGCCAGCTTCAAGCCATGGCGGTGAATGAGCTCGCGCATGGCGACATACCGGGATCGAATCCCGTCCCGAACGGGCATGGGGTCGGCCTGATAGAAATCAATCGCAATTGCCAGCGCCGGACCCGAGACCGGCCACGGCCCAAGGCTCTCCTCCAAAAGGCTTGCATAGGCCTCGCCGGAGATCGCCGCCGAAAGGCGCAAGCCCGCAAACCCGAAGAATTTTCCGAAAGACTTCAGCACGACGAGATGCGGATGGTGATCGACAGCTCCGGCAAGGCTGCGCGTGGGCTCGATGTCGCCAAAGGCTTCGTCAACAATCAGCATGGCATCACGGCCAGACAATTGCAGCGCGAGCGCAAGTAGGTCAGCGCGCGAGAAACGCCGCCCTGTCGGGTTGTTCGGATTGACGATGACAACGGCTACATGATCGACGGTAATATCGCCAAGCTCGGCAATCTCGTCGACGACAAATCCGGCAGCGTCAAAAACCGCACGGTATTCGCCATAGGTTGGCGAGAGAATTGCGACGCGAGCGCCCTGCCCCCGAGCATCCGGCCCTGCGGCAAGCCGCGCCAAACCGCGGATCAGCGGTTGCGTGCCCGCGGCAAGGATCGGCAAGACCGCGCCGCACCGGTAAAAGTCTTGTGCAGCAAGCCGTGCCTTGGCGGCAAGATCACTGTCCGGTAGACGATGCCAAAGCGACGGGTCTAGAGCAGGCAGATCGGGTGGGCACGGATTGATCCCGGTCGACAGGTCGAGCCAGCGGCCGGGTTCGATACCATAGGCTTCCGCCGCCGCGGCAATGCCACCACCGTGAAAAACGACCCCACTCATGCCTGAGCCTCCGCCAGATCGATGAGGTGAAGATAGGAGCCTGCAACATTGCCCCGTCTGAGACCAAATGTCCCCATGTCTTCGCCTGCCGCATCGCATGCCGTGAAAAGCCGATCCGCCTGCCCTTCCTCGACGACCGTCGAATAGTGAAATTCATGCGCGCGCATCGGTTCGGCAAAAGGCGACCCCGGCAGCGGCGTGACAGTACGAAGGCCGAGATGACGCTTGCGCGCGGCAAAACTTGTGACTAGCGGAAGCAGCCCGAGCATCGCATGGCGCGCGCCGCCTGCGTCGATGAGACCATCCCCCAGAACCATGTATCCGCCACACTCGCCATAGATCGCGGCGTCGCGCGCCGCCGCATCGGCCATGCCCTTTCGAAATGCTGCGTTGGCGGCAAGCCGCCCCGCATGAAGCTCGGGATAGCCACCGGGGAGATAGACCGCGTCGCAAGCTTCAGACGGCCCCTCGTCAGCCAGAGGGGAGAAGAATTCGATTTCCGACCCGGCAGCACGCCAGCCTTCCAGAAGGTGCGCGTAGGAAAAGGCAAAGGCCTGATCGCGTGCAACGGCGATCCGGTTGCCAAGCGGCGGGATCGACGCAACGGCGTGATCTGCGTGAACACCACCGGAAACGGAAAGAGCCTGCAGCGCATCGAGATTGCAGCAGCGCGCCACAACGTCGGCGGCGTGGGAAATGAAGGTTTCAAGCGTGGCATGTTCGCCCGCCTGTACGAGCCCCAGATGCCGCTCCGGCAATTGCAGAAGCGCATCCTGATAGACAACGCCGAAGATCGGCATTCCCACACCGTCCAGTGCCTGTCGCAGCATCGCCTCGTGACGCGTCGACCCGACGCGGTTGAGGATCACGCCCTCTACGCTGACGCCCGACCGGTAACCGCGATAGCCGGACACGAGGGCTGCCACGGAATGCGAAATACGGGCGCAATCGACAACAAGAACAACCGAAAGGCCAAGCAGTGCCGCCAGGTCTGCTGGCGCGCCGGAGCCATCGGCCGCACCGTCATAGAGACCCATCATCGCTTCGACGATGAAATGCCGCCCGGCGCCGTGGCTCGCCGCAAGCGATGTCAGATAGGAGGGACGCATGCCCCAGGGATCGAAATTGAAACAGGTCTTGCCTGAAGCCGCGGCATGAAAGGCCGGATCGATATAGTCGGGCCCAGCCTTTCCGGGCGCGACATCGACGCCCCGGTCGCGAAGCGCCCGCAGAAGTCCAAGCGTCAGCGTTGTCTTGCCAGAGCCCGATGACGGGGCTGCGATGAGAAGGCCGCTCATTCCCCCGCCTTTGCCATCTCCGGGATGAGGCCATCTATATCAAGCTGGCGCCCCGAAAGCGCGCCCAGCCAGTCCAGTCCGCGACGGAAACTGACCACCTCGCCGATCACCACGATTGCCGGCGGTTCAAGGCCGGAAGCCTCGACATCGGCAGCCGCTCTTGAAAGCGTGGTTTCCAGAACCGCCTGATCCTTCGTCGCGGCATTGCAGACGAAGGCCACCGGTTCGTCGGGCGAACGGCCCGCCGCCATCAGGTTTGCTGCGATCTGGTCGATATGCTTCATGGCCATGTACATGACGATGACCGGCGATCCGCGCCCGAGCGCATCCCAGTCGATCCGGTCCGGAACGATGCCCGACGAATCGTGCCCCGTGAGAAACGTGACAGCATGGTTGACCTCGCGGTGGGTGACCGGAATGCCGGCATAGGCAAGCCCGCCGATCCCCGCCGTGATGCCCGGAACGATGCGGAACGGAATGCCATGCTGCACGAGGGTCAGCGCTTCCTCGCCACCGCGCCCGAAGACAAAGGGGTCTCCTCCCTTGAGACGCAGAACGCGATGACCCGCGCGCGCCAGTTCCACGAGCCGGAAAGAGATGTCGCGCTGCTTGACCGAAGGCTTGCCGCCGCGCTTGCCTGCATATTCCAAGACGGCCCCGGCTCTTGCGAGTTTCAGACAATCCTCGTTGACCAGCGCGTCATAGACGATGACATCCGCCTCGCCGAGCGCCTTGGCAGCGAGCAGCGACAAAAGACCCGGGTCGCCGGGCCCTGCACCGGCAAGCCAGACTGAGCCTTTTTCCAGAACCGGAAGCTTTGCAAAAAGTTCATCGATCATGGACGTTTACTATGGCGCAAGCGGCGAAAATGCAATCGTGACATGGCCATGCAAAGCTCTATATGCGACGGATGATTACAGGGGTGCGATATTCACTTGGCACGCAATCGCCCCTATAGTCCGGGCATGAGTGAAATGGTCGCCGACAACAGCAACGAACGGCTTGAAAAGCCTGCATCCAACCTGCGCACGGGCTGGACGACAGGCGCATGCGCGACCGCCGCCATGAAGGCGGCGCTGACGGCCCTCATCGAAGGCGTCTTCCCGGATCCCGTTGAAATCACCCTTCCGCGCGGCGAAACGCCGTCTTTCGCGCTGGCGTTTGAAACGCTGGGCGACGGCTATGCATCAGCAGGCATTGTGAAGGATGCGGGCGATGATCCCGACGTCACCCATGGCGCGACGGTCATCGCGACGGTTCGACCGCTTCGCCCCGGCAGTGGCATCCGCTTTCACGCGGGCGACGGTGTGGGAACCGTGACCAAGGCGGGCCTCCCGATCGAGCCCGGCGAAGCGGCCATCAACCCGGTGCCGAGGGCCATGATGACGGCCGAGGCCGTCGCGCTTTGCGACGCGGCAGGACTGCCCGCCGATCTCGACATCACCATTTCGATCCCGGGCGGTGAGGCATTGGCGGAAAAGACCTGGAACCCGCGCCTCGGCATTATCGGCGGTCTCTCGATCCTCGGCACGACGGGCATCGTGCACCCCTTTTCCTGCGCTGCCTGGATCCATTCGATCCATCGTGGCGTCGATGTGGCGCGCGCCGAAGGTCTCAAGCATCTCTTGGGCGCGACAGGCTCAACGTCGGAGACCGCAGCACAAGCCTTCCACAAGCTGCCTGCGGGCGCACTGATCGACATGGGCGATTTTGCCGGCGCGCTTCTCAAGTACGTGCGGGCCCACCCCGTGGATAGGCTGACGATTGCCGGCGGCTTCGCCAAGATGACCAAACTGGCGCAAGGAGCGATGGACCTGCATTCGGGCCGCAGCCAGGTCGACATGGACTTCTTCCTGTCGCTCCTGCCCGGAGACGTCTTGAATGACGACCTGAAACAGCGGATTCAATCTGCGAACACTGCGCTGGAAGTCCTCGAAATGACTCGCGATTCGGGCATCGACCTCGCACCCGTCATTGCGGACCGTGCGCGCGAAAAGGCGGCCGCGATCCTGCGCGGTGCGCCCGTCGCGATCGACATCATCGTGACCGACCGGAGCGGGAACATTCTTGCCCATGCGGCCTGAGAAAATCCTCATCCTCGGCGGAACCCGCGAGGCGGCAGCGCTCGCGCGCGACTTGACAGCACAAGGCCTCGACGTCACCACCTCGCTTGCCGGACGAACAAGGGAACCGGCACCGGTCGTAGGCAAGGTCCGTATTGGCGGCTTCGGCGGCCCCGACGGGTTGGCGGCCTATCTGAAAGAGGAACGCGTGACCCGCGTCATCGACGCCACGCACCCCTTTGCAAAAACGATTTCAGCCAATGCCGTCAAAGCCTGCGAAATGACGGGTACCCCGCTTGAAGTGAAGACGCGCGCGGCATGGACACGGCAGCCGGGCGACAACTGGATCGAGGTCGCCACGCTGGCGGCGGCGGCCAGCGCGCTTCCATCGGGCGCGCGTGTCCTGCTGGCGCTTGGACGTCAATATATCGACGCATTCCATGATCGGCGCGATTGCCATTTCGTTATCCGAATGGTTGACCCGCCTGAGCAAGCCCTGCCCTTCGCAAGCTGCGAAATCCTGGCGGCAAAGCCTTCAGCCAACCCTGACGAAGAAGCGGCACTGATCCGGCTTCACGGCATATCGCACATCGTTTGCCGCAATTCGGGCGGCGAAGGCGCTTATGCCAAGATCGTGGCCGCCCGCATGATCGGCATGCCGGTGATCATGGTTGGGCGTTAGATTTTCGCTACTTGGATCAAGAGCCGGATTGATATTTCTTCGATCAATCCGGTCGCCCGGTTTTACGCTTCCCGAACCGAAACGATCGTATCGTGGATGAGCTTGAGGATCGCCTGGTCGTCAATCCCGACCGCTACGCTCTGGCTCGGCATGTTGTCCCATACAGATGGGCCAAAGCCCCGGCGTTCCGGCTTCTGGATGGTCTGGCCGTCGGCGATGCCGCCGCATACGACACGGACAGAACCCTTGCGCATCGTGAAGAGTTGCGGTGCAACGACATAGGCGCAGGCGCAGCTGTCGTGCACGGCCATGCCGTCCTTGACGAAGCCCTCGTAGAAATCGATGTAAAACTGTGACAGGTCAAACAGCAATTGTGCGCGGCTACCCGCAGCATCGGCGATCTCGCGCAGCTGCGAGCGCGTCATGATCGTCTTCATGGTCACGTCGAGACCAATCAGCACCACCGGCCAGGTTGCCGTGCAGACAATGTCAGCAGCTTCCGGATCGCCATGAATGTTGGCTTCTGCCGCCGGGGTGACGTTGCCGTTCACATCGAAGGCGCCGCCCATCAGCACGACTTCTTTGACGAGATTGACGATTTCGGGGTCCTGTTTGAGCGCATTGGCCAGATTGGTCATGCGGCCAACAGCCACGAGCGTCACCTCGCCGGGATTGGCGCGAATGGTGTCGATGATGAACTGTGCGGCCGGACGCGGATCGAGCGGTACGTCAACAACATCCGGAACCCCGATGTTGCCGAGACCATCGTGGCCGTGAACGTGAACCGGCGGCTCGTGTGTCACGCGGTTCGGGATCAGCGTCACCCCGGCACCCTTAACGACGGGGGCATCAATCTTCCACTCGCGCTTCAAAAACAATGCGTTGCGCGTCGTGACATCGATCAGATGATTGCCGAAAACGGTGGTGATGCCGAGGAGATCGATATCGCGATGATGATGGAGGAACAGGAGGGCCATTGCATCGTCAACGCCCGGGTCGGTATCGAAAATCACCTTATGCATATCGTCTCCATATCTTCGTCGCATCAATCTGCCCGGCTTCACGCCAGAGACACTAGTGGAGTGAATTTGACATTTGATACCCATCTGCAGCGAGCGCTCAAATCAAATGTCAAATTCGATAACTCCACTCGAATCATAAGTTCGCTAGTGGTTTAACCGATTCCAACATTTGCCTGCGTGCTTGCAGGATCGGGATGCAAATGTTGGAATCAAACCACTAGTCTTATCCGCACTTTGTCACCCGCCGCAAGCTTGGTCGCGCGACGAACCGCAGCTTTCAGCGGAAGCAGAAAACTTCCGGAGGTCTTGTCCGGAAAAACCGAGGTCTCAAAGGTCACGCCGTTGATAGTGGCGCGTACCTTGACCATGCCCCATCCCGGTAAACGTCCAGCTGTTTCGGCCTTGATCTGGAACGCGATATCCGCAGGCAGCGTGACGAAGTGCCAGCCGCCGGGGCCATCGTATTTCCAGATTTCGCCCTCGAACTCAATTCAGGCGGCAACGGTTTTTTTCTTGCCCCGGTTTCTCAGGACATGACTGAAGGATGCGTTGTAGAGGTCGCTGTCGCGAAACTCGACGTCGCCAAAGACCTTTCCGACAAAGATAAGCGCCGTGCGGGTGATCTTCGCCTTGCGCACGTCTTCCTTCATGTCTTTCAGCGTCGTGCGGATGAACTGCTCGTCAGGCCACGTTGCCCGATAAGCGATGATCACCGGGCAATCCTCGCCATAATAGGGCACGAGCGCATCGTGGACATAGGTCATGTTGCGGATTGAAAGATGGATCGCCAGCGTCGCCCGCGACTTGCCCAAAATCTCCAGCGTCTCGAATTCCGGCATCGATGACGCCTTCATGCCGGTTCGGGTAATGATGATCGTCTGGGCAATTTCCGGCAGGGTCAGTTCGGCCTTCATCTTCGCCGCCGCCGCTGCAAATGCCGGAACACCGGGCACGACCTCGTAGGGAATGCCAAGCGCGTCGAGACGGCGCATCTGTTCGGCAATTGCGCCGTAGATCGACGGATCGCCCGAATGGACGCGCGCCACATCCTGCCCACGGTCGTGTGCCGCCTTCATGTCGGCCACGATCTCGTCAAGATGCATGGGTGCCGTATCCTTGACGACCGCCCCTTCGGGCGCGCATTTCACCGTCTCTTCCGGAACCAGCGAGCCGGCATAAAGGCAGACCGGGCAGCTTTCGATCAGCCGAAGTCCGCGCACGGTAATGAGATCGGGCGCGCCGGGACCGGCGCCGATGAAATAGACTGTCATTCTGCTGCTTCCTTGCCCTTCATTCCGCTATCGGATTTGCCCGAATAGCCGCGCGGGGTGTAAACCCATGTCTTGCCGTCCCCGGTGGTCACGGTGCGACTTTCCGACGAACCGACGACAACCACCGTCAGCATGTCGACGTCCTCGATATCGAGTTCCCCGAGGGGAACAGTGCGGACATTCTCGCCCTCCCGTCCCAGATTGGTGGCAAGCACCACCGGCGTGGAGGCCGGACGATACTTAAGAAGTTCGTCCCGCGCATAGGCAAGCTGCGTGCGCCGCTTCATCGAGACCGGATTGTAGAAGGCGATGACGAAATCGCCCTCACCCGCCGCCTTCACGCGCTTCTGGATATGCTCCCAGGGGGTCAGAAGATCAGAGAGCGAGATGGTGCAGAAATCGTGGCCGAGCGGCGCACCGATGCGGGCCGCAGCGCCCTGCAGCGCGGAAATTCCAGGCGAGCACTGAACCTCGATCCGGCTTGCCGCATCGGAAATTCCGCCCTTGTCGAAGAGTTCGAAGACGAGCGTCGCCATGGCATAGATCCCGGCATCACCGGAGCAGACAAGCGCCACGTCGCGGCCCTCGCCTGCAAGTTCCATGGCACGAACGACACGCGCCTCTTCCTTGCCGAGATCGAAATCGTGCCGGACCTTGCCATTTGCCAGCGACCCCAGGAGATCGAGATAAAGCGAATAGCCAACGAGGTCTGTCGATGCGGCAACCATGCGACTGACTTCCGGCGATCGCCAACCTTCCGAACCCGGACCGATGCCAACGACGAAAAGACGTCCGCGTGCGCGGCCAATCGTCGATGCGTCGATGATTTCAGACGATCTCGCGATGGCGGCGGTCGCGCCCTTGGATTTGATTTTCGGGAAAACCAGCTCGCCCTTGGGTCCTACCGACGCAAGAGCTGCCCCTTCCGCCACGCCGTGGCAGCCGACCTCGGCGAACACGATATCGGACGGATTTTTCAGGCGCGGCGTTTCCCGCTCCAGCGTCGCGGCGTCGAAGAAGCGCGCCGGAACGCCGAAATGCGCTGCAACCGCATGGATTGCAGCCTCGTCGGCCTTGAGGTCCAGCGAAACGATGGCGGCCAGCGATTGCCGCGCATAGCCGCTGTCGGTGAGAGCCTGCTCGGCAAGCGCAACGGCTTCGGTAGGGTCGCACCCGCGCTCGCAGCCCATGCCGAGAACCAGCGTGGCCGGGTGATAGACGAGTTCAAGCGCACCTGGCGCCTGGGGCCGGTCTGTGATGGTGAGCGCAACTGTGCCGTCTTCCGAGAAGGGAAGTCTGGAATCGGCAAGCCATCCATACGCTCCACTCTCCCCCCTTGAGGGGGAGATCGACAACACGGTCGCCCCCGCGACCAGTTCCGCCATAACTGCCTTCGCGGCCTCGGGGTTCGACAGCGTCAAGCCCGCCGGAGGCTGGTCGAGAGCGACGCCAAACCGCAGGTCTCCAGCGGTGGTAATCGCGGCGTGCCCCTTAAGTGCAGTGCCAATCGTGCGCGCCAGATCATTGGCCCCATGGTGCCCGCCCAGCAGCGGAACGACGGACGAACCGTCTTCAGCGACCGCCAGAACCGGCGGCTCCGCATGCTTGTCCGAAATATGAGGGGCAAGGAGGCGGATCAGTGCGCCGGAGGCCATAACGCCAACAATGGCGCGGCCTTGCGAAAAGAGCGCGGCAAGCTCCTGCTTCAGGTCGTCAAAGTGACGGTCGGCGACGGCCACGCGGCTGCGCGCGCCGCAGAGCTCGCCACCGATGGCGTCGGCAATGGCCCGCCCTGTTTGAAAACCACCCTCGCTCAGGATGATCACGGCCGGTCTAGACATTTTCAGGTTCTTTCGTCTCGATGGGCAGTGAGGAAATCCAGTCCTCCTGCCCCTTGTAAATGAGGATCAGCGAAAAATAGGGCGCTGCATCGCTTTCGACATCTGAAAGCGCCTGCACGCGTTCGGCACCAAGCGACACGCGCTCCAGATACCCGGCCGAATTTGTCAGGCCCATAGCGTCGATCAGCGCACGGATGCGCGCGAAATGGCGACCCACCTTCATGATGGCGACGGCTCCGGCGGCCTCGATGCGGGCGCGCATCTCGTCATCGGCGACAGGTCCGGGAATAACCGTAAAGACGTCGTTGCGCGACGCGAGCGGACGCTTCAGCGCCGCAGCACCCGCCATGATCGATGACACACCGGGAACGATCTCTACGGGAAACCGTCCCTGAAGCCGCTCGAACACGTACATGAAGGAACCGAAAAAGAAGGGATCGCCTTCGCAAAGCACGGCAACGTCGCGGCCTGCCTCCAGATGCGCCGCAATCTCTCCGGCCGCCCGGTCATAGATTTCCTGCGCCGGATAGCGCTCCACGCGCATGGGCATGACCATCGGAATTTCAATCTGCGACGGGCTGATCCAGCGCGCAGCGATCTCGCGCGCAAAGCTTGGGCCGGTATCCGGAGCCGGATAGGCCACAACCGGCGCGCCTGTCAGAATGCGGTGTGCCTTGAGCGTGATGAGTTCCGGGTCGCCCGGACCAAGCCCCAGGCCATAGAGTTTACCGGTCATTCCCACTCCTTCTGCACGGACCAGAGGGTCACCGGCATCATGGGTTTGAAAGCAGCGAAACGGCCAACGGCCTCCGCGCGAGAAACGCTCATGCGCACCAGTTCGCCGCCATGCTGCGCCTGAAGTGCGCCAAGTGTCATTTCCCCTTCGAGGGTGACCGCGCTGGCGACCAGACGACCGCCGGGCTTCAGCGCCTCCCAACAGGCATCGAAGAGCCCTTCGGCCGTAATGCCGCCACCGATGAAGATGGCATCGGGGCTCTTCAGATCAGCGAGTGCATCCGGAGCGTCGCCTTCCACAACCTGCAGCGACGGTACACCGAGGCGCGCGGCATTGTTGCGGATCATCTCGGCACGCTCGGCCTTCTGCTCGATCGCGACAGCACGGCCGCCTGCGCGCATCCACTCGATGGCGATCGACCCGCAGCCGGCACCGACGTCCCACAGCTGGGCATGACGATACGGCATCAAATGCGCGAGAGTGACGGCACGGACCTCGCGTTTCGTCAGCTGGCCATCGTGCTCGAATGCATCATCAGGAAGGCCCGGCAACAAGGACATGAATTCCGGCGTCCGGACGAGGTGAATACCCAACGTGTTGAAGTCGGCAAACGCATGTTCGCCCTCCAGAACATCCTCGACCGTCAGCTGCACGAGCCGCTCCGCCTCGCCGCCCATATGTTCAAGGATATGGAGGTGTGAACCCGAATAGCCGCGCTCTGTCAGCAGCCGCGCCACGGACCGAATGGTGCTTCCGTCCGACGTCAGCGCAATGATGCGCGCCGCGGGCTGTAGATGGGCGACAAGTGTCTCGATCGGCCGTCCGTGCAGCGAAATCTGGTCGACCTCCTGAATTGCCCAGCCAAGGCGGGCAGCGGCCAGCGAAAACGCCGACGGAGACGGCAGAACCCGCATTTCGGAGGCAAAGAAACTGCGGCGCAGCGTCGAGCCTATGCCGAAATGCATCGGATCGCCGGTCGCCAGAATGGTCACCGGCGTGCCCCGCAGCGCCGTGATCTGGTCGAGCACGTCTCGATAGCCTTCAGCCCAGTTGAGAACCGTCTTCGGCGGCATGCCTGTCAGAACCGTATCCAGCCGTTCAGAAACAACGATCGTCTCCGCCTGCCAGATCAGTGACAGCGCCTCGGGCGACAGGCTGGAAAGCCCGTTGTCGCCGATGCCGACGATCGTCAGCCACGGTTCTGCGTCTTCAGTCATTCGCCCCAAGCCCCCCGGCCAGCGCATTGACGGCGGCGGCAGCCATGGCGGAACCACCCCGCCGGCCCCTCACCGCAATGAAAGGAACACTTGAACTGTCACTGATAAGTGACTCTTTTGATTCAGCTGCTCCAACGAAGCCGACCGGGAAACCGAGGATGACCGCAGGCTTCGGCCCGCCCGCCGCCATCGTCTCCAGAAGACGGAAGAGTGCCGTCGGCGCGTTGCCGATCGCGACCACCGCACCCTCGAGCCGCGCACCCCAAAGGTCGACCTGAGCTGCAGAGCGCGTGTTGCCGATCTCGTTTGCCAGCGGCCGCACGCGCGGATCGTTCAGCATGCAAATCACGTCGTTCTGTTTCGGCAGAAGCCTGCGGATGATCCCGTGCGACACCATTTCGGCGTCAACCAGGACAGGCGCACCATTCAACAGCGCTGCCTGACCAGCCTCGAACGCGCCTTCTGAAAACACAATGTCGTCTGCCAGATCGACCATGCCGCAGGCATGAATCAAGCGCACGGCAAGCTTTTCCATGCCCGACGAAAAACGCCGCAGATCCGCCTCAGCACGGATCGTCTCGAAGGACTGCGAATAGATCGCGGCCGGATCACGGATGTAGTCAAGATTGGAGCCTGATACAAAAGCTGCCTCATGGCCCAATCCGAGGATCCAGCCCTCCTCACGGACTACAGTGCGAAGTTCGTCGGACGACAGACCCGGAGGCGCTTGGAAGACGTCGCTGAGCCGACCAAGCGCATCGGCTTTTGCGATTTCTGTCGCAACAGTCCTAACTTGTGCAGCGTCTTTCACTTCGTTGGCAAATGCCTTGAGGTTAAATAGCGAAGGATAGATTTCTGCAAAGACAACTGGCTTTGAAAACGAAGCGGAAAAACCCTCCTCAAATGGCCAGACCAAAACACTCTTGCCGAGTGCAGGGTCGTCAAGAATCTCGGAAAGCCTCTTGATTCCGGTCAGCGTCTGGCCGCCAACTGAGCCTGCATAACAGAGTTGCCAAACGGATTTGGCCCCCTTCGCCCGCGTTTCTACCAGACGATGTTCTGGAGACCCGTTCTCGGACATGGCGGGTTTCCTATCCGAGAGGTGGCTGTAGTTGTGTTGATGGGGACGGCCCCAAAAACGCGGCTCATCTGCAAAGAACGTCGCATTCCATTCCGAAGAAATGGCGAAGCGATTGTTGGCATTGTCTTCAGCATCCGTAACGTCCGCCGCAATCTTGCGCCAAAGTGCGCGCCAGTCGGCTCTACCCGTCATCTTGGATGCAGTCCCCTTCGGATAGCCGAAAGCAAAATCGAAGCCGACCAACAGCGTCTTGCCTTCGCGCAGGGTGCTGTCGATCGTGTGACGCAAGCGTTCGACAAGGAGGTATCGCGTTCGGAAATTTTGAAGCCAGGAGATCTCTACCCGGTTTTCCACCCTGTTCACGAGGCATGCCCAAATTGAATCCGCGCCGGTCGTCGGCTGCGACGCAGCCGACCAATCCACCATCAGATAAGAGTCGAAGAGCGCCATCAGTTCTTCTTCAGGCTCTTCGGCCCCAGCGGATGGTCCGCATGCGGATAAGGCGCGTGATGGTGATCATGGTCATGGGTATGACCATGGTGGTCGTGCCCGTGATGATGATGCGCGTGGTCATGCGAATGGCCGTGATCGTGCCCATGATCATGACCGTGACCGTGATCGTGCGAATGATCGTGGCCACAGCCGCAGTCGGGCCCATGGACGTGACCTGTGCGCTCGTAAGCCGCTTCATCAAGCTTGTCGGCCACCACATTTTCCAGGCTGGCATATTTTCCGCCCAGCGTGATGGAAGGGGCATAGTCAAAGGCGGGTTCCAGCGGCGCAGGATGTGCGTGGCTGTGAACCGGCGTCCACGGCAAACCATGCTTGCGGCAGAAGTCCTCGTCGCGGCAGGATGCATCGCAATCGCCCTTGCACGGACAGTTTTCGAGCCCGCCGCCAATGCCTTCGACGTGATGGTGATGGCTTTCCTGCGGTTGGCCCACCGAGGCCTCGAAGCCGAGCACCTGCTCACGATACTTGCACATCTGGCAGTTCATCAGAGCCTGGCCTTCGAGGATTTCGGTGACACGATCCTGAAATGCATCCAACACCAGCGGATGGTCATTGAGGTAAGGCGCCTTGATGAACTGGATGTCCGGATGTCGCGCCGCGACCTCCTCGGTGGAGGAATAGATGCGCTTCACCAGCACGCCTGTGAAGAGGAAATAGGGGAAAACGATGATGCGTTTGTAGCCAAGGCGCGAGGCATGCTCCAGCGCCGGCTCCACGAGTGGAAACGTGACACCGGAATAGGCCGTCTCGCCCCAGCCGAAGCCCATACCTTCCCAAAGCATACGCATGACCTTGGCAACATTGGAGTTTGCGTCAGGGTCAGACGCACCACGACCGACAACCATGAGCATCGTGTCATGCAGTGCCATTTCGCCGTGCTCGCGGTTAGCCGCGTTCACCGCCTCCTGAATGCGATCACCGGCAGCGCGGATCATCTTGAGATCAATGCCGAGCTCGCGGCCATAGTTGACCGTGACGTCAGGGTTCTGAGCGGCCCAGGTATTCAGGACGGAGGGGATGTCGTTCTTGGCGTGACCTGCGGCAAAGAGCATGCCGGGAACCGCCAGAATACGCGTCACGCCTGCGTCGCGCAAAGCGTCCAGTCCGTGCGCCAGAACCGGGTTGCAGAATTCGAGATAACCGTATTCGACCGGCGTGTCGGGATAGCGCTTGCGAAGTTCTTCGGCGATGACTGCAAATTCGCGCGCCGCGTTCTGGTTACGGCTGCCGTGACCGCAGACCATGATGCCAAGTTTTTCCGCCATGGGAACTCCGTTTCGTGCTCACTCCATGTACGAAACGGCGAGGAAACGCCGCAACGCGACCCTTCCCGACCTGACCGACAGCCCCGGCTCCAGGCCCCCTGTTTGGGTCAGCCGCACCAGGCATGCTCAGCTTCAAAAAGAAGCGCCGCCGTACATCTTTGAATGGTGGTGTTACCCCATGCAGCAAGGCCGGTCAAACCGGTTTGCGCCCCGCGCCAATGCGATTGCGCCATAGCCTCGAATTTCGGTTTGCCTTTTGGAAAAACTGGTGCGAAATGGCCGCTCACGCATACCGGATCGATCCCTTGCCAGACATCGCACTGCACGTCGTCGCCTTCCTTTTCATCGCAGCTTTCATCGCCGGCTTCATCGATTCCATTGCGGGCGGCGGCGGGCTGATCACTGTCCCGGCGCTGCTGATCGCAGGCATTCCGCCGCTCTATTCGCTGGGAACCAACAAGCTTCAGTCGCTCTTCGGTGCGGGTTCTGCGACGATCGCCTATGCCAGCAAGGGCCATGTTCGGCTCAGGGAACAGTTGCCGATGGCCGTCATGTCAGCGCTCGGCTCCGCCATCGGCGCGGTTGCCACAACCTATATCCCCGGCGATGTGCTCAAGACGTTCCTGCCCGTGCTTCTCATTGCCGTGGCGCTCTATTTCGGCCTGAAGAAAAGCATGGACGACACCGACCGCCATGCCCGCATCCGCCCGGTCGTTTTCGGCCTGACATTCGTACCGCTGATCGGCTGTTATGACGGCATGTTCGGCCCCGGCACCGGCTCGTTCTTCATGCTCGCATTCGTGACCATGGCAGGGTTTGGCATGCTCAAGGCAACGGCACATACCAAGCTCCTGAACTTTGCCTCCAACATCGGCGCCTTCATCGTCTTCATCATTTCAGGCGTGATTATCTGGAAGGTCGGAATTGCCATGGGCATCGGCCAGTTCCTGGGCGCACAGACGGGGTCCCATTTTGCCATGAAAAACGGCGCGCGCCTGATCCGCCCGCTTCTCGTCGTCACCTGTGTCGCACTGGCGATCAAGCTTCTCGCAGACCCCGCAGGCCCCGCGCGCATGTGGCTGGGCGTTTGAACGCTACAACACCGCCAGCATCACGGCGCCGGCAGCGATCATCGCAACGGCGAGCCAGTGCAGCAGCGTCAGCTTTTCGCCGAGAAAAAGCACGCCAAAGACCGCGACCAGCACGATCGACAGTTTGTCCACCGGCGCGACTCGTGCGGCGTCTCCAAGCTTGAGGGCCCGGAAATAGCAAAGCCAGGAGGCGCCGGTTCCAAGCCCTGACAGCGTCAGGAAAAGCCAGGTCCGCCCGCTGATCTCTCTCAACGGTTGCCACTGTCCTGTCGCCAGCACGATGGCGGCGAGCACTGAAATCACGACAGCAGTGCGGATGAGGGTTGCAAAATCCGAATTGATGCCGCTGATGCCGATCTTGGCAAAAATGGCCGTCAGCGCCGCGAAGGCGGCGGACAGAAGAGCCCAGACCTGCCAGCTGGCCGCCATCAGTATTCAACTCCCTGCTGGGCCTTGATGCCTGAGCGGAACGGGTGCTTGAGGAGTTCCATTTCGGTCGCGAGGTCGGCAAGCTCGATCAGCTCGTCCTTGGCATTGCGGCCTGTCAGGACAACATGGGTCATGTAGGGCTTTTCGGCTTTCAGGAATTCGACCACCTCGTTGACGTCGATATAGTCATAGCGGATCGCGATATTGATCTCGTCAAGCAGCACCATGGATTTCTCGCCCGATGCGATGAGTTCCTTTGCCTTGGCCCAGGCGGCCTGTGCCGCCGCCACGTCGCGTGCACGGTCCTGCGTTTCCCAGGTAAAGCCCTCGCCCATGGTGTGGAATTCACACAGATCGGAAAACCGTGACAGGATCAGGTCGCGCTCGCCGGTCGACATGCCGCCCTTGATGAACTGTACGACCGCAGACGGCATGCCATGGGCGATATGCCGGAAGATCATCCCGAACGCAGCGGTCGACTTGCCCTTGCCCTTGCCGGTATGAACGATCACAAGTCCCTTCTCGTCGGTCTTGGTGGCCATGATCTTGTCGCGCGCCGCCTTCTTCTTCGCCATTTTTTCGGCGTGCCGGGCGTCGTCCTTGTCGAGATTTTCCGTTTCGTCGCTCATGATACCAACCTCTCCAGTTCAAACCGTGCCGAATTTGACCGCGCCTCCCAAAGGCCACGGTCGAGAGCCTCGAGGAACCTTTCGGCAAGTTCTTTGAGCCCCGGCGCATTTTTCTCCGCCATGAAATTGCGCACCGTTTCATCGGCGATGAAAGCCTGATAGGCCGCCTCGAAATGATGGCTTTTCACGGCACCCGTCGTCGCGGAAAACGCGAACATATAGTCGACCGTCGCGGTCATCTCGAATGCACCCTTGTAGCCGTGGCGCATAACACCCGCGATCCATTTCGGGTTGACGACACGACCGCGCACGACGCGCGAAATCTCCTCCTCCAGCGAGCGGATAATCGGCTTTTCCGGCCGCGAGTGGTCGTTGTGGTAGACCGTCGGCTGGCTGCCTCTCACATGCTCGACCGCCGCCGACATCCCGCCCTCGAACTGATAGTAGTCGTCGGAGTCCAGAAGGTCGTGCTCGCGATTGTCCTGGTTCTGGATGACCGCCTGCACGGTCGAGAGCCGCGTCTCGAAAAGCCCACGCTCCGCATCCCCTTCGCGTCCCGCGCCATAGGCGTAGGAGCCCCAGACAAGATAGCTTTCCGCAAGATCGCCGCGCCGGTCCCAGCCCTTTTCGTCGATCAGCGCTTGCAGTCCGGCACCATAGGCACCGGGCTTCGACCCGAAAACACGGAAACCGGACTTGCGCGCTGCGTCAACCTCGCTCACTCCGGCAGCAGTCAACGCCGAACGCTCGGCCTGCATGCGCGCCGCAACCGGATTGTCTTCCGCGGGCTCGTCTAGGGCACCCACGGCGCGCACGGCCTTGTCAAAGAGCGCGATCTGCTCGGGAAACGCATCGCGGAAAAAGCCCGAGATACGCAGGGTGACGTCGACACGCGGCCGCCCGAGTTGCGCAATCGGAATGATCTCGTAGCCGGTCACGCGCAGCGACGCGCTATCCCAGACCGGCTTCGCACCAATGAGCGCCAGACCCTGCGCGATATCGTCACCGCCTGTACGCATGTTCGACGTACCCCAGGCTGTCAGCGCAAAACTCTGCGGCCAATCACCGTGGTCCTGCACATAGCGGGTGACCAGAAGCTCGGCAGACTTGCGACCCAGTTCCCAGGCGGTCTGGGTCGGAACTGCGCGGCTGTCGACCGAATAGAAGTTCCGGCCCGTCGGCAACACATCCGGCCGCCCGCGCGTCGGCGCGCCGGACGGACCAGGCGCCACGAAGCGCCCTGACAGCCCCGTCATCAGGCCTTCAATCTCTGCCGGACCGCAATCGATCACTGACGGCTTGAGCCGCTGCTCGATGTCATCCAGCACGACCCGTGTCGCAAACCAACCTTCCGGAAGGGCAATTTCCCCCGAAACGAGCTTCGCCGCCAGAAGCTCGATGCGCTCCACGGTATCGCCGTTGGTGCGCCACGGATCGGCGGCAATGTCAGCGAGGATCGCGGGCTTCGGCCCGCTCCAGAGATCGGACATGACACAATCGAGGGGATCGAAGATGTCAGGCCCGGAGGGACTCAAACCCCCTCTGGCCTCCCGACCATCTCCCCCACAAGGGGGGAGAGGACTTGCGGCACCCTCCTCGGCCCCACGCGTGCCAACACTGGCTCGCTCCAGCGTAAGGGACGCATGACGGTCGCTCTCCCTCCCCCTTGTGGGGAGGGTTGGGGAGGGGCGTTCCAGGAAAACGTCCGAAGCAATTGCGCGCTGGAGGCTCTGGTTCCGGCCCTTGCCCAGCCCGCGCGGCACACGCGCCAGAGCAACGCAGAGATCGTCAAGCAGCCGGCCCTCCGGCGCGATGCCGAAGATGTGCAAGCCATCACGGATCTGCATTTCCTTGAGATCGCAAAGCCAGGCGTCGAGCTTTGTCAGCGCGGCATCCGCATCATCAGCCTTGGCGATCCCCGCATCATGGTCCAGCCCGAGATCCGCGACCAGATCGAGGATCTTCTTGCGCAACGCATTCAGCCGCCGCGGATCGCCGTCGGCAGCCTGGTAGTATTCATCCACCAGCGCCTCGAGATCCTTCAGCGGTCCATAGCTCTCGGCGCGCGTCAGCGGCGGCGTCAGATGATCGATAATCACGGCCGCCGTCCGGCGCTTGGCCTGCGTGCCCTCGCCCGGATCGTTGACGATAAACGGGTAGAGTTGCGGCAGCGGACCGAAAACAGCCTCGGGGTAGCAGTTTTCGGACAACGCAAGCGCCTTGCCCGGAAGCCATTCGAGATTGCCATGCTTGCCCATGTGGATCACGGCGTCCGCATCGAACGCCTCACGGAGATAGGCATAGAAGGCGAAATAGCCATGCGGCGGCACGAGGTCCGGCGAATGATAGGTTTCCTTCGGGTCGATATTGTATCCACGGGCCGGCTGGATGCCGATCGCCACATCGCCAAGCCGCGACAGGGGCAGCGCAAATGCGCCATCGACAACATAAGGGTCGGTCTCTGGCGCGCCCCACCGGCTGGTGACACCCGCTTGAATCTCTTTGGGAAGTTTCGCGAAGAAAGCCTTGTACTGACTCAAGTAAAGCGTCTCGCGGATTTCCCGCCCGTCGCGGCCCGAATTGGTCGGACCGGCCATCAGGAAATCCATGAGCGTTTCGCTGTCAGCCGGAAGATCATCGACGGGATAACCCGCGGCTCTCATCGCCCTCAGTACCTGCACTGTGCCTGCCGGGGTATCGAGACCGACACCATTGCCAAGGCGGCCATCGCGGTTCGGATAGTTGGCAAGCACGATGGCAATCCGCTTGTCTGCGTTTGCCTTGCTCCGCAGCCTGCTCCAGCGCGCAGCGAGATCAGCCACGAAGGCAACGCGATCCGGCTCGGGACGGTGAGAGACGATATTGGCCTCAACCCGATCATCAAATCGGCTGGCGGACTTGAAGGACACGGCGCGGGTCATGACCCGGCCATCGGTTTCCGTGAGCGACACGCTCATCGCGAGATCACGCGCGGAAAGACCTTGCGGCGAGGCCTCCCATGCCTCCCTGGAAGACGAAGAGAAGACAGCCTGCAAGACCACGGCCCCGCCCTCATCAAGCACGCTCGGGCGATAGGTCTCGCCGGGGGCAGACACAGCAAATCCGGTGACGTTGATCACCACACCGGGACGCGCCTCCGCAAAGATATGGCGCACTGTCTCCTGCGAAACCGCATCCTTGAGGCTGGAAACGAACACCGGAACGACATTCAACCCCCGTTCACGCATCGCCTCCACGAGGGCAGCAACGGGCGCGGTCTCTCCCGATTGGACGAGCGCACGGTAAAAGCAGATGGCGACGGTGCCTCCGCCCCCTCCCGCCTTCCCGACTTGCGCAGGAGCGATTGACCGCCACGCCTCAAGCCCTATCACACCGCGCTCGGGCCACCAGATACCGGCACGCAGAAGCGGACGTGCCGGCGCAGGCTTCTCTGTGGCCCGGATCAGCGCTGAACAATAGTCGAGAAAGCCGCGCGCATTCTCCTCCCCGCCTTCGACAAGATAGGAAAGAAGCGCCAGCCGATCCTCCTCATTGATCGTGCAATAGGGTTCGAGCGCGGGGTCCTGCTTGTCATCGCCGGGCAGGATGGCAAGCTGGATCCCGGAGCGCAGCGCCGCAGCGTGAAAGGCCTCGATCAGATATTGAAAATAGCCAGCGCCGCCCAGCGCTCTGACCACCACAAGGCGCGCGTGCTTCAAGGTCCGTTCGACATAGGTATCGACAGACATGGGATGGCGCAGCGACATCAGGCTCGCCAGACGAAGCGTCAAGCCATCGAGTTTACCCGCGGCGGCAGCAAGCGTGGCAAGCTCTGTATCGGCTGCTGACAGAAACAGGATATCGCCCGGCGACTGGCCGAGATCGACCGCCTCGCCGCCATCGGCAATGGAACCCTTTTGCGCGAGAAGAAGATGCATCTTGCCCTATCAGGCTGCTTCAAGCGGTTCGATCGCAGCCAAAACTTCGGCCTTTTCGGCCTTTGTCACCGCAAGATCAAATCCCACCTGCATATTCATCCAGAAATCCGGCGTCGTGCGGAAGAAGCGCGCAAGACGAAGAGCCGTATCGGTTGTGATCCCGGTTTCCTCAGAGACAATCCGTTCAATGCGTGTCCGCGGCACCTGCAAACGTCTGGCCAAAGCACCTGCACTCATCTTTAAGGGCACAAGATATTCCTCGCGCAGAATTTCCCCCGGGTGAATGGGAGGCAGCTTCAAGCTATCAATCATTTTCTTCATCCCGTTCACCCCTTATGATAGTCAACAATTTCGACCTCGGCGGGCCCTGCTTCGGTCCAAACGAAGCAGATGCGCCACTGATCATTGATGCGAATTGACCACTGATCCGCTCTGTCGCCCTTGAGCTTTTCCAGTCTGTTACCGGGCGGCGAGCGCAAGTCATCAAGCGCTTTGGCAAAGCCTAGCATCGCAAACTTACGCTGTGCCGATCGAAGAACATCGGTAGGAAAGCCCTTGGGCCGCCGCCCCTCGGCAATTCCTTCAGCAAATGGCCCTTTCACCGAAACGATCATTGCAAAAAATGTATCATAAGATGATACAAGTGTCCATCATATCGCCTTGATCGCAGAAATGATCGCGGCATCGTCCATTTCATCGTGCAGGCCGATGACCACAAGCCGAGTGGCGCGTGTCTCACCCGGTTTCCAGGGACGGTCGAAATAGGTCTCGATGCGATTGCCTACAGCCTGGATCACGAGCCGCATCGGCTTGCCGGGCACATCTGCAAAGCCCTTGAGACGCAGGATATCGTGCGTTTCGATGATCGACTTAAGACTATCCGCGAAGGCAGCCGGGTCAGAAACCGGGCCATAATCGACGACGAAGCTCTCGAACTCGTCGTGATCGTGGTCGTGCCCCTCGCCCTCATGCTCCAGCTCGTGGTGCGACTTGCGGTTTTCGATATCGTCTTCGGTGCCTACGCCAAGGCCGAGAAGAACAGCGGCCGGAACATCGCCGCCATGGCTCACCACCATTTTCGGCTTGCGCGCTGTTGCATTGGCAACCGTTTCGCGCACCATCTCGATGCCGGCGGCGTCAAGAAGATCCGCCTTGTTCAGAATGACAAGATCGGCAGCGGTCAGTTGGTCCTCGAAGAGTTCTTCAAGCGGGCTTTCGTGATCGAGACCCTCATCTTCGGCGCGCTGTGCGTCGATGGCGTCATGGTCATCGGCAAACCGGCCTGCAGCGACGGCCGCACTATCGACAACGGTCACGACGCCATCGACCGTCACGCGGGTCTTGATGCCCGGCCAGTTGAACGCGGCTACCAGCGGCTGCGGCAGCGCAAGGCCGGAGGTTTCGATAACGATATGATCCGGACGGTTCTCGCGCTCCAGCAGCTTTTCCATGGTCGGGATAAAATCGTCGGCTACGGTGCAGCAGATGCAGCCATTGTTCAGCTCGATGATATCGTCCTCGGTGCAATTTTCGGCGCCGCAGCCCTTCAGCACTTCGCCGTCGACTCCAAGATCGCCAAACTCGTTGATGATCAGTGCGATCTTCTTGCCGCCGGCATTGGTCAGCAGGTTGCGGATCATCGTTGTCTTGCCCGCGCCGAGAAAGCCCGTGATCACGGTGGCTGGGATCTTCTGCATGGTGTTTCAACCCTTCATTTTGAGCGGCAGTCCAGCCGCCACGAAATAGACGTCTCCAACGGCGGCCGCGACCTGCTGGTGCAACCGTCCCGCATGGTCGCGAAACTCGCGCGCCATGGCATTTTCCGGCACGATACCGAGCCCGACTTCGTTGGAAACGAAGACGAGCCGCGCCCGCGCCTTTTGAATTCGCTCGATCAGGCCCGCAAAAGACGCCTCGATGTCGCGCTCTTCCATCATCAGGTTGGTGACCCAGAGCGTGAGGCAGTCGATCAACACGGTGTTGTTGCTGTTGTCGATGTTGGCAATCGCCTCTTCGAGCTCAAGCGGCGCTTCATGGGTGACCCAGGCCGAACCACGGCGATCGCGATGCGTCGCAATCCGCGTCCGCATCTCGTCGTCCCAAGCGCGGCCGGTCGCGATATAATGGAGGATGCCGCCGCCATCACGCGCAAGGCCCTCGGCAAACATGGATTTGCCGGACCGCGCGCCACCAAGCACAAAAACAGACGTGTTCATAAGGGGCCTCCCTCGACGGGACGAACCCCTGCAAACTGCGCCAAGACAACCTCCGTGCTGCGAGCGCCGATCAAAACAGTGTGCGGATGGCAGGTCTCCTGGCTCGCAGTTACGGTCTAAAGCGCATTGCGCCAGACCACGAACGACCCTCGCCTTCCCGGCAATCACACAATGAGAAAAGGCGGACGATTCGTAGATATAGAGGCGTCCAACCCCGGTTGATCCCATTGCCATGCCAGTGACGTTCACGGACTGCCGGTTCCCGCACCATTGCAGGAGGTCCGCATTGTCCGCCGGGCCGCCCTCACCACTCTACAGTCGCGGGGTCGGCTGCGATTGGCCCCTGCTGGTTCCAGCGAGGCCTCCGCATTCCCTTTTCACCTCTCCGGCCGAAGCCTTCGAAGTACCATTCACTCAGAGCAGTTAGGCCCCAAGGGCCCTCAGAGTCAATCCATCAGCACTGAAAGCCACTGCCTGTCCAGCACGCTTTCCAGCTCCGCAGCGATGGCATCGAGCGCATCATCGACCGACTGGCGATAGGATGCGCCGCCACCGCTGATGCCAAAACTTTGCAACAGTTGGGCCCGATAGGTGTCGGAGCCGAAAATGCCGTGCAGATAGGTGCCCATCACCCGCCCATCGGGCGACAACGCGCCGTCAGGCCGCCCATCGATCAGCGCAGAGGGTCGCGCACAATCGGGACCAGATGTAACTCCGAGATGGATCTCGTAGCCGCTGAGCGGTGCATCGAACTCCAGCGAGCGCGCAGAGCTGTTACGCACCGTTTTTTCCGGCGCCATTTCAGTTTCGACCTCCAGAAGACCAAGGCCATCGACCGCGACGTCACTACCTTCCAGGCCCAGCGGATCGGTAATACGCCGACCCAGCATCTGATAGCCGCCGCAAATGCCAATAACCCGGCCGCCACGCCGCATATGCATGGCAAGGTCGCGGTCCCAGCCATTCGCCCGCAAAGCTTCAAGGTCACCGATCGTAGACTTTGACCCGGGGAGAATGACAAGCCCGGCATCAGCAGGCAGCGGTTCGCCCGGCTTCACAAAGGCAAGCTCCACCTGCGGTTCTGCAGCCAGCGGATCAAGGTCATCGAAATTGGCGATGCGCGGCAGCATGGGCACGGCCACTTTCAAGGCGCCCTCGCCGCGCGCCGCAAGCCGCTCCAGAACGACGGAATCCTCGGCAGGTAGCCGTCCGGCCGAACGCAGCCACGGAACAACACCGAAACAGGGCCAGCCGGTGAATTCTCCGATACGGCGAATGCCGTCGTCGAAGAGAGTGACATCTCCGCGAAACTTGTTGATGATGTAACCGGTGATCATGCGGCGGTCTTCGTCCGTCAGGATGGTGTGCGTTCCGACCAGCGATGCGATGACGCCGCCGCGATCGATATCGCCCACCAGCACAACCGGCACTCCCGCAGCCGTTGCAAAGCCCATATTGGCGATGTCACCTGCCCGCAGGTTGATTTCGGCAGGCGACCCGGCGCCCTCGACAATGACGAGATCGGCGCTGCCACTTACAGTCTCGAAACTGTCGAGCACAGCACCCAGCAATTGCGGCTTGAGCCGCTGATAATCGCGCCCCTTGGCCTGTCCGAACACCTTGCCTTGCACGATGATCTGGCTGCCGTTTTCGGTCTGCGGCTTCAGGAGCACCGGGTTCATGTGAACCGACGACGGCACGCGCGCCGCCATGGACTGCAGCCACTGCGCCCGGCCGATTTCGCCACCGTCATCCGAAACGGCTGCATTGTTCGACATGTTCTGTGGTTTGAACGGGCGAACCTTCAGGCCCCGGTTTGAGGCCAATCGGCACAACCCGGCAACGAGGACGGTCTTGCCGACATCCGAGCCGGTTCCCTGTAGCATGATGGTCTTGGTCATGGCGCGGTCCTAGCATCCACCGCCATCGAGGAAAAGCGCGAAAACCGCGCGCGTCACCTGGACATCGCACGGTTTGCCAAAACTACACAGGCCACTCCGGCAAAACACACTGCCGAAACACGCTTCTTCCGGTACGCAGTACCTGATCCGGAAGATTTGCCAGCGGTTTGCCCGCTGCAGGAAAACAATTACCCGGACATTCTTACCGGAGAGTTATTGAGAACTTAAATAAGTATGAATTGGCGATTTTTTTTGGGGCTGCGCCATTAATCTTCAGCAGAACGCCCTGACAAAACCGAAATATATCATTGTTTTTCAATGGCTTTCGCGAAAGCGAAACAAGGTGTTGAAATGATATAAAGATTTCTTTATATGGTTCTCAACGTCAGATCGAGGAAAACAAGATGACTGCTGCAAATCCGCTTCGCGACCTCCTCCAGGAGAAGGGTGTCCTCATGGCCGACGGCGCCACGGGCACCAATCTCTTTGCCATGGGTCTTGAGGCTGGCGAAGCGCCCGAGCTCTGGAACGAGGCAAAGCCGGAGAACATCACAAAGCTGCATCAGGACTTCGTGGATGCCGGCGCCGACATCATCCTCACCAACTCGTTCGGTGGCACGCGTCATCGTCTCAAGCTGCATCATGCGCAGGATCGCGTCTTTTCGCTCAACAAGCGCGCGGCAGAAATCGCCCGTGCCGTCGCCGACAAGGCAGGCCGCAAGGTCATCGTTGCAGGCTCGGTCGGCCCGACCGGCGAACTCCTCGTTCCGCTGGGCGCAATGACCTACGACGATGCTGTATCCGCGTTCAAGGAACAGATGGAAGGTCTGAAGGCCGGTGGCGCTGATGTCGCGTGGATCGAGACCATGTCCTCGCCGGACGAAATCCGCGCAGCGGCTGAGGCGGCCATCGCGCTGGGCATGCCTTACGTCTACACCGGCTCGTTCGATACCGCCGGCAAGACCATGATGGGCCTGAACCCCAAAGACATGCCGCAGGTCGTGGATGACCTCAGCCAGAAGGCAGAAGCCTTCGGCGCAAACTGCGGTGTTGGCGCCGCCGACATCCTGTCATCTCTTCTGGACATGACTGCTGCGGCACCGGATGCCGTGGTCGTGGTGAAAGGCAATTGCGGAATTCCCGAGTACCGTGGCGCCGAAATCTTCTATTCCGGCACGCCGGAACTGATGGCGGAATACGCCCACCTTGCAATAGATGCCGGCGCGAAGATCATCGGCGGCTGCTGCGGCACATCCTGCAACCACCTGAAGTCAATCCGCCAGGCAATAGACAGCCACACCCCCGGTCCGCGCCCGAGCATTGACGATGTCGTTTCCCGCATCGGGCCGCTGCGCAACAAGACTGCCGCCGAAAGCGGTGGCAATGGCGAGCGTCGTCGTCGTCGCGGATAACCGGATTTCCATCCTGAAAGACAAGAACGCCCGGGTTACCCACCGGGCGTTTTCTTATCTGGCAGCGGCCTTCAGGAAGTTGATATAGGCAACCTTGAGGCCCGGCACGAAAAGCTCAGCTATGCCTGCGCCAATCAGGTACTTGACGGTCGGATTGCGCTCCTTCAGCGCCTTTTGCGCCATGTCGGCAGCGCCCGGCGGACAGTTTTCGGCGTTGCGCACGATGTCGGCCAGGCCATAGTCGGTCAGGTCGCCGACCTCACCCGCAAGCAAAGTGTTGGCAACGCCGACGGGAAATTCGCCACTGCGGCGGCAGACGAACACATGCAGATCCATGCCGCGCAGCAGCAGCCAGCAACGCTCGAAATGCTGCGGCAACCCAGCTTCGGTGTAACTCTTCAGATTGGTTGCGGCGATGGCCTCGGCGCTTGCCCAGCCGCTCGCGTTATAGCGAAACACCACCGACGGATCGCTGGCAACCTTGCCGAAGGAAAACAGCGCAAAGGCCAGCTGCCAGTCGCAATAGGCGCCACGCGTCGGATGGTGAGCGGCAAAAAACTCGATCAGCGAGCGATACGGCCGCGTGCGAAAGATGCTGTAATAGCCCGTGTTGTCGCCATCGCTCTTCATCACGTATTCGCGCAGCCGCATGCCAGGCGTCTCGGAGTCGATCGAGAAGGAGCGGCTCAAAAGGCTTCCGCGATCCGGCAGGAAGATGTCGGTCAGCGGCCGGACACCGACATAGTTTTCATCGAGGCTCGCCAGATCGACCGGTGTATGGGCTGCATCTATCCCCAGTTCGTCATCATCGCCAATCGGCATGAGGAACGGCGTTTCGACCTTGCGCATGGCATTGAGCGCATTCGACAGTGCTGTCGGCGGGCCATTTTCAAGGTATTGCAGCGCCTCCGATCGGCCCTGCCAGAAGCGGGGCTTCTCCGGATCACCGGAATTGTCCGAGACGATCAGCGTCGCATTGCGGCTTTCACAGAAGGCAAGCGCCGTCGCTATTGCACCATAGGACCTCTCAAGGTTTCTGTTGCTTGGCATGTAGACGGACAAGTGCCGATTCAAACGTGATCCCCCGGATTCTCTAAAGAGATAATTCGGCCCGTTGCGGCTGGGTTTGTCAATTGCACGCGACACAGATTCACGCGACCGGAACGCCGCCAATTGCGCAGGCGCGGCTGATATCGGATGCTTGCCATACCGATTCGACAGAGCCAGTTCCATGCCCAACAGCAAAGCATCCTTCCCTGACCGAGACACGATCGCCGACAAGCTTGGTATCCTGGGTGATGCCGAGAAGCCCTGGCTGGCGCTCGTGCTGGAAAACCCTGCGCAGGATGATGCCCTGCTCGAGGGCGTACACCATTTTCTCGACAGGGCGACGCAGAGCCGTTTTCTGAATTCACTGAAGCTTTCGCGCGCCGGTCTGTGGCTTGGCGAACATGCTCCGGCGCGACTCCAGATCCGGCTGATGGAAATTGCGAAGTCAAGCCAGCACGCCGCTTTCGGTGCATTCCGCGAAGGGCTCACGCGGTCCGGTGGGCTGGATAAAGCCTACCCGAAGGCTTGATGAACAGCCTCGGTCAGAGCGACAACGCATCCATGTGAAATCGCAACTGCTCGGGCGGATAGCGATATTCCGCTCCGACTGGGCAGGCATTTCGGGCAAGGCAGCCAACCGCCATGCATCCTCCCTGCCCCTCCCCTGATCTCAGATGGCTCCGGCATGAGTGAACCTCAAAGCCCGAGTCATTGACCGCGCCAACCGGGCATGAATGGAGACACGGCTTGTCCGCGCACTCATTGCATGGTGACGACCGCAACGGCGTATCTTCCGTCTCGAATTCATCAACAAACCCGAGCGCACCGCGATAGCCATGCCAAAGACCGAATTCCGGGTGGATGAGAATTCCCAGCGGCGAGGCCTCAAGCCCTTCCGCGATCCTGGCCCATGACTGGAATGGCATATAGGGCGGATCCGAAGGAAACCATGTCCCAGCCCCAAAACGCTCGGCAATCGGAAGGATCATAGCCTTTGACCAGCCATCAAGCGGATGATCTCCGCCACCGTCAGGCTGGTCGGATCGCCAGGCGCTGAACGGCGTCCAGATCGAGCCACCGATATTGCCCAGAAGGACGACCGTTGATGCCGCCCGCCCATCAGGCAAAACAGGCCCCTCGCCCTGCTTGAAACGGACAAAGCCGCGCAACCTGATGCCGCTCGGCTCCAAAGCTACTTCAATTTCGTTCAAAACAGAAAAGGCGAGCCTCATGGCTCGCCCTGTTTTTCGCGCATTTCCTCATAGTGAGGACGCCAGACGGCACGCTGGATCATTTGTGTCATCGTGGCCGCGCCGCCTTGCTCCCTGGCTCCGGGCTCCCTTCATGAGAAGGCGTCGGGCATGGAGTCCTTCTTCTGCTGGATGAAGGCGAGCAATGCTTCGTCGATAGCAGGATCGAGCGGCGGCGCTTCGTAGCTATCGAGCCAGGTGCGGCAGAGCGCATTGGCGCGGTCCTCGATACGCTTGGAGCCTTCGATTTCCCACTGCTCGAACGAGTTGTTGTCGGCGAGCGGCGAGCGGTAGAACGCCGTCTGGAAGTTCGCCTGCGTATGGGCGCAGCCGAGATAGTGGCTGCCCGGACCGACTTCGCGGATAGCGTCCAGCGCCTGTGCTTCGACGGAAAGGTCCACACCCTCGGCCATCTTCTGCATCATGCCGAGCTGGTCCTGGTCGATCATGAACTTCTCGTAGGAGGAGACAAGACCGCCTTCGAGCCAACCAGCCGCGTGCAGCACGAAGTTCGTGCCTGCCAGCAGCGTCATATTGAGCGTATTCGACGATTCATGCGCTGCCTGTGCATCCGGAACCTTGGAAGCACAGAGCGAACCACCGGTACGGAACGGAAGGCCGAGACGGCGGGCCAGCTGTGCTGCGCCATAGGAGACCAGAGACGGCTCAGGCGTCCCAAAGGTCGGCGCGCCGGACTGCATCGAGATCGACGCGGCGAACGTGCCGAAGAGAACCGGAGCGCCCTTGCGGATCAGCTGGGTGAACGAAGCGCCAGCAAGAACTTCTGCAAGGATCTGCGTCAGCGTGCCCGCGACGGTAACCGGGCTCATGGCGCCCGACAGAATGAAGGGCGAAATCACCGAAGCCTGACCGTGGCGCGCATAAACCTTGGCCGCACCCAGCATGGTTTCGTCAAACACCATCGGAGAGTTGGCGTTGATGAGGTTCAGCGTCACGCAGTTGTTTTCGACGAACTCGTCACCGAAGACGAGCTTGGCCATGGCAACGGTGTCTTCCGCGCGTTCCGGCGCTGTCACCGAGCCCATGAAAGGCTTGTCGGAATACTTGATGTGGCTGTAGATCATGTCGAGGTGACGCTTGTTCACCGGCACGTCGACGGGCTCGCAAACGGTGCCGCCCGAAGAGTGGATGGACGGCGCCAGATAGGCAAGCTTCACGAAATTGCGGAAATCCTCGATAGTCGCATAGCGGCGGTTGCCTTCGAGGTCGCGCACGAAGGGTGGTCCGTAAACCGGCGCGAATACCGTCGCCTTGCCACCAATGTGAACGGAACGGGCCGGGTTGCGGGCGTGCCAGGTAAATTCGGACGGAGCCGTCTTCAGAAGTTCGCGGCAGAGGCCTTTGGGGAAATGCACGCGCTCGCCGCGCACATCTGCACCCGCTTCCTTCCAGAGCGCCAGCGCTTCGGCGTCGTCACGGAATTCAATACCGATCTCCTCGAGAACACGGTCGGCGTTCGCTTCGATCAGCGCCAGGCCTTCTTCGTCGAGAACTTCGTATTCCCGGATCTTGCGAGTGATATGGGGCAGCGACGGACCCGGTCCGCCACCGGTGCGCGAGGCACGACGGGCTGCAGCACCCCTGCCCGCACCGCGGCTGCGCCGACCGCCATCACCTTCTGCTGCAGCGCCAGCGGAAGCCAGTTCGATATCCTGATCCATTTTGATCCTCGAATGCAAAAGAGCGCGGCCCTCCAGCCGCCAATGAAACAATCTTAGCCTAAGAGCGCAAACGAACCATCCTGAATGCGCCACCTGAGAGGCTGTTAGCGAAACCCCGCATACCGGCGAATCGCCTAGTGGTTTGATTCCAACATTTGCATCCCGGTTCTGCAAACTCCCGAGCAAATG